>Ga0326729_1000082_pt1 | contig 28400 bp, 26 predicted proteins | sample MHFSIPfraction_2_FD_207744 | JGI IMG/M metagenome (GOLD analysis project Ga0326729, IMG submission 207744) | Lab enriched peat soil microbial communities from Michigan Hollow, Ithaca, NY, United States - MHF6AY SIP fraction | ecosystem: Environmental > Terrestrial > Soil > Wetlands > Peat...
GCCTGGGCAAGGACTTGTTCGGATACTTTTGCTGGTCGAGCCATCTTCTGTTTGACTTTGAGTTGTTGATTCATGAACAACGACAAGACAAATAGAAGTTATATTATAATTATCTTGATTGCAAATTGGAATAAGAACAATTGGAAAACGGGAAAAATAAAACAAAGACGACGAAAAGGGGAAGTAGCGAAACAAAAGGTCAAGGCCAATTTCAAAGCACCCTCTGGAGGCATAAAACAAAAAAGACTTACAAGCCTGAACCTGTAAGTCTTTATTTTATATGGTGCACTCGCAAGGATTCGAACCTTGGACCCACTGATTAAGAGTCAGTTGCTCTACCAACTGAGCTACGAGTGCAAATCTTATTTTGCCGCCGGTGCCGCAGGCTGTTCCGCGGGAGTTGCCGTTGGCTGGATGTTGCCAGTCGGAAGCGTCTGCGGGAGATTGCGTGCCGGAAGCGCTGCCGGGCCGCTCTTCTGCAAGATGCTCTTGCCTGCACCCTCCTGATTACGGGCGGGAAGCGTGAACTGGGCAACGAAACAAAGAACCATCACAACACCTGCCAGAATCGCCGAAGTCTTGCTCAGAAAATCACCGGTGCGCCTGACACCGAGGGTCTGCACCGTTCCGAGGCTCGAAATGCCGCCGGTCAGACCGCTGCCAGCCTTGGGACTTTGCAACAGTACCGTCACGATCAGCAGGAGCGCTGCAAGTATGGCGATGATGACGACAAATCCGTTGAGCATTACCGGCTATCTGATGAAATTCCTGTTAACTATCGTATCTTGCGATGTTGTGGGCACAATTTAGCAACTTTTTCAGAATATGCAAGACCCGTTTTCAGGAATTGGAAAAATGCTCATTTTTCTTGGAGCTTCGATTGCCGCACTCGGCCTCTTCGTCGTGCTGGCTCAGAAATATGGCGAGCAAGGATGGTTCGGATGGTTCGGCAACCTGCCGCTCGACATCAATATCCAGAAAGAGAACTTCCGCCTCTATTTTCCGCTTGGCAGCTCGATCGTGCTCTCGATCATCCTGAGCATCGTTATCGGCCTTATCAACAAAATTTTCAGATAGCATCATTCATGACAGATTCGACATCCATGAACCCTCGCATCGCTTCGCACAGCCGCAAAACCGCTGAAACGGACATCTCCGCCACCGTCAATCTCGATGGCTCGGGAACGTCGTCCATCGATACCGGCGTGGTTTTTCTCGATCATATGCTGACCAGCTTCAGCCGCCACTCCGGCATCGACTTACAATTGCGATGCATCGGCGACCTTGAGGTGGACGACCATCACACCGTCGAAGACGTGGCGCTCGTAGTCGGCAAGGCCATCGTGGAGGCACTGGGCGACAAGAAAGGGATCGGGCGCTACGGCTGGGCGATCATCCCGATGGACGAGGCGCTGGCGCAATGCTCGATTGACCTCGGCGGACGAAGCTACTGCGTTTTCAGGGCGGAGTTTCAGCGTCCGGTGATTCAGGGACTTTCGACCGAGATGGTGGAGCACTTCTTCGTCTCGCTCTCGCGGACAATGAACGCGAACCTGCACCTCGCGGTGCTTGAGGGGCGCAACACGCACCACATGATCGAGGCGCTCTTCAAGTCGCTCGCCTACGCGATGAAGCAGGCGGTCAAAATCGAAGGCGCGGAGATCAAATCGACTAAAGGGGTGATTTAAGCGGGCGAGTTCAACAAGCAAAAAGAGGCTGCCCAGAATATTCTGAAGCAGCCTCTTTTTGTGTTCTTTTGATCAGTCATATTGGACTGATCCGACCGGTCTCATTTATTTCGCGAAGGCGACGGAGCGTTTTTCGCGCAGAATGGTCACCTTGATCTGGCCGGGGTATTGCGCCTCGGACTCGATCTTGCTGGCGATGTCGTGCGCGAGCACGTCAGCCTGCGAGTCGCTGACGTTGTCCCCCTCGACGATCACCCTGATCTCGCGACCCGCCTGCAGGGCATAGGTCTTGAGCACACCGGGGAAGGTCTTGGCGATCTCTTCGAGACTTTCGAGCCGTTTCACATTGCCTTCAGCCGTGACGGCGCCGCGAGCGCCTGGCCTCGAGAGCGAAACGACGTTGGCCGCATCGACCAGGTCGGCGATGGGCGACGCCTTCTCGACCTCGCCGTGATGCGCGGCGATGGCGTTGAGCACCACCGGCGACATGTTGAATTTTTTGAGGAACTCCATGCCGGCCAAGGCGTGCGGCATCTCGGTTTCGGGTAGCACCAAGCCGATGTCGTGCAGAAGCCCGGCGCGCTTGGCCTGCTTGGCGTCGAGCTTCAGTTCGGCGGCCATCAAGCCTGCCAGCATGGCCACTTCGCGGCTGTGCTGCAAGAGGTTCTGGCCGTAAACGGTGTGGAAACGCATCCTGCCGATCATCCCCACGATCTCGGCGGGCATATCGGGAATCTGAAGCGATGAAATCGCCTCCTCGCCGGAGGAGATGATCACATCCTCGATCTCCTTCTTCGCATCCTGATAGGCCTTCTCGATGGCTACCGGATGGATGATGCCGTCCACAAGCAGCTTCTGCAGGGTGAGCTTGGCCATCTCGCGGCGAAGCGGATCGAAGCAGGAGAGAATGACCACCTCGGGAGTGTCGTCAACGATTATGTCCACGCCGGTAGCGTTCTCGAAGGCTTTGATATTGCGCCCTTCTCTACCGATGATGCGCCCCTTCAGTTCGTCGCTCTGGATGTGCACCACCGACAGAGCGCTCTCGGTAGCCTGCTCGAAGGAGATGCGCTGAATGGCCGTGAGCATGATCTTTTCGGAGATCTTGTCAGCTTTCTGCGCGGCCTCCTCGTGAATCTGGTGAATAGTTTCGGTCGCTTCCTCCCTCGCTTTGGCGATCATGTTGTCGATGAGCATCTGGCGAGCCTCCTCGGCGGTCAGATTCGAGATGCTTTCGAGCCGCTGGTTCTGCTCGAAGATGATCTTTTCAAGCTCGGCGGAGCGGTTCTGCACGTTTTCGGTCAAGTGCTTCAGCTCCTCTTTCTGATCCTGAAGCTTCTTTTCAGTATCCTTGACATCCTTCATCTGGTTGCCGAGGGTCACCTCTTTCTGGCGAATCTGCTTCTGAAGCTGGGCGAACTTGTTGTTCTTGATGGTAACTTCGCTGTCGAACTCACGCTTGCGCTTTTTCCACTCCTGATTGACCTCATTGACCTTCAGCTCCTTGTAGTCGTTGGCCTCCTTCTGCGCCTCCTGAACGACCTGCACGGCGCGCTCCTCGGCATCGAGCACCTTGGTGGTGCCGATACGCTCCAGAAAAATCCGCCCAATGTAGAATCCAACCCCGAAAAAAATGACGGATGCCGCAATAATGAGAAACAGATTTATGACGATCCCCATTAACAAACCTCCTTTTTCAACCGGCCAGTAACGACCGATCCTTCAAATTTGAACAAAAAAAACCGCACCCTCAAGAGATGTGTAAGATTCAAGAACCCGTTCATCACGGTGGGCGCCTCCTTCGAGTTTTTTGCTTCCAATGCGGCGCTCCGAAAAGCACCGATGCCAGCGGTTCGTCACCACCTGGCAGCAAGGCCTGCAATCAAAAAGAAGAGTTGGGCTCCCTGTTCTATCCTGTTAGTTCTTTTACTTACAAAACACCTCTTGCTGTGGTGCGGATATTTCGTCTACAATCAATGTAACGCTTTAGTGCAAATTCTGCTCGATAAAATCGTTGACCCGAGCCATTTTCTGCCTGAGCTGCGACAGCTCCTCCTCCAGTTCGTTCTTTTTTTCAGCAAACTGGATCGCTGACAGCACCGCCAGCTTTTTGGCCTCAAGATCCGGTGCCTTGGCGGCGAAGCGCCTCATGACGCCATCGACCTCCCTGGCCGCCTTTTCAGTCAGTTCACTGTTCTCTACCCTCAAGGGATAGTTGTCGCCGTACACATTGACGTTGATCTTTTCCATGGGCATCAAAATCCTGCTTTCTCTCCCCTCAGTTCCCTCTCGATCTTTTGCAGGATCATCGCAAGCTTCTGCCGTATCTGAAGCTTTTCGGCGTAGGAAAATCCCTCGCCTGAAGTGACCGCCGTCTGGACCTCAGGCCCTTCCGTGCCCGGCAGCTTGAATGACCGCAATATGTTCTGGAGGCTCGAGACTTCAGATTTCAACAACTCGTTTTCTTTCCGGCATTCGGACAACTGCTCCACGAGCCTCGCGATATTCTGTTCGAGACCCGCAAACAACTGTAGATCATTATGCCCGTCTGCTGTATCCATAAAAACAATGGATCAAACTTGCCGAATTACCGCACCAAGTTCACTCCTGGCACTGTCACTCACCTTCGAGATTATGGCGTTGATCGCCTCCTCGTTCATCGTGCCCGACCTGTCTGCCAGTTCGAGCGAGATGGCCACGCTGCGCGTCGGTTCCTCTTCACCGCCTGTTTCGCCGCGGTCAAACACATCGAAAACCCGAACCGACCTGACCAAAGGATCGCTCGCCTTGGCGAGATCGATCAGGCGACGGGCCGGAATATGGCGGGAAAGCACGAATGAAAGGTCTCGTTCGACTACAGGGAACTTCGATGGCAGCTCATAGACCACGCCTGACTCGAAACAACGCTCCAGCACCGAAACATCCAGCTCCGCCAGATACACATCCTGATCGAGAGCAAAAGCATCGAGCACCTCCCTCGCGACCCGCTGAACCGTGCCTGCCTTCAGTACGGCAGTTTTCCCGTTTTCGGTCGAGGTGATTTCAATACCAATCGTACGCTCATTATAAATATTGAATGCTGATTTTTCAAGTACATTCAGCTTTTCGAGCAACATCTCCACCACGCCACGAAGATCGTAAAAATCGACGCTCTCCTCCGGGCGGTTCCAGCTTCTCGGCTCCCGGCGGCCAGTCAGCACAATCGTGAGCAGCTCCTTTTCGCTGAATGCCGAAAGCGGTCCTTCGCCCCGGCGCTCGCTCTCCGGCAGCTTCTCGAATCCGTGCGCCACTTCGTACAGGCGGAGATCGCGATTGCCGTGGCGGATGTTATGGCCGACGATCTTGAGCAGCGATGGGGCGAGGTTCGGACGAAGCACTTCGAGTTCCTCGCTGATCGGATTGAGCGCGCTGACCGTCGCCGTGCTGAAGCACTCCGCTTCGGCTTTCCGTATGAGCGGATTGGTCAGCGCCTCCCGGAAGTTCAGCCCGATCATGATGTTGCGCAGGTAGTCGGGAAAATACTCCGGCACCTTCCGGCTGACCGGATAGCTCGACACCATCGCGGCAGCAGGCTCAAGATTGTTGTAGCCGTACAGACGGGCTATCTCCTCGATCAGATCGATCTCCTGCTCGATGTCAACCCTGAAGGAGGGCACCGAAAAGGCTATCGAATCGGCGTCGTCCGATACGGCGCCCTGCGAAAAGGCTTTGATGCAGATTTTTTCCAAGAGGCGCACCATCTGGGAGGCGCTGATCGAGCTGCCAAGCACGGCGTTGGCGCGTTTGGGCCTCAGCGATACGATTTTGGGCGTTTCAGGCATGCTGCCCCACGCTTCGGCGGCGTCGATCTTGCCACCGGCGATCTCGAGAATCATGGAGATGGCGTATTCGGCGGCGCGCTTCACATTGCAGGGATCGACGCCGCGCTCGTACCGGTATGAAGAGTCGGAGGAGAGCTGAAGCTGTTTTGCGGTCTTTCTGATCGAGGCCGGGTTGAAATAGGCGGCTTCGAGCAGGATGTCGCTCGTCTTTTCGGTCACGGCGGAATGGAGTCCACCCATGACGCCGCCGATAGCCACCGGATCGCGAGCGTCGCAGATGGCCAACATGCCAGGCTGGAGCTGATACTCGGCATTGTTGAGCGCCATGAAGCGGTCGCTCGCGTCAATGCGCACAACGATGCGGCCTCCGGCAAGCCGGTGCAAGTCGAAGGCGTGCAGCGGCTGGCCGAACGAGTGGAGGATGTAGTTGGTGATGTCGACGATGTTGTTCTTCGGACGCAGGCCGATCTGTTCGAGACGGCGTGCGAGCCAGCGCGGCGACGGGCCGACCGTCACCCCTTTGATCACCGTGGCCGAGTAGTAGGGACAGGCCTCCTCGTCCTGCACCTCCACGATACCGCCGCCACGGGTGAACTCGATCACCGGCGCTTGCGGATAGGTGATTTCGTGACAGTCGGCCAGCTCGCGGGCGACGCCGAGATGCGAGAGCGCGTCGGAGCGGTTCGGCGTGACGGCGATCTCAAGCACAGTGTCTGCTTCGAGGTAGTTTGCGAGCGGCTTGCCGATCTCGCACCCTTCGTCGAGCACCATGACACCGGCGTGATCGTCGGACAAGCCAAGCTCGTCAGCGGCGCAGATCATCCCCGAAGAGTGCTCGCCGCGAATTTTCGCCGGTTTGATGGTGAAGCTCTCCCCCGCTGCCGTCGTCAGTTCCGCGCCAATCGTGGCCACCGGAACCATCATGCCCGCCTCGACGTTCGGCGCGCCACAGACAATCTGTCGAAGCTCCCCCTCGCCGGTATCGACCATGCAGATGCGCAGCCGGTCAGCGTTCGGATGGGGCCGCACCTCGGAGATTTTGCCGACGACAACCTTCTCGTCGGGCAGTTTCTGCTCGAACACCTCTTCGACTTCGAGGCCGAGAAAGGTGAGGCGGTCAACAAGTTCGTTACTATCGGATGAAAACGAGGGAATGAACTCCTTGAGCCAGTTGACGGAGATTTTCATGGGCAGGTATTAATGCAATGCGTTCATGAAAAGCATCTCTGAACAAAGTCACCAACGATGCGAGTCGAGGAACGAGCCTTCGATCCGTTCGGCAACTTCAGAGATGCCCCAACCTAATAAAAAAAGCTCTGAACCTTCGAGAGCGCAGAGCTTGATAATCATCGTCTATAGTGAACTCACGTCAAAACCGCGAAGTTTATCGGAGCTATGGTGTGACCCCAACGGGATTCGAACCCGTGCTACCACCTTGAAAGGGTGATGACCTAACCACTAGTCGATGGGGCCAATCAATCAAAAAAACGCTTCGCGGAAATTGCGGAAGCCCATTCAGTATCGGGGTGAATGAGGGGACTCGAACCCCCGACCTCCAGGGCCACAACCTGGCGCTCTAACCAGCTGAGCTACAATCACCATGAAAAGCCAAAAAACCTCTTCCTGTATGCCCGACAGGACTCGAACCTGTAACCCTCAGCTTAGAAGGCTGATGCTCTATCCATTGAGCTACGGGCACATTTCCCTGTCGCCGCTCTCTATGGTCGGGGCACCGAGACTCGAACTCGGGACCTCCTGCTCCCAAAGCAGGCACGCTACCAGCTGCGCCATGCCCCGTCATAACGGAAGGCTCCTAATATACGACAAGAGCCGAAATCACCAAACATTTTTTTCAGAATTTCCGTTCAGAGAAACAGGAAAAACAGCGCCGCCGATTCAACGTTCAAAGAGCGAAACGATTGACGAAATAATCGGTTACGAGACTCCTGAGCTCCTTCTGGCAAATCAGCTCAATGGCCTCCGATGGAGTGACCAGCCGCCGTTGGCGCACATGCATCTCCTCCCACTCGTCAAGCAGCGACTCGACTGCGAGCGGATAAACCCTGACCGAAAATATCCCCGACGGGCGACGGTAAGAGTATGCGCCGATCTCTTCATTCTGGACGCTTCCGATGATCCCGGCCTCCTCCCACGCCTCTTTCGCCGCGGATTCAGCAGGGGTCATACCCTTCTCGATATACCCTTTCGGGATGATCCAGCGCCCCGAGCTGCGGGCGGTAATCAGCACAATCATGTCGCCGGCAATCGGCAGTACCCCTGACTGTTCAGATATTTTCACCGTTCCGTTTGCCATGACTACCTGAAAAAAGTAAAACGTTGTATGAGAGGGTTTTCATCATAAAGACCGGGATGAGTCGGTGCCGTGCGAAAAGATAAGGCATTTCAGCGTTTTTCCACGACGATTTAACCATGATGTCACCATGATCCTTGCCGGAATTGTAATACGGCAAAAGCACGGCTCATTAATGATTCGGAATCTCCCCGATCATCGTAACAATTATTTCCCATGGCTTCCTGATGATGATACATTCCCGTAATTCAAGTAACTTAAGTTATATATATCATTTTCAACTAAAAGCTGATCCTGACATGAAAGCCATCATTCCCGTCGCCGGCGTCGGTAGCAGGCTTCGTCCACACACCTACTCACAGCCGAAAGTATTGCTCAACGTCGCGGGCAAACCGATCATTGGTCATATCATGGACAAGCTCATCGAGTCGGGCATCGACGAGGCGGTGATCATTGTCGGCTACCTTGGCGAGATGATCGAGGAGTATCTGACATCGACCTATTCGATCAAGCTGACCTTCGTCACGCAGTCGGAGCAGCTCGGTCTCGCCCATGCCGTCCACATGTGCAAATCGTATGTCGTCGATGAGGAGCCGCTCTTTATCATTCTCGGCGACACCATTTTCGATGTCGATCTCAAGCCGGTGCTGGAAAGCGCCGTTTCGACGCTTGGCGTCAAAGAGGTCGAAGACCCGAGACGTTTCGGCGTTGCGGTCACAGAGAGCGACCACAGAATCGTCAAGCTGGTGGAGAAACCCGACCAGCCGGTCAGCAATCTGGCCATTGTCGGCCTTTACTTTCTTCACAATGCCGGTTCGCTGTTCAGAAGCATCGACCATATCATCGACAACAACATCAGAACAAAAGGCGAATACCAGCTTACCGACGCCTTGCAGCACATGATCGATCTTGGCGAACCGTTCTCGACCTTCCCCGTGCAGGGCTGGTACGACTGCGGCAAGCCGGAAACGCTCCTTTCAACCAACAAAGTACTGCTGGAGCAAGGTCATCAGGATATATCGCTGCCCGGCTGCATCATCAACCCGCCGGTCTTCATCGCTGATAACGCATCGATCACGAACTCCATCATCGGCCCAAACACCACAATTGCCGAATACGCGGTCGTCAAGGATGCTATCGTCACGAACTCCATCATCGGCCAGAAGTCACAGGTAAACGAAATCATGCTGGATCACTCGATTGTCGGCAACAATGCCGTCGTTTCAGCGATGGGTCACGAGCTGAACATCGGCGACTATTCAGAAATCCGGATGCGCTGATCGCATGGATCGCGACCGGCAGGCAACGGCTTGCCGGTCTGCTCATGAACAGATGCCATTGTCGCTCGCCGGAGGCCGACAGCTCCGGCGCTTTTTTTCAGTCACGCTTGTCGGACGCGACTTGAAGCTCGATGTTCAGAATGACGTCTGATCGGGCGATCCGGGATAGCGTTTTAAAACGCCGTCTGACCGGCCTCGTGCAGCGGTTCAGAGCCTCCGGGAAACAACGCTGGCAAAATTGGTCAGCACCCACCTGGCGAACGGCGCGTCCGAAACGGCGTCGCGCAACGCTCCGGCCTCCCCGCCCTCCGCTTCGAGATCAGCAATCTCGTCACGCACATAGGTATCCATAATCTCCCTCGTGTATTCGGGATGGAACTGCACGCCCCAGGCCGAATCGCCCACGCGGAAGGCGTGGTTCGGCTCGAAATCGTTGCAGGCGAGGCGGAGAGCGCCGTCGGGGAGGCGCTGCACGCTCTGCGCGTGGGTCGCGTGGGCGGCGAAGTGCGCCGGAATGGCGTCAAAGAGCGGATCGCGCTCGCCGTCGGGCGTCAGCTCGATCGAGACCGTGCCGACCTCCCGGCCTCGCGGATGGTAGCCAACCTCGCCACCGGCGGCTCGTCCGAGAAGCTGGTGGCCGTAGCAGATGCCGAGGAACGGTACGCCCGTCGCGATCAGCTCGCGGATCCACCGCTCGATGGCCACGCTCCACGGCAGGTTGTCCGTCACCATGGCGTGCGAGCCGGTGACGACCGCCCCGGCGCACCGTTCCGGCGCGGGCAGCGGTGCGCCGCCCTCGGCATCGACCACCACGACCGGGCACGACGCCTCGCCAAGTCCGCGCCGCACCCAATCCTCGAAATCTCCCAGCCGTTGCGCCTCGGTGGCGAAGGTGCTACCGGCCTTTATTATGTACAGGTTTTTCATGAACGTTGATCTCACATGATGAAAGCTGCCGCAAAGCTATCATCTTTCGCGGGCGGAAACAATCGCATAACCGGTTATCGCTCCTTTTTTTCGTATATTGGCCGCAAATCAACAGCGGGCCTGCGCCGCCCGACCAGTCACAGGATGAAACACCACTCACTCATATTTCTGACCGGCTTCAGCGGCTCCGGCAAATCGACCATCGGCCCGCTTCTGGCCAACTCGCTCGGCTTCGAATTCATCGACCTCGACCGCGAGATCGAGCTTGCCGCCGGAAAGAGCATCAACCGGATTTTCGCCGAGGATGGTGAAGTCGCCTTCAGGTCGCTCGAACTCCGGACGCTCGAACGGATCGGCAGGCAGGAGCGGATGATCGTCTCGCTCGGCGGTGGTGTGCTCGAAAACGACCGCTGTTTCGAATTGATCCAGACCCACGGCACCCTGATCTACCTGAAATCGAGTCCGGAAGTGCTCACGCTCAGGCTTCAGCACAAGACCGACCGCCCACTGCTGAAAGGCGCGGACGGGCAAAAGCTGACGCGGGAGGAGATTCAGCAACGCATCGCGGAGCTTCTGAAAAAACGGGAACCGCGCTACATGAAAGCCGATCTGGTGCTTTCCACCGACGCTAAAAAGATCGGCGCGAGCGTCGAGGAGCTGACGCGCAAAATCGAGCGCCACATCCGGCGCGAGTCGAAAACCAACACTAACGAGCAGTAAAAGATGCAGACTCCCTCCAGCCATATCATTGTCAGAACGCCGGTTATCGATTCGATTGGCGAACTGTACGCCGCGAATGGACTCGGCAATAAAACCGTGCTGCTCTTCGACGAGAACACTCGCGAGCTGTTCGGCGACGCCATTATCGACTCGATGCAGCGCCAAGGGTTCCGCACCTGCGAGCTGGTCGTGCCCGCTCGCGAGACCTCCAAAAGCGTTTCGACGGCGTGGAAATTGTATGGACAGATGATCGAGGCGAACGTTGACCGGAGCTGGAACCTGCTCTGCGCGGGCGGCGGCGTGGTCGGCGACCTCGGCGGCTACATCGCGGCGAGCTACTATCGCGGCATTCCGGTGGTGCAGTTGCCGACGACGCTGCTCGCCATGACCGACAGCTCCATCGGCGGCAAGGTGGCCATCAACCACCCGCTCGGCAAGAACCTCATCGGCTACTTCCACATGCCGGAGCTGGTGCTGATCGACCCCGCCTTCCTGCGGACGCTCCCCTCTCGCGAAATTTACGGCGGAATGTCTGAAGTAGTTAAATACGGCTTCATTGCCGACCGCGACTTCTTCGACCTGCTCACCGGGCACTGGGACGAGGTGTTGCGCCTCGAAGAGCCGTGGCTCTCCAAAGCGGTCAGCCGGAGCGCCTTCATCAAAGCTGACGTGGTGGAGAAGGATTTCCGCGAAACCACCGGCCTCCGGGCGACGCTGAACTTCGGCCACACCTTCGCGCACGGCCTCGAAAAGATGGCCGAATACCGCAACCTCCGCCACGGCGAGGCAGTCACCATCGGCATGGTGTGCGCGCTCTTCCTGTCGCACCGGCTGAGATTCCTGCCCGAAGCGGAGTTGCATGAAGGACTCTCGCTGCTCGCCCGCTTCCGTTTTCCGCGTGGCCTTGTCGAGAAGCGCTTCCACTCGCTCGACCGCCAGGAGCTGCTGGAGAGCATGCACTCCGACAAAAAGAAGATCGACAAGCAACTCCGCTTCGTCCTCCTCGACCGCATCGGCCACGCCTTCCTGCACGACCAGGACATTGCGAAAGAAGCGGTGCTTGCAGCGATTGACGACGCAAAGGGGTGGTTCTCGGAGAAGCGGTAAGAGATCATTCGAACCGTGCGGGATTTGGAGCGGAAACACCGAAAACCAGAACGCACGGCACGAGTGCTGCCGACCGTCATCGCCCGCCAACCCGAAGCCGTCAGCCGGGGGTTGGCGGAGTGAATGGAAGGTTTGCGGATTTCGGAAACTTACGATTCTCTCCCTGAGATTCCTTCTTGTCTGATACCTGGATTTGTTATACAATGATGTTGTTATGGAAGCGTTATTGTGTAAATGCTGTCTTATAGATATGAGGACAACACGGGAGGAAGGCTATTGCTATCGGCAGTCGAGATAAAGAGAGTCCAGCTTTCAAAAAACACATCGGCGAAGAAGAAGTCGCAGTTCGGTCAGTTTCTTACACCGGAGAGAACTGCTGCTTTCATGGCATCGCTTTTCCCGGACGGGAATGGCTGTTGCCGGTTGCTGGATGCGGGGGCGGGAATTGGTTCTCTTTCAGCAGCTTTTCTTGCCCGGTGGCGTTCGGGAGGTTTTCACTTTCGGCAAGTCGAGCTGGATGCATTCGAACTCGATCACCAGTTGATCTGGCATTTGTCGAACACCTTCGCGTCTTTCAATCACTTCGACGATCTTGTCGTCAATATCCGGGAAGCTGATTTCATCGAGGCTGCTGTCGATTCGCTTTCAGCCAACCTGTTTTCTATTCCGCTCAAGAGCTATACCCATGCCATCCTGAATCCGCCATACAAAAAGATTAACAGCAATTCAGCGCATCGCTCTCTGCTGCGGCGGGTTGGCATCGAAACGGTAAACCTCTATTCAGCCTTTGTGGCCCTTGCCGTGGCTCTCACTGCGCCGGGAGGGCATGTTGTGGCGATCATTCCCCGAAGTTTCTGTAACGGACCGTATTACCGGCCATTCCGGGAGTTTATCGCCAAGCGGGCGGCTATTCGTCATATGCATCTATTCGAATCGAGAAAAAAGGCGTTCAAGGATGACGGTGTATTGCAGGAGAACGTTATCATCCATCTTGAATGTGGAGGACAGCAAGGATCGGTAACGGTTTCAACTTCGACCGATGACTCTTTTAGCGACATTGTTACTCACGAACATCCATTCGAAAGAATCGTGTTTCCCGGTGATTCAGAACGTTTCATTCATATTCCCACTTCACCGGAGCACTGCGCACTCGAAGCCTCCACAGCTATTCGATATACGCTGGACGATATTGGCCTCAAGGTTTCGACAGGGCCGGTTGTGGATTTTCGTTTGAAATCTCATCTTCGCAATTTGCCGGATTCAGGCACCGTTCCATTACTTTATCCGGCTCATTATTCAGGATATGATACGATCTGGCCTGTTCCCGGCATGAAGAAACCGAATGCTATCGAGCATAATTCCGAGACAGAAAAGTGGCTCTATCCGAATGGATTCTATTGCGTTGTGAGGCGCTTCTCGTCAAAGGAGGAAAAGCGACGGATCGTAGCCAGCGTCGTCGATCCGAATACCTTTTGCGAAGCATCTGCATTGGGCTTCGAGAATCATCTCAATCTGTTTCATGAAAAAAAGCAGGGGTTGACTGAAGCGTTGGCTCGCGGTTTGGCGGTGTTTCTGAACACGACGACAGTCGATGAAAGCTTCCGCCGCTTCAATGGCCACACCCAGGTTAACGCGGCAGACCTGAAAATGATGAAATATCCGAGACGGTCAGCATTGATCGAGCTTGGTGAATGGGCGATGCAGCAGGATGATCTCAGTCAGTCTGTTATTGATGAAAAAGTTCGAACACTGACCTGAATGAAAAGCAGAAGCAGCTACATAAAGGAAGCTCAGCAGATTATCGTGTCGCTGGGTCTGCCGCGAGCGCAACAGAATGAACGCGCGGCGTGAGTGCTGCCGACCGTCATTGCTCGTGAACCCGAAGCCGTAAGGCGGAGGTTGGTGGAGTAAGTGGAGGAGGCTTTCAGGGCGTCTCTGAAGTTTCCATTGGAAAGATCATCAGACTATTCCTATTTTGCTGGTGTAATGCTCTTGACTTTATGGGCATACCCGTTGTCCGGTTCGGACAGAGAACTGCTTGAATATTGACTTTGAATTGATATTACCACTATGTCAACATCTGCCATCAAGACTGAATGTATGAAGCTTTCCGTTTCCGAGCGGATTCAGCTTGTCGAGGACATTTGGGACAGCATTGTTGCCGAGGCGTCGGAGACGATTGAACTGTCACAGGCGCAAAAGGATGAATTGCATCGTCGCGTCGCCGCGCACCGCGAAGATCCGTCCACAGCCGTTCCATGGGAACAGGTGAAATCACGATTGTTTTCGGGGAAGTCGTGATGCGGATTGTGGTTCGCCCAGAGGCTGAACAGGTGCTTGTGGAGGCTCTAACGTATGTTTTCAGTTTCGATATTCGAGCCGTGCGCGATTAGGAGCAGAAACGCCGCAAACCGGAACGCGCGGCGCGAGCGCTGCTGACCGTTGTCGCCTGCGAACCCGAAGCCGTCTGTCGGCCGTTGGCGGAGTGAGTTAATGAGTTGAGGCTGTTGACGATTGCTGCAAATTTTTTTTCGTTGTCTTAAAGTTGCTTATTGTAACTCGTTTACTTATTTTTGTGGTGTATGCAAGTAACCTATATTGAATAAATTTTATGGCAGACTGGCAGTTAACTTGTGTTATGACGGCGGTAAGCGAACATGCAAACCGATCTGGTGATTATTATGTTTACAGAAAGGGAAAAAATTATCGCATAGACCCTCCGTCAGGAACTCATCGCTTATGTCATCCTTCTGTTTTAAGTGAGGATGCTGTAAAAAATGAAATTTACACGGTTTTTCAGGCAAAAGTCACCAAAATCACTCCAAGTAGTCTCTTGCGATAGCCCTGAATTTTTCTGTGTTAGTAGATATAATAAACAGGAAAGATGTAATGTGGTATGCTCTGTATATTGGGATTTTTTAAATGTGAATCGCTGTTATAGCACAGCCTTTGTTATTGTTTTTTTGGTTAAAGATTTTTTTCTGTAATTACGACGATCATAACAATTTTATATCAAATTGCCAGTTTGGCAAGAAAAACAATTATTGGAAGTTGAAAATAAAAAAGGGGGAGATATGAGTTTATTGCAAAATGACTATCGTCAAGAGCTGCTTCAAACAAAAGATATAGTTGAACATAGGATTCGAATTTTACAGGATTGGTTAAATGACGATCCGGAGATGCCTACTGTACTTATTCAAGGAGCCGTCGCTTTGATCGAACGAGGAGAAACTAAGATAAGAGAGATAAATTTAAAGTTAGGTGTTTTGTAAATATATTATTTTGATACTTGTAAGTTATTCTTGGATAAAACAATTATAATAATGAATACTTTTTAATGTTGCCCTAAAACGCTTGTTTTTATTTCCCCGTCCAGAAAATCAGGACGGGGAAATAAAAATCGTCACTCTCCAAACCTCATTCTCAGCATTTCCCGATACGCTTCAAGCCTCTCCACAATCTCCGCCATATGATCTCCGCCGATTTTTTCCAGCAGGGCGTTGGCGATGACGGGGGCTACGACGGCTTCGGCGACTACTCCGGCGGCGGGGACGGCGCAGGTGTCGCTGCGTTCGAACCGCGACTGGACGGCTTCGAGCGTGTCGAGGTCGAAGGAGCGGAGCGGGGAGACGAGCGATGAGATCGGCTTCATGGCTGCGCGGATGTGGATCGGCTGGCCGCTCGACATGCTTCCTTCGATGCCTCCGGCGCGGTTGGTTTCGCGCCTCAGTCCCTTCTCTCCACCGGCGAAGAGTTCATCGTGCACCTCTGAGCCGGGTTTGCGGGCGTTGTCGAAGGCCGGGCCGATTTCCACGCCTTTGATCGCCTGGATCGACATGATGGCGGCGGCGAGTTCCGCGTCAAGCCTGCGGTCGTGCTGGACGTAGCTGCCGAGGCCCATCGGGGCACCGGTGATGTAGAGTTCGATGATACCGCCAAGGGTGTCGCCGTCCGCTTTGGCCTGGTCGATGGCCGCAATGGAGGCGGCTTCGGCTTTGGGGTCGAGCATCCGCACCTGCGATTTGTCGGCTTCAGCGGCGAGGCTTTCGGCTCCGGCGTCGAGCAGCGTCTGCAACGTAGCGGGGGCGGCGGCTTCGGCGGCGGGGCCGATGGCGGAGATGTAGCTGCCGATCTGGATGCCGAGCTGGCGGAGGAACGCTTTGGCAAGCGATCCGGCGGCCACTCGGGCGGCGGTTTCGCGGGCCGAAGAGCGGTCGATGACCGGTCGGATGTCGTCGAAGCCGTATTTGATGAAGCCGGTGAGGTCGGCGTGGCCGGGGCGCGGAATGGTGATATTCTGCACTTCGGCGGAGTGATCCTCGAACTGCGCCATCGGGGTGGTCCAGTTCTCCCAGTCGCGGTTGCGGATGACGAGAGCGACCGGCGAGCCAATGGTTTTGCCGAAGCGGATGCCCGAGAGCACTTCGGCGTGGTCGGTCTCGATCTTCATGCGACCACCGCGTCCGTAGCCCTGCTGGCGGCGGGCAAGCTGGTCGTTAATATCGGCTTCGGTCAAGGCGACGCCTGCGGGGAGTCCTTCAACAATGGCCGAGAGCGCCGGGCCGTGCGATTCGCCTGCGGTGAAATAGCGTATCATATCAGTGCGGGAAGAAGAAGTAGCGAAATTGAAATAAAGAAATTGGGCTAAAGCCCGGTTTTTTGTCTGATTCGTGAACCCCGGCTTGAAAGCCGAGGCAATTGAAGATTTCATTATTGCCCTGGCCTTTAGGCCGGGGTTTTGAACAAAAAAATATAGGGCTTTAGCCCAATTTCAAGTCAGGGAAATGTTTGTGTTCTCTTGTCGTCCGAGAAACGAACATCCAATTACCATCCTGAAGATAATAAAAAAGCCCGGCGATTTCGCGCCGGGCGTGGTTCATATCTACTCAGCCGGAAATCAGCGCAGCTTTTTGGCGGCTTCTTTGGCGTAATAGGTGAAGATGATGTCGGCACCGGCACGCTTCATGCAGAGGAGCGACTCCATCATGACGCGCTCTTCGTCGAGCCAGCCTCTGGCGGCGGCAGCTTTGACCATGGCGTATTCGCCGGAGACGTGGTAGATCGCGACCGGCACGTCGAAGCGCTCTTTGGTGCGCCAGACGATGTCGAGGTAGGCCAGGCCGGGCTTGACCATCACGATGTCCGCGCCCTCGATGATGTCGAGTTCGATCTCTTTCATCGCCTCTTCGGTGTTGGCCGGGTTCATCTGGTAGGTGGTCTTGTCGCCGAACTGCGGAGCGGAGTGCAGCGCGTCGCGGAACGGGCCGTAGAAGCTCGAAGCGTACTTGGCGGCGTAAGAGAGAATGCCTACGTCGGAGTGGCCGGATTCGTCGAGCGCCTCACGGATCGCGCCGATGCGGCCGTCCATCATGTCGCTTGGAGAGACAAAGTCAGCGCCAGCCTCGGCGTGCGAAACGGCCATCTTTTGCAACACCACGACGGTTTCGTCGTTGAGAATGATACCGTCCCTGACCAGGCCGTCGTGACCGAACGGGGTGAAGGGATCGAGCGCGACGTCGGTCATGATGCACAGCTCTGGAACGGCTGCCTTAATGGCGCGGATTGCCTGCTGGAGGATGCCGTTATCGTTGTATGCCTCGCTGCCATCCTCGGTTTTCTGTTCCGGAATACCGAACAGGTCGATGGCCGGGATGCCCAGATCCCAGAGCTCTTTGCACTCTTCGACAGCCCGGTCGATGGTGAAGCGGTAGCTTCCGGGCATCGAGGAGACCTCTTCAACAGCGTTAGTGCCAGGCATGACGAACAGGGGGAACACAAGGTCGTTGACCGTCAGCGTGTTTTCCTGAACGAGGTTGCGAATCGCGGCAGTTCTGCGGAGTCTTCTCGGGCGGTGAACAATATTGAGGAGGTCAAGCTGGCTCATGGTTCTGGATTATTTTGTTATGAGGAAAAAACGAAGATAAGAAAATCCGTCAACATCGTGAAGGCAGCCTTGTGTTTTTCAGTGTATATCGTTAGGTTCGGCCTGCGTTGATTATCTTACTTCATTGTTCGCAGTCAACAACTTAACGGGACTACTCTGCTATGACTTCTGACCTTCAGCTTGCGCTTGAACTGGCGAAAAAGGCCGGTAAACTGACGCTCGACTACTTCGGGCGCAAATCGCTTCAGGTCTTTTCCAAACGCGACGATTCGCCCGTGACCGAGGCGGATCGCAAGGCCGAGGAGCTGATACGTCAGGGTATTACGTCGCATTTTCCCGACGATGGCGCATTTGGTGAGGAGTTCGACGAGCGCCCATCCGGCAACGGGCGGCGCTGGATCATCGATCCCATCGACGGCACCCGCTCCTTCATCCACGGCGTACCGCTCTATGGCGTGATGATCGCGCTCGAAGTCGATGGCGTACTTCGGCTCGGCGTCATCAATTTCCCCGCGCTTGGCGAACTCTGCCATGCCGAAGTTGGCGGTGGAGCGTTCATGAACGGATCGCCAATCCAAGTGTCCGCTATCTCGGAGACGGCAGCGGCCACGGTGGTCTTCACCGAAAAGGAGTACCTGCTCGACTCGCCATCGACCCATCCGGTCGATCTCTTGCGTTCGAGTGCCGGGCTGGTGCGCGGTTGGGGCGACTGCTACGGCCACATGCTGGTTGCGTCGGGCCGCGCCGAGGTGGCCGTGGACAAGATCATGAGTCCGTGGGACTGCGCGGCGGTAATTCCTATTGTCACCGAAGCCGGTGGCTGCTGCTTCGACTATCACGGCGTGACGACCATAACCGGCAAAGGTCTCGTCAGCTCTAACCGTGCAATGGGCACAGCGCTGATCGACGCCATCGGCAAAGGGGAGCGCCTCCGATGAACCTGCTAATTCTGCTTATGGCGGTCGTAATTCTGCTGCTTATCGTGATTATCTCGCTGCTTGTGACCAGGTGGCCCGGCAAGCAGCGAGAAGAAATTGAGCGGCTCGGCAACGGCTTGCGCCGCGAGATGGCCGAACAACGGAGCGAGTCGCTTCAGCTCATGAAAAGTCTTCGCATTGTTGTCGAGGATGCCGTGAAGGAGTCGGTAGAGAAGGAGCTGGCTTCTGCCCCGCCAAGAAGCCGTTCGCGGAAAGGCACTCGCAAGAAGGGGCAGGAGGTCGAACCAGGTTCCACGCAGGAGACGACGACCGCTGAAGACGAGGCCGATAACGGCGGATATGAAAGCCCCTTGCAGGCGATGCAGATTCCGCTGTTTTCGGAAAAACCAGTGCCAGCGCAACCGTCGGCAGCTCCGACGACCGCGAACAATCAGTCCGAAGCTGAAACAATCCACATGGGTTTCGTGGATGACATCCCGGAGGTTGAGTAGCTTGGCGTTATAGGTCTTATATGTCCTATAAGACCTATTCACTCAAAAGTCGGAAGAAACCTCAACTCATTGCCGCGGCTATCGCTTTGGCGAAGTTGGGGCCGTCGAAGTATTCGGGGATGATGTCCACCTTGATGCCGAGCTTTTCGAGCGCGCCGGAGGTGGTGGTGCCGATGGCGGCAATCTTGACACTCTCCGGCACCTCTTTTGACCCCATCGCCTCGAAAAAGTTGATGGCAGTCGAGGGGCTGGTGAATGAGAGACAGTCGAGCTTGCCTTCGGCGAGCAGCGATTTGACCTTCTGGGTCTCTTCGAGCGAAGGCTGGATGTTGTCGTAAACGGTCAGCTCCACGCAGATGCCGCCGCGTTTGGCGATGATTTCGGGAATGGTGCCGAGTGAGAGGCTGCCCCGGACGAAGAGGAAGGTTTTGCCTTCGATTTCACTGGCGTCGATGCCCGACATGAGGCTGACGGCGTCAGCGCTTTTGGGGAGCGGCTCGATGGTGACGCCATGCTTCTCCAGATCGCCGCCGGTGGTTTTGCCTACCGCCCAGACTCGCGCCTGTTGCAGGTTCGGCAGCTCGTCGGGTGACTCCTCAAGCAACCGTTCGAGGAAAAACTGCACACTGTTGGCGCTTGTAAAAAAAATACCCGCGAAACAGGTCAAATCGGGTACGCTCCAGCCGACAACCGGCCTGATCTCGATTGTCGGAAAGACAACCGCGTTCAGGCCGTACTGCTCAAGCTCCCTCACAAAAGGCTCCGCCTGATGTTTCGGGCGAGTAACGAGAACGGTTTTCATCAGCGCGTTTTGCGGATTTCGGCGAGAATTTTCTCCGCGCCCATCGAAAGCAGCACTTCGGCCAGCTCGATGCCAACGGCTTCAGCCTCTTCCGGGGTGTTGACCGCTTTGGTCAGTTCGTTGCGCATGGCGGTTTTGCCATCCACGGAGCCGACGTACGCGAGCAGTTTCAGCGTACCGTCGCTGTAGGAGCCATACGAACCGATCGGAATCTGGCAGCCCCCCTGCAGGTGACGGAGCAGCGCCCGCTCGGCGCGACAGCAGATTTCGGTATTGCTGTCATTAAGCACGCGAACGATCTCGCGGGTCTCTGTGTCATCCGTGCGGGTCTCGATGCCGAGCGCACCCTGACCAACGGCCGGAAGCATCACGTCGTGCGGCAGGATTTCGGAGATGCGGTCGCTGAATTCGAGACGGAACACGCCAGCATAAGCAAGCATCATGGCGTCGAACTCGCCATCGTCGAACTTCTTGAAGCGGGTGTTGAGGTTGCCGCGGATGTCGAGAATCTGCAGGTCGGGACGCATGGAGAGCAACTGCGACATTCTGCGCAGGGAGCTGGTGGCCATTCTGGCGTTCGGCGGAAGGTCCTTGATGCCCTTGCCGGACTTGGAGATGATGACGTCGCGGGTATCTTCGCGCTCGGTGAAGGAGGTGATGACCAAGCCTTCGGGCGTGCCGGTCGGAACGTCCTTCAGGCTGTGCACGGCCAGATCGATCTCACCGGCGATCAGGTGTTTTTCGATGTCCTTGGTGAACAGACCCATGTCTCCGATCTTGGAAAGAGGAGAGTCGAGCAGCACGTCGCCAGTCGTTTTGACCAGCTTGAGCGTGATGTTCATTTCAGGAAAGCGCTTCGAAAGTTCTGCTTTGGTGAATTCAGCCTGCCACAGGGCCAAGGGGCTGGATCGAGTGCCGATAATAAGCTCTTTTTTCAATTCGATGACAGATTGATTTTATTGGAGTGACTGGTTGGGTTCTTCAAGATCGAAGATGTTCCTGACGAGATTGACCTTGCTCGGAATATTGTCGGCGGTATCGACCGGAGCCTTGAGCATCTTGATCGGATGATGGAGAATCTTTTTCAGAATCCTGTCGGTCAGGTGCTCCATGCGGCGCAGCTCCTCTTCGCTCACCTTGTAACGGTAGCGTTCGAGTTCCTTCTCCTTTATTTCGATGAACTTGGACTGGAGATCGACGATGGTCGGACGCACCTTGAGGGTGTTGATCCACTGGCCGAAGGCGACCAGCTCCTCGTCGATGATCGCCTTGACCTTCGGCAACTCAGAGCGACGGCGTTCGAGGTTTTTGTCGATGATGTGCTTGAGGGCGTCGATGTCCTTGAGGAACATGTTCTGCAACTTGCCGACTTCGGGATCGATGTTCCTCGGCAGGCCGAGGTCAAGCATGATCACCGGCTTCAGGCGGCGGCGCTGCATGGCCTGCTGCATCTCGGATTCGTTGAGGATATACTCCTTGGTGCTGACCGCCGTGATGATGATATCGAATTCGTGCAGATGCTCCTTGTACGACTCGTACGGAAGCACGCGATTGGTGCCGAGCTCCTCGGCAAGCGCCTCAGCTTTGGAGAGCGTCCTGTTGGTGATGACGATGTTCCTGGCGTTCTTGGCGTAAATATGCTTGGCTGCAAGCTCTCCGGTTTCACCGGCACCGACCAGCAGCACCTTTTTCATGGAGAGGTTGGAGAAAATCTTCTGGGCGAGTTCGACCGCCGCGTAGCTGACCGAGACCGCGCCTTCCATAAGCTTGGTTTTGGTCTTGACCTTCTTGGCGACGCTGAAGGCCGTGTGGCAGAGGCGGGTGAGCAGGATTCCGGCGGTTCCGACCTCGGCGGCGATGCGATAGGCATCCTTCACCTGACCGAGAATCTGACCCTCGCCGAGCACGAGCGAGTCGATGGCGCTCGACACTTCGAAGAGGTGCCTTGCCGTGCCGCAGTAGAAGCGGCTGAAGAAGTGCTCCGGGCGGACATCCTTGCGGGCGTCCTTGTAGGCGATGAGGTACTCCTTGAGATAATCGCAGTTCACTTCGACCATCGCAGGAACCACGTACAGCTCCGTGCGGTTGCATGTGGAGACGACCATGGCCTCGCTGGCCAGACCGCTCGATACCAGGTCCGTGACGAATTCCTTGTTCTGAACTTCCGAAAGCGCGATTCTTTCACGGATTTCAATAGGTGCAGTTTTGTGGTTGACACCAACTGAAATGATGTTCATGGCAGGGTTATTTAAATGAGCCGTTCGTTAACCTTTCAAAAAGCTTGGCAGAGTACTTCTCCAAAAGTGTGTTAATATACCGCAATGTGGCGAATTTTCAAATCGAGCTTTCGTTAAATCCTCATTCCGTGAAAACTTGGCGTAACCAGGCTCATGATGAACAGGAGCGCCGTGACCAGAACGAAGAGCGCGATGAGTAGTACGGCCATGTGCTTGATGTCCCAGCCGAAAAGCGGCTTGATGACCAGGCTGATACCGTAGAGCAGCCAGATGATGCAGAGCGACACGAGCTTCGGGTCAAACAGGTTGATCACCTCTTTTGAAGCGTGTTGTTCGAGTACGCCCGCGATGATTGTTACCGACAGGAAGAAAAAGCCGAAGGCCACGGCGTGCATGATGAGCATTTCGATGGCTTCGAGGTTCGGCAGCCGCTGGAAAAGCAGACCGAAGCGGTTGAGCCGTATCTGCCGGAAAAGCACGAGGTACATCCCGCTGTAGAGTCCCGCGATAGCCACCGAGCTGAAGCCGAAAATTGCCGCGATCAGGTGCACGCCGATGCGCAAACCGCTGAATGCGAGGCCGGAATCGACCGTCTGGGCGCTCAGGATCGACGAAAAGAGCGCCGAACCGGTCGCGAAGGCGATCACGAAAAAGCCGGTCTTATCGCTTTTGGTGGTGAATTCGATGAACATATAGGTAATGGCGAGCGTGAGGGCCACCATGCTCATGAGGTTGTAGGTCGAGTAGCTCAACCGGTATCCCGCCGTCGATGTGAGCAGTCCGAGATCGGCCACGTGCGTCACCACGGTGATGATGAGCGCCGGTTGCTTGAGGCTTCCGGCCAGCGGCGTCTCGCGGAAGAAGTGAATGCCGTAGAGTGCGGTCGTCACGATATAGAGCAGCGGCACGATTTGCGTCAAGGCAAAAAGGAGGCTGTTTTCAAGAAATATATTGGCCATGCGTAAGTTGGAAGGGATCGTTTCAGGGGGCGGATGACGGTAAATATTACGCCATCTTTTCTGCTGTACCGGTTTATGCCCGGTTCATTCAGCAAAAACAGAAAGAGAGCGTCTTCATTTCTGCCCGATGATAATTTTCAAAGGAAAAAGTGTATATTCGGCCCGAGTGAAGTCAAGCATTAAAATATAATTATTTATCGCAAAAGATGAGCAGGAAACAGAATATTCGCAATATCGCCATTATCGCGCACGTTGACCATGGCAAAACCACCCTCGTGGACTCCATTTTCAAGCAGACGGGCGCTTTCAGGGAGAACCAGCATGTGGATGTCAGGGTGATGGACTCCAATCCGCAGGAGCGGGAGCGCGGCATCACCATTTTTTCCAAGAATGCCGCCGCCCAGCACAAGGGCTGCAAGATCAATATCGTCGATACCCCCGGTCACGCTGATTTCGGCGGAGAGGTGGAGCGCATCCTGAAGATGGTCGATGGCGTGCTGCTGCTCGTCGATGCCTTCGAAGGGCCGATGCCGCAGACCAAGTTCGTGCTTCGCAAGGCGCTCGAACTGCACCTGAAGCCAATCGTGGTCATCAACAAGATCGACCGTCCGCAATCCGATCCGGTCAAGGTGCATGACCAGGTGCTCGACCTCTTCATCGCGCTCGGCGCCCACGAGGATCAGCTCGATTTCCCCTATATCTTTACATCGGCAAAGAATGGCATCGCCAAGTACAGCATGGATGATCCCGATGGCGACATGAGCCTCCTGCTCGACATGATCGTCAAGGAGATTCCCGCTCCCATTGCTGACGATAACGCCGGATTCCAGATGCTTGTCACCAGCCTCGACTACAATGACTATATCGGCAAGATCGCCATTGGCCGCATCTGGCGCGGCAAGGTCGCGCCAGGCAACCAGCTTTCGCTGGTGACGCCGGATGGCGTCGTGGGCAAAGGCACGGTCACCAAGCTTTTCCTCTTCGACCGGACGCAACGCATCGAGTCGCAGGAGGCGACGGCGGGTGACGTGGTCGCTATCGCCGGTATCGCATCGGCCAACGTCGGCGAGACGCTCGCCTCTCCCGACCAGCCCGAAGCGCTCGATTCGTTCGAGATCAGCAAGCCGACGCTTTCGATGCTCTTCTCGGTGAACGATTCGCCCTTTGCCGGGCAGGAGGGCAAGGAGGTGACCAGCCGCAAGATCCGCGAGCGGCTCATGAAGGAGATCATGACCAACGTCGCCCTCAACGTCGAAGAGACCGACAGCGCCGATACTTTCAGGGTTTCGGGACGCGGCGAGCTTCATCTTTCGGTGCTGATCGAAACCATGCGCCGCGAAGGCTACGAGCTGGCCATCTCCCGCCCGGAGGTGATCCTCCGCGAGGAGAACGGCGTGACGCTGGAGCCGGTCGAGCATGTCACCATCGACGTTCCCGAGGAGTACACTGGCGTGATCATCGAGAAGATGGGGCGCAGAAAGGCCGAGATGACCCACATGGGCACTCTGCGCGGCGGCATGAACCGGATGGAGTTCGAGATTCCGACCAGGGGCCTCATCGGCTACAACCTCGAATTCACCACCGACACCAAGGGTGAGGGCATGATGTCGCATGTGTTCCACAACTACCAGCCCTTCAAGGGCAAGCTGCCGTCGCGTGAGACTGGTGCGCTGGTCTCCGCCGAAATCGGCGTGGCCGTTGCATACGCCCTTTCTGGCCTCGAAGATCGCGGTACCTTCTTCGTTGGGCCGAACACGAAAGTCTACGAAGGCATGGTTGTTGGCGAATCGACACGCGATCTGGACATTACGCTCAATGTCTGCAAAACCAAGAAACTGACCAACATGCGCGCTTCCGGTTCTGACGACTCGCTCCGGCTGACCCCTGCCAAGAAGCTCTCGCTCGAACAGGCGCTCGAATTCATCAACGACGACGAGCTGCTCGAAGTGACGCCGGAGAGCATTCGTATCAGGAAAAAAATCCTCAACTCCGACCTCAGAGCCAAAGCAACCAAGAAGGCCAAGGCGATGGAGTGAGAAGAGAATTGATAATTGACAATGGATAGTTGATAATTGATAATGGGAAAGGCTGCTCTATTTGGGGCAGCCTTTTTTGTTTGGCGTGGGCGTTGAATCTTTTGCTGACGAAAGGAGTGGCTTGAGCGACAAGAGGGATTTGTGCCGATCCAAAACAATGCCGTGCAGCAATTCAGCGCTGAACCTGCTATCATCGAGCAAAGCGCGTCACCGGTAGACTGATTGTCCGGTCGGCCACGCGCTTCTCGTGTTTTATGCGTGGAAAGTTATCTGAAGGCTGTTGTCGGCAGCTTCGTTCATTGTGTAGGTGCCTTTCGGGCAGATGTTCAGGCCCATCGGCGGTGCGGCGCTGATCATTCTGGAGGAGATGCTCTCGGCTTCCTCAGCCGAGCATTCGGTATTGATGAACAGGTCGAGCGAGTGCGGCTCCTTGCTGAATTGCAGCAGGAAGTGGTTGTGATCAACGAAAACCAGGTCTTCGTAAGCGTAGGTAACTTCGTGGCCAATCGACTCGATCAACTCCATAACGGTGCCCAGAGGACGTAGCGGTTCTGTTTCCATGATTCGTGATGTACTGATGACCCAAGAGCGCTTTTCCGGGAAGTCTCCTGGATCTGTTGTAATGGTTGTGCCGGTTTTGTTTTGTCTTGTTGTTGGTATTGTTAAAATGATAAGGTAAATTGATTGAAAGTCCTAAATATAAAAGGATAAATCTTGCAATAATGTAATAAAGGAGGTTCGTATGGCGGTCAGCGCATTACAGACATGGGAAAAGGTTCTCGAATATGCTTCAGTTCCACTGCACGGAACCATGTCGAGAAAGATCAGGAAAGGGGTCAAACTCCAGATCAACGAGGGGAAGGTGTACGAAGATGCCGTGCTCTTTATCAGCGACCTGTTTCTGAGAGTGACCGAAGAATCGGAAGGGATGGCGGTCAACACCTACTACGATATCGATTCGATAGCAAGCATCAGAACTTACAGCGCCAAGGAGTGACGTTCATGTGCTCGCCTCATGTTCGAGACATTGTGAGGTGTCGATCATGGCAGAAAAATCAGAGCCATAAAAACAGCTCTTACCTTGTTTTACATGACGCAGAGTTACTGCCCGAAGGTTTACAAGCACTTCGGGCAGTCCCTACATGCAATATCAAACGTCTCGTCGCTTTTGAGTTAAAGTCAATTCTGTCAGACCGTGCTCATCCTCAAGGTTATAATAACGCTGACAAGAACCAGCAATGCGAGTATCGTGGCAATGATCAGGTAGGTTTTTCTTGACCATGCCTGAAACAATCCGATATTCAGCGACCGGCTTGCAATGATACCGGCGATGATGCCGGTTGCCATGCTTGCAAATAACGTTAGTACATCGATCCTGTTCCAGAGCAGCCTGACATCGAAAAACATGGCGGCTGCGATCAGCAATATCAGTGCTCCTATATATATCTGACGAGAAAGCGTGGATGTAGCGCGAATGTCGTAATGCTGTGTCTGCTCGATTGATTCCGCCGATCCAAACCACAGCCGGGGAAGCCATGCCATACTGAAAAGCGTCCGCATGACTGCCGTTACCATCATGACAAGCAGAATGAATGATATAGATAAGCCTGATCCCAGAAGTATTTTTTTTCGGAGTTGCTGTGCTGTTTTTTCAGTGTCCGGTTTCGGCAGTGCCAAAAGTTTGCTCTTACCTTCGGCTTTCTTTAAATATTCGTCATAATAGGTGATTTTGGCGCTATTGAGTACATCTCTCATAGCAGTTGCCATCGCAACGTTTTTTTGTTTCGATGCGATCATTGCCGTTGCGGCTCTTCTGGCTGATTCCCCTTCAAGGGGTGTAGGATAAGCCTCCCGCAACACCAATATCATGGATATTTTATCTCCTTTACCCGCAACCACCTGAGGCGTGTTTTGCTTGAGATTGCCGAGCATGGAAAGAATTTGAGGCGGAATTTTTTCCGAGGTCAGGGCGATGAGGGTTTTGTTGAAGGGTATTTTTTTCGCATTCAATTCATCGAGAAGGCGGGTGAGCGGGGCGCCACTCATGGCCATTGCGTCGAGTGATTCCAAAAGCTTCATATCGACGCCAGGAAACAGCACCTCATCGTACACAAACAGTTTGCGATCGGCAAACAGTTGAGGAGTGTTCAGTACGACGGATTGCGCCTGATCGGCGGAAACTTGGGGTTGATTACCCGTAATCTTGCTCTCGGCCAAACCTGCCAGTACATTCTTTTGCGCGGTATAGACCGCCATGCTATAATCAGGACTGGTATCGAGCTTCATCTCCTTGCCTTTTCCTGCGAGTAGTTCGAGGCGAACAAGATCGGAAAGAATCCGCCGTTTGAGATTGGCGGACTCTGCGTCGCTCATGTTCGGCATGGCGGAACGCTGATAGAGGTACTCAACCTGGCGCTTGGTTATTTCAGTGCCGTTGACCACCGCCGCCACACCGCTTTCCGGCTCCTTTGAGGTTTGATGAGAGCATCCGGCAAGAATGCCTAGCAGCAGGGCGAAGAGAAGAGAGGTGAGTTTTTTCATGCTGCGAAGAAATTGGATTATACCGTCATGACCATAACTACACATGGAAGTAAAGATAACATCCATCTGGCTAAATCGCATAGAATAATATCACTTTATTACTTTTAAGCCACGAAAACCCGGAATATGCCGGGTTTTCGTTTTTCTCAAAATGACGCATCGATTAAAAGCGTTATGCCGTGATTTCCTCTGTTCTGGTCTGATAGAGCTTGCGACCACCGGCAAGCAACCCGCCGATGCCAAGCAGCATCACCGTCGCCGGTTCAGGAACCGGGCCGGAAGTTGTGCCGCCATAGCCTGATCCAATATTGCTAGACCAGCCAACGGGACCACTTGGAGACGATGAGGTGATTGAGAAATTAAAAAGCATTGAACCACCCGATACCATCCAATCGGACGTTGACGTCCATGTTATTGAATTGCTCCCGATTCCACTCTTCGACCATCCAGGTTCGGCGTAGGCATCGGTTATTGTAACCCCACTAGGCGACGTAAGTGTAAGGGTTTTACCCGTTAAAATGTTTTCATTAGAACCTAACCTAATCGATTTGGCATAAAAAAAGCCCTCCGTTGAGGGGATAAAGTGTTATTTTGTAATGGGTAACCTCGAAATTACCATTGCAAGCAGCACTACCCGACAAGAAGAGAGCTTTATGGC
>Ga0326729_1000083_pt1 | contig 28154 bp, 35 predicted proteins | sample MHFSIPfraction_2_FD_207744 | JGI IMG/M metagenome (GOLD analysis project Ga0326729, IMG submission 207744) | Lab enriched peat soil microbial communities from Michigan Hollow, Ithaca, NY, United States - MHF6AY SIP fraction | ecosystem: Environmental > Terrestrial > Soil > Wetlands > Peat...
AAAAAAAGGTATAAAAATAAATATTTTTTATTGGCAAAAAAACAACGAACTGGCACGAAAAATGCATTCCCCCCGTACCAACTGAGCGCAAGCGAAAATGATCCGTACAGAGTCGCAAAAAGGCAAAAGGATAGCTCGATGCAATGCAGTGTTTCGATAGGGCTAAAGCGGATCATTGCCCTATAGGGCACGAACTGAGCTACTGCGAAGGGTGGACACGCTGGCCTCGATCTGACCAGACGCCGGGCGTCCGGCGAAGCTCGATTTACAAACCTGTGTTATCTTGTTATTATGTTAACATATTAATAACACAACAATATAACAACACAACATCACAACAAGTTAAGAGGCAGAATATTAAGGAGTTAGTTGTTATGCCGTTTGATGTTGCGAAACCGCTTGCGGTTTCGCTCTTGCGCCAACCCGACCGGGGCGGAGCGAGCTTCAGGCGAGCGAGGGAGTGGCCGGGCCGGGCTGGTTGGCGCTCTTGGTATTTTTTTCTTCGCGCAGACCGGCGCAGACCGGGCGGAAACATTAGTGAGATGTTTGTACCTGGGCCGCTCGATGGCCGGGGGCTGCTCATCGGGCCGGGCGGCGGATGGCCGGGAAAGGCCGGGAAACTCGATGACGGGCCGGTCGATGCTCTTCATGGTGGTTAAATCGTTGCTTTTTGACTACACAAGAACTTGACAAACTGAGATTGACCATCGAGAAACTCGGTTATACTGGCTCCTGAAACAATTTCTTGAAGCTTTTTTTCCCACATGGCCGTTGTGTCTGGAAACGTGAGTTCATCCGGTAGCGCATCGATCAGAACGCAAGCCGCCTCTGTCGGAGACAGAAGTTTTTTCTGTTCGATCAGAAATCCTTTTTCAATCAACTCCTTGATGATTGATGCGCGTGTTGCTTCGGTGCCGATACCAGAAACATCATGAAGAGTACTCGCAAGGGTTTTGTCTTTGACATACTTATGAATGCTCCTCATCGCTTCTAAAAGCGTGCTTTGAGTAAAACGTCTTGGTGGCTTAGTAGTTTTCGAGCAGATTTCGGCTTCGGAAAATTGAGCTTCTTCTTTCTCTTTGACGGCTGGTAACACGACCAACTCGTCAACATCTGCGTTATCGTCGGGTTCTTCCAGAGATTCGATGAACAGCTCTTTCCATCCTTTTTGTTTTACCAATATTCCTTTGGCTACGAACTTTTCTTCAACATATGAAAGCTCAATAGAAAGAGATAAATAATCATACGACACCATGAATTGAGCGACATATGATCTTGAAATAAGGATGTAAATGTTTTTCGCTTCCTCAGAAAGTTTCGAGAAATCTGCTGGAACAGCCGTCGGTATGATGGCGTGGTGCGCGGTCACTTTGGCATCATTCCACGCCTGACTTTTTAATGAAAGATTAACAACATCAACCCAGCGCTGCAGGCTATAAATCGGAACGCCGCTATTCTTCAATGCGGCTATTATAGAGCCTGCATCGTCGAACTGCGACATAGGTAAGTAATTGCAGTCAGAACGAGGATAGGTTGTTAATTTCTGTTCGTAAAGCTGCTGCGCGGTATCAAGCACAACCTGGGGCGAATACCCGAACTTTTTTCCGGCCATGATTTGCAAGGCCGAAAGAGATAACGGCAGCGGGGCCGATTCTGATTTTTTAACGGCCTCCGCTTTAACTATCCGGGCAGGGCCGCCCTTCGAGAATCGATCAAGATATTTTTTTGCAACTGCATGGTCAGTTAGACGGCCGTCGATGTCGAGGCCGTCGAGCTGCTCATTTGGACACCATCGAGCATGAATAGGCCCGTTCGCATGATTGAACGTGGCTTTTATTCCGAAGTGGTCAACAGGAACAAACGAGCCGATAGCTCGTTCGCGTCGGACGACTAGCGCAAGGGTTGGCGTTTTGACGCGACCAACCGGAAAAGTCATTTTATGGCCGGATCGCTGTGCTGAAAGCGTGTAATGACGGGTCATATTGATTCCGATAAGCCAATCCGCCCGTTGTCGGGCGAGTGCAGAATCTCTCAAAGATGAGTATTTTTTGTTGTCTTCCAGATTGGAAAGAGCGTTCCTGACGCTCACCGAATCGAGCGCGTTCAATAAAAGCCGTTGTGTCTTTTTTCGGCACTTGACATAATCAAGTACCTCGTCAACAAGAAGCTGACCTTCCCGATCAGGATCACCCGCATGGATAATAAGTTTACATTCTCTAATCAGTTTTTTGACAATTTTAAGCTGTTTCTGACAACTTTTTGATTCGATGAGCTTCCAATTATCCGGTATAATTGGTAAGTCCTCTAATACCCACTTTTTAAATTTTACGTCGTACTCTTCAGGCATAGCCTGTTGTAAAACATGGCCGAAAAGCCAAGTCACGATGCCGTCGCCAGTTTCGTAATAACCATCCTTGCGGGTCAATGGGCCGGGAAGATTCCGGGCAATTTCCAAAGCCATTGAGGGCTTTTCCGCAATAAAAAGTCGAGTTGAGTTGCTCAAAATGACCTCCATGAATAAGAAATAATGTTACGTTGTTAACATGTTGATAATACATCATCACAACAAATCAACAAGTTAACAACAACAAAAATAAGGACTTATAGATTTTATTCTTGATGTTGCGAAACCGCTTCAGGCGGTTTCGCTCTTGCGCCAAACGAACCGGGGTGACGCGAGCCTTTGGCTCGCGGTGGCTGGGGCAGGCTGGGTCGTTTGGCGCTCTTCGCTATTTTTCTGCTTCTTGATTATGGGTATATGAAAGAGACCATATGAGTGCCGCAATCCAGCCGATAAACGTCCATCCGAGCAAAACGCACAATGCAGAGATTCCCGCTTTGCTTCGATGTTTTCGAGAAAAAGCAATAAATACAGGGACAAAATAGATAATTATCCCCACAAAGATTAAAACTGATTCCATAATATTTTAAGTTAAATGTTAAACAAGACCTTGAAAAAAAACCCGCTCCTTATTTACCGGAGCGGGTGGAAAGACAAAAGAACATTACCACACCAAAATCAACTATATTTTCCTTTTTTCATTTCTTTTGCACGTTCTCTTTTCTTTTTATTGAAATATGTATCTTTTTTGATATGGTTTTCCAAGATGGATACGATTAATATATCTTCAGTGATTTCAGGATTTTCTAATTTAGCGAGTTCATAATAAAACGTAAAATCGTTTGCTAAATTGCCGGATAAATCAAAAGAAAAAGTATGTCTTTCACTCGTATCTGAAATTTTTATGTTGAGCCCATTGAGTGCCATAGTGTTGTTATTAAAGGTTATATGGTGACATAATCAAATCCTTATTGACCAGAATATTAACTTTCTTGCCGGCGGATATGATTATTGTGGGTTGAATGGCTAATGCCTTATCCACATATTTTTCAGTTACCGTAGTAATATTCTGCGCTATGTTATCTGCCGCCCTCTGTTGCGGCGTTATCACAAACGCGCTCGATGTTCCTCCGGCATAACCAGCAGCTCCGGTAATCAGCGATGACAGGGCCACCCCGCCCGATATTTGGTCAAGGTGACTATCCACCTTATCCGCATAGCCAGAACTACCTGATAAATCGACACCGGGCATGGTATCGAGAATCATGCTGGCCCCATCAGGCCGAATGATCCGATGCCAAACGACTTGTACCCGTTTTTGTCCGTAGCTGACATTTGAGCTATAGGTTCCAAGCACCCTTGTGCCTTGTGGAATCAACAGGAAGCGGCCTGTTCTCGAATCGTAGACGTTTTCATTGACCATACCCACGACATTGCCGGGAAGATCGCTATTGATCCCTGTAACCAAAAGAACAGGGATAACACTCCCGGCAGATACCGCGTACTTGCTCAGAGCTGGTTTCAACACATTGGCGTTCAGCTCTTTTGCATCACTCCCAGCTGTTTTTGAGAATGCGAGCTTTTGGCTCTGCATGTTCGGATCGGACTGTTCTGGCTGTTGAATGGCCGATGGCGTTGTAGCGCCCAAAATCCCATTGACATTCTGAGCACCTTGTCCTGGACTATTGCCACCAAAGAACGGTGATGCTGCACGTGCGGCGGCTGCCTCTTGCTCTGCTGGTGATAGTTGCCGGGATGCTGATGAACTTGCATATGGCACTCGACCACTTTTCACCATAGTATTTCCCAAATCTCCCGGCAACTTCTCTCCGAGTTTTGGGGAATTCTCTGATTTAAAAACAGGAGTGTCATTACCTGGTCCTGTCTTGATGACATCAGGAACTTGTGTTGCTACGGGTATCGGTTCTTCTTTTTTCGTTGTAGCACTATTTGGACTTTGGGTAAACAGCAAACCGAATGCCAGAAAAACTATCCCAAGCAGAGCAAATCCAACGCCAATGATTGGCCCTTTTTTTAGGGTTCGGCTGGCAGCCTTTTTGATCTTCAACCGTGGATCGGTTGGATCAATTTTTGATTCGTGAACGTCATCAGAAGTTGTTAGTATCGAAGAATCCTGTGGCATTGCTTTCTTCCGTCTTGGTTATTTTGGAGATTATCACACGGTTTTCTGCATTCTGACCTTCACGCAGTTCTGCTTTGTCGAACAGTCGATCAATAATGAAGAGGTTTCCAGCTTTTCGGAAATTTACAAGTTGCAGGTCATTTTTTATACCAACAACAAATAAAATAGGCGATTCATGAAAAGAGGCATTTTCTGGAAATTCAATAAAGGTTTTTCTACCATCATCGTATATGCGTACCGGTTTCCAGTTATCACATTTGCCTTTTGTTTTCAGTTTATACTTAAAGTTTAAACCATCTCCATTAATACCAGTTACTACGGCGTGCGCCGTTTCGTAATTTCTGGTATTTTCTGTATTGGTGGATTCATAGTTCCATCCCACAGAAGCCATATAAGTAGCCTCTGAAGAATGAAGTTCTATGTAATATGTTCTTAAGTTTGTATTGATAGAAAGCGTTGTTGTTAATCCGCCTCTTGTTGGTTTAATATAAATATGTTCAATGGGTTTATCACCCATACTTTTCGTTCGAGCAATGATCCATCGAACGGTATCACCACAAACAGGTTCTCCCATAAGGGTTTCACCGGGTTCAAGATGAATATCGGTGATCCTAAGTGGCGCTGCTACCAATTGGTAGAGCTTTCCGTTTTGCCAGTCATAGACCATAATAGAGTTCACAAAGCCAAATCGATCAGGGATTTGTTGTGCTTCTGCATTGGCTTTATCAATTACAGGTTCATACGGCAGATGTTTAACTTTTCTCGGATGACCTTTTCCCATTGCTGATAAAGGCAATAAAAGGCAGAGTATCAAAAAGATAAGTCGCTTTTTCATAGCAATAAAAATTAAGTTTTTGTTATAAGAGCCGCAGGTAATCCGGCCTTTTGCGAAAAGCCTTTATGGCACTCGCAAGCCTGTTTTTTTTCGGTTTCATTTATGGCCGTTCAAAATAACATCCTTGTTTTTCTCAAGGAACAGCGCATCACTATTCGCGAGGTAATACAGCCGATTGATGAAATCGACAAACTCCTCGCCGATCATATTTGTACGCTGCTCATAGCTGCTCGCGATGTAACTCAGAGCTTTAAGCCGGTCTTCGGCTGTCCAATTGTTTGAAATCTCTATCATCATTTTGTCATTGCTGTTTTGCTTATTGATTTTTTTTGACAAAAATTAAAGACGTTCAGAAATATCCATATCGTCTATTAAAAGACCTAAAGGATTTGCATATAAACCTGCTTCTGTTGTTGGTGGTTTGATCACCACCTTAAATACGCCTCTGTACAGGGTTTCGCCAATAGGCTCACCCTGTACTCCCCATTTTGATTCTTTCCAATCTATTTGATAAATGGTTTCAGAAATTTGATTGATCGATTGGAAATCGATACTTACCCGTTCATGAGCGGATCGTTGAAACGGATCGTTTTTTTGCACGTATAAGGAAAGAGTGTTTGACCCTTTACGGGTCACGAAATTGTAAGCGTTGATCCAGTTCTTTTTGATAATCCCCGGATCACTTGAAACACTACGTGTTTCTGTGATAAATTGCATTAAGAAATATTTGATTGCATAATCCGGTATTTGCCATTGTTCCATTGGTTTTGATATATCCCCTCGATACGTTGCGTTTCCATTTTCATGAACTTCCACTACAACAGGAATAGTTTTCGGCTGTTTGCCGAGATAGATCAGCCCGCCTATCGACGGAAAGACTATGAAAATCAGCATGGCGAAAAACCCGTATCGCCAGCTTTTAGCCTGTACTAAAGAGCTTCCCATACGTTTATCCCATTCCTGGCCTGCCCGTTTGTACGGAGTATCCAGCTCTTTTTCAGGCGTATGTTTTTTGAATAATTTCATTTGTATAGAGATTTATTTGATTTACGTTTTTGGTAAACTCGGGTTGATGCTTCCTCCTGAATTTCCTTCATTTGGGGTTTGTGCTGCATGAGCATGAAGGGCTTTTGTGGCCCAATCAGATGATTGGTCGGTTCCGCTGCTGCTCGATGCGGCACTCATACCACCGCCGGAAACCGGCGTTGAACTAGTTGAGGCGTTTGGGGCTGAGGCTGCCGATGCCGGGGCCGTCGAGGATCCGGCGGCACTCATCGAAGAGGCTGCCGCAGTTCCGCCGCCGCCGTTATACCCTTCTTTATATGCCGATACTGCGGCACTAACTCCTTTTGAAATTCCACTTCCAGCCTGAGCCATTCCATAGCCAGCCAGTGCAGCGGCTCCGCCGCCGACGACGGCATTTTGAACTGCGCCCATTGCTGTGAGCGATGGACTTCCGGCCATAAGACCAGAGGCCACGCCGGGCGCTTGGATTGTCAAAAATGCCAAAGCTCCGACGATTAAAAGTGCTGAAAGCGCTTCTTTAAATGTTAGGTCTCCTGAAAAATGAATGGTATTTAATAGTGGAAATATTACCGCGAGAATAAACGCTAATACCATCATTTTAATACCAGAGGCGACAACTGCTCCAATAGCTTTTTCGGCGAGAAATTTTGTTCCTTCAAAAAATCCAAATGGCATAAAGAGACCAACCAGTGCAGTAATGAGATAAAATTCTAATACCGCATAGAAAATTTGCCATGCTATGATAAGATAGCCAATTGCAATTAATAATAAGCATAGATCTAATATTATTACATTACCTATCTTTCCAATTTCTGTCACTCCAATTTTAGTAACTTCTTCATGGGCAACAGCTACAGTATTTAGCCCTATATTGAGTACCGCTGAAGGATCGAAAAGATTGCCACCTGTTCCTCCACCAGCCGTTTGACCGGCTTGAATAAGGCTTTTAACAAAAGCATTAGTCAACAGAGGAAAATTATTCACGATCCATAACCAAACCATGAGGTACAACAATTTTTTCATGATCGAGGCGATATTATCCATTCCGCCGAGAGCCATCCAAAGGCCCATCATAAGCAATTCGATGCCAAGAAATATTTTTGTTAAAAAATTAATAGAAGGTTTTAAGTTTCCCCAACCCGCTGAAAAAACACTCAAAAATGTATTGAGTGTAGTAGTTAAAATTCCTGGTTCCATATATGCATTATTTTATATTATGTCATTAATGAACATCAGGCATTTTTAAATGATGAATCTTTGTATCGTTATTCTTCATTCCTCGAAGGAATTTATCTTCTTGTTTTTTTTCCGTTATTTCTGTTTTGGTACTATCCTTTGATATTTTCGATTCAGTTTTGTTATTTTTACTGCAACCAATAATATTCAAAAAAGAAACGAAGCATATAAATGAAAAAAATGAAAATAAAAGCTTCAATTTAAAAAGTGAATAATTGTTTTTCATTGTTGTTTACATTTATTGGTTACTTGATCTCAGGTATAGTTAATGAATGAACTGTTGTATCGTTTCCCGACATACCCCGAAGTAGTTTTTCAGCGTAAGCACTTTGAGCTTGTTTTCGGCTATACTCTTCAGCGGCTAACGTCGCCGAGAGTCGAGAGCTTGCCGTTAATGTTGTGGTAAGATTTCCCAACCCCGAAGAAACCAATCCGATCATCTGATTTGTGCTTTGTAATTGTCCTACAATCCCTGTAGAACCAGCAGACTGTGAAAGAATTTGAATCGCACTATTGTTATTGTCTTTTACTCTTGTCAGTAAACTTTGTGAGCGCATTGACGTTTTTGCGCTATTGAGTAGGTTGTTATTCCAATCGGAATACATACTTTGATATTGACCCGTTGTTGTAGTCGGGTCAAATCCTTTGTTATACAAATGATCAACTTGATCATTAACCGATGTAAGATCAAAACTAATATCACCAACATTATTCAGGATAGCGTCAAGGTCGCTATTATTTTGAGTATAAATACCCGAAACCTTTGAAAACGTTGCCGGGTCAAGCTGCTTCAGCATAGTCATTTGATTCTGAATCTGCTGAATCTGATTCGTTATTTGCGCAGCAGTTCGCGCTGCGGTTAGTGTATTTTGAACAAGATTGGTATAGTCAACGACTACAAGAGCAAAAACATTTACTGTCAATAAATAAAAAATAATATTGACCAGTACCAATATTTTTTTTAAGTGTTTCATTATCATTTTTTATTTAGCGTTTTACAAAGTTCCGATTCAGCTATCAATTTTCGATGTTTCAAAATTTCAGATGCTCTTTCATTTTTAGGATAATCTCTTTCGATGGCGTCTAACGCTACTTGATCGTCTGGGCTGCTAAAACCGCAGAATGCCAGAGAAACAGGCCCCATATTCAAAGAGAATACACGCCGTCCGCTCGATGAGCGTAGGAAATATTCTTTTTTTGGTTGCAAAGAAGCAAGCATTCGTATTTCGGTATCAGATAAACCGAAACTTGTATAAATTTCAGACATTGCCGGAACCAAAGCCTCTTTATCTGGCAAATAAATTTTAGTGAGACACGCCGAAAGAATGGTTGACATGATGCTGGACTTTCCAGCATCAGCCACCTCCTGTGTAGCGAACACAACATAGACATTTTTTTTCCGAAGTGTTTTCAGCCAATTCTGTAATTGGCTTGAAAATACATGATGCCTCAGGAATAACCATGCTTCATCAAGAATGAGAAGCGTAGGACGGCCATCAAAACGTTCATCGACGACATGAAACAGATAGAACAGTGCTGGAATAAGGGCGTCTTGACTGAGTTGCATAAGACTCCCCATCTCGAATGTCAGCCAAAAACCTTCAGGAAGAAAGGTTTCATCAGCATCGAAAATTTGCCCGTAGTTGCCTTCGAGAGTATAGGGGCGCAAAGCATCTCGAACCTCGGTAGCCTGAACACAGTCGATGAACGCAGTAAGCGTTCGACCTTGAAGGTCGAACGCTTTCAGGCTTTCAAGCGCACCATCAATCTCTTTTTTTATTGAAGGAGTGTCGGTTACATGCTGTTCATTGAGAAGTAGCAAGATAAATTCGGAAGCCCATTGCAGTTCTGTGGGGGTTTCCAGTTTTGCCAATGGCTGAAATGCCAATGGCTTATTGGCTCCTGCTGGCTCAAAATATTCGCCCATGACAGCGAGCGTTGCAGCTCGCGCACTGCGGTCTTTATCAAATATAATAACTTGAGCATTTGGGTATCTGAGAAACTGTATGGCGAGCATCGCCAACAAGGTTGATTTACCGGCCCCTGTTGGGCCTATTATGAGCGTATGCCCTACATCCCCGACATTAAGACTTAATTGAAAAGGCGTTGCACCAGCCGTTGAACAAACAACGTGAGGTGCGCCCATACCTGTAACCTCTTTTAGATGCTTATTTTCTTTATTTCCAGCCCATATAGCGGATATTGGTAAGATATGGCAAAGGTTAAGAGTGCTGACCAGAGGCCGCCTTACATTTGAATAGTTCTGACCGGGCAAACTACCTAGCCATGCATCGAATGACTGTAAGGTTTCATCCTTAACCGTAAATCCACGACTTTGAATAACTTTCTTCACTTCTCGAATTCGGCGCATTGATTCATCATAATCTTTGTGCATGACGATCACGGTGACCGTCATAAATCCAAATGATACATGATCGTTACCTAATTCAAGAATTGCCGAGTCGGTATCAGCAGCCTTTTGAATAGCGTCGCTGTTCAGTAATGGCGATGCTTCTTTAGTCGCTTCTTCTCGAAGCATCGCCCCCAACCCTTTTCTTTTTGCAAACCACTGTTTTCTATATTTATAGAGTTCCTTGTTTGCATCCTCTTTATCAAGGGATATATATCTGGTTGTCCATCGATATTCGATTTGAAGATTATTCAAATCATCCAGAATTGCAGGAAATGTCTCACTGGGATAACCAATGAAACTTATGGTTGGAATGTAATAATCTCCCAACATGCAAATATCACCAATAGTTAAAGCTACATCGGGAAGTAAAGCATCCAGATACATTGGCGTTTCTGGACACTTGACAAAGTGCCTGTTTGGTGAAATCGTGCTATGTAAATAGGTACAGGTTTCATCGTCACTGAGCGCATAGACTTCAACAAATACACCCTGCATAAGAGAATATATATCTCCGCAGATACGAAGAAAATATTCTAAATCTTTTTCATTATCGGATTCTACAGAATTATTCTTTCTTTTTGGATCATCATAGAAAATATTGCTATAATTATTCCCTTTACTTGAAGGCATTTGCCAACAAAAAGTTATAAAATAGCTCGATTGAAAATGATTACCTTCAGAAGTAAATTGTGATTGTCTTTCGAGATCAATCAAAGTGGCTGCTGCGTTTGGCCAATCTGATAATTCGTAGATATTCGATTCGAATCGCTGTGCTTCACAATGGAGGCTCCAGCCAGAGCCGAGCCGCTTCAGGGCGTTGTTGAGCAAAGAAACGGCAGAGATTAACTCTGATCGAGAAGCACTTGACAAGTCCGGCCCTCGAAACGCATAAGTTTTTTGAAAAACCGTATCCTTCTGCAATACTACGCCCGGAGCAACAAAAGTTGCCCACGGCAAATAATCAGGCATTCTATGGCGAGGCTCTCTATATTCTTTCAAAGAAAACATTATGGCACAATTTTTTGAGGGTTTTTCATGGCATTCACAAAAATATCAAAGAAAAACGGATCATTTTTTGTAACGGCAACCAACAGGAAATGAATTGCTATCCCGAAGGGTATTACCCATATTTGTTGAAGGCCGAAACCTAAAGCAATGGTTAATGTCCAGAGAAGATATGCTGGGGTTCGTGGAACCCCAGCAAGAAGAATTGTTTCAGTGAGCGACCGATGAAACGGTATAAAAAATCCTTCATTCTGGTTCATTGGTATTCAATATTAGAATGTTAATCCGCTACCAAACCCAAGAAATGTAATGCCCCAAGTTACCGCATTGAAGGCAATAGCTAACCCCATGACGACCCAAAGAGCTTTTTTTGCTAATGATCCTCCATCAGAAAAAGCAAGTCCAATACCAAGAGCTATAATAGAAGTCGCACCGAGAACTTTAGCCACGGGGCCGGTAAGAGATGTTAATAATTTATTCAATGGATCTTCCCAAGGCATTCCTGATCCTGCTGCATGAGCTACTGAAAAAAATGATAACGCAACAAGAGAAAAAGCAAGTGATAAAAATAATTTTTTCATGATGGTGTAGTTTTTTTTAACGGTATTGAGAAAAATCAGGTTTTTGGAATATCCATTCTCCTGAACTATTGACCCCCGTTACGAGCTCAATTCCGGATATAGAGCGCCCGGCAGCATGACCGGAATCTCTTTGAATGTGAATGACTACATTGATCGCCTCAGCGATCAAATACCTGGGCGCTGTTAAAACAACCTCTTCACAGAGCTGACAGAGCCTATCAAGCATCGAATGGGTGTTATTAGCATGGATCGTGGCGATTCCTCCGGGATGGCCCGTATTCCACGATTTCAACAAATCAAGCGCTGAACCATCTCGAACTTCACCGACAATGATTCTGTCGGGTCGGTATCTCAGGCTATCGACGATAGCCGATGAGTGGTTGTAATGTTTAGTGTTGACTAATACTTCGACTTTGTTTTCTGCGTCGCACTGCAATTCCGGGTTATCTTCTACTATGTAGACACGATCTTTCGTTGCTGCTATTTCTTGTAGCAACGCATTGACGAAGGTGGTTTTACCTGATCCGGTTCCACCTCCAACCAAGATATTTTTCTTTTCCGCAACCGCCCAACGGAGAAAATTAGCTTGCTCTCTGGTTAATACTTTTTGTTCTATATATCGATCCAGAGGGAATACATATTTTGCGGGCTTGCGAAAACAGAATGACGGCCCGGCAACAACGGGCGGAATCATGGCCTGTACACGAGCACCCCAACCGGGGAGCTTTGCTGAAACAGAAGGGTTTTGTTCTGTGATAACCGAACCCATTGTAGAAGCTAAAAGACGGATGATGTTCTCTGTCTCTTCAAAAGGTAATATCACCCCCGTGAATTCCATGCCGTTTCCGAGGATTTCAACCCAAACTTTACCGTCTGGATTGACCATAATCTCGATGATTTTATCATCATCGAGATATGGTACTATAGTATGGAGAGCTGTCCTTAATGCTGAATCTTTTCGAGCCTGTGTAAGTTCTGAATGATGAGTCATAACACAAAATCGAAAATTTTAACAGAAACTACCCTACATAATAGGTAAAATAATTTCAAAAAAAGAACAAAAAAAATTAAAATATTTGAGCTTATTTATTCAAAAAATGGGGTGATTTGGTACATAGAATTCTAACCATTTTTATCCAAGTCGTTATTTTTAAAGTTGTTAGCATCAAAGAGAGGCTGAATAAATTCATCCATCCAACGGTGCTTATCTTCTATATGACGTTTAAGGTAATCCATGAATTTACTATACTTCAAATTGCCGTCTGTCCATGCCGCGAGCTTACCATCTTCGGGAATGTCGGCAGTATGGAGAAAATAATAGCGCAACCACAACCCAAATGCCTCGAAAAGGAGTTGTACAATGGCCTGTATTTGGCGTAATAAATAGGTTTGGCGGTCTATTTTTTTCAGAATTAACCCTGCATCGTCTTTTTTATCGAAGTATTCCGAAAGTGCTTTTTCGGCAAAAGCTGAATATTGAATTCCATTTTCCTCACAATGTTTCCGTATTCTACTATTTGTACTTTCACTTAAGTGAATTGTTATTTGTCTTTTTTTCATTGTATCATATTTTATATTGGCAGATCATGTTCTTCGCCTGCAAAAAGTCTATTTTTGTTCATATCTCTTTGCTGTTTATTTATAATTTGATTTTTCGTTTGTAAATTTTGTTGTTCTCTTTCTTGTTGTTCTTCTTGAAGTTCATCATCCCTTATCTGTTCTTCTTGTTCTATCTGTTTGGTTCTTTCTTGAAGCATTTCATTTTCTAAATCAAAATGTTTTTCATTATCCATAGGTGATTTACCGCCATCTGTGTTAATTGTATTCGTTGCTGTCTTTATTGGCTCTGAGGTTATTTGATCATTAGATACTGTGGGCCACATATTAGTAATTTCTTCTCGTATCAGCTCTTTTTCCTGCTCTTCTGGTCTGTCTGGCGGCGGCATGTTCGCCCGATCTTTAAAGCGGGCGTCTTGATAGTACATAATCTTTTTCGCTCGGTATGGCGGCATATTGCCGCTCAATATTATTGCATCGTCTCCGGGGAGCTGAAGGATTTCCCCGGGTGTCAACAGTGGACGAGGGCTTTCTTGCTCTGCTACCATTACATGCCCCAACCATGGGGATAAACGGCCACCCGCAAGGTTTTTTTGTGCTCGAATCTCGGTCGCTTGACCGAGTAGATCACTTATTCGCTTGGCGGTGTGGTCGTCATTGGCTCCATACGTGATTTTGACCTGGGTGTTATCAAGAATTGAGTTATTCGGGCCATAGCTCTTTTCGATCTGGTTGAGACTCTGCGCAATCAGAAAGCACTTGACGCCGTACCCGGCCAGAAAAGCAAGCTCTGTTTCAAAAAATCCAAGCCTTCCAAGACTCGGAAACTCGTCGAGCATGATTAATAATCGATGTTTGTATTGTCTTTTCGTGTCGAGCTTTTCTGTTAACCGCCGCCCGAATTGATTCAGTAATAACCTCATCAAAGGCTTTGTTCGGTCGATGTCAGAGGGAGGCACGACAAGGTAAAGCGAAACCGGACGCTCTGAATTCATTATTTGATGAATGCGAAAATCGCTTTCTGCGGTATTACTTCGTATGATTGGATCACGATATAATGATAAAAAACTCATTGCGGTGCTGACAACACCGCTTATTTCGTTGCCGCTTTTATTGAGCATTTCACGGGCGCATTCTGCTACAATATGATGTGTTGTACCGTCTGGATAATGTGGGTATTGCATCATATAGAGAAAAGTATCTTCGATGCTTCGTTCAGGATTTGATAGAAAACTTGCTACACCAGATAGCGTTTTATCTTTTTCAGCGTACATAACATGTATAATAACGCCTACCAACAGGGCATGCCCCGTTTTTTCCCAATGATCTTTTCGTTCGGCTGAACCATCAGGATCAACAAGAATATCAGCGATATTCTGAACATCTTTTACCTCTTCTATGCCCATTCTTATTTCCATTAACGGATTGAAACGAACAGAATCCGGGGCTGTTGGTTCAAAACGTAAGCAATGGGAAAACTGTCTTCTCCACCCTGCGGTGGTATGCCAAAGCTCTTTTTTGATGTCATAAACCAGTACTGAATCTGTCCAGCTTAACAGCGTTGGTATGACTAATCCGACGCCTTTTCCTGAACGTGTTGGCGCAAAACAAAGCAAATGTTCAGGGCCATTATGTCGAATTAATTGATCTCCGGGCCGCTTCATCAACCATGCTATTTCCTGTTTTTCATTTAATTCTGATATATACAGAGCATCATTTGACTGTGCCAGTATCACCCCATAATCGGGGCAAAGACCGGCCTTTTCAACTTCTTCAGTAGTTGCCCATCGAGCACTACCATATGTTGAAGTCGTATTTTTATTTCTTTTTGCACGACGAATAGCAAGTATAATCATCAAAAAAAACATCATGAAAAATGATGCATACTGTAAATATAAAGCATGATTAAATATAGTTGGAGCATAAGCATCATAATGATAAGCCCATGCAAACCACTGGATAGGATAATATATTGGCAAGCCAAAGATATAAAATAGTGGTTTACCAAGTGCTTCTTGATAGCCTAATTTTGCTGCAACGTACTGAGTGGTAAACCATGTTCCAAAGAACATGAACGTTAATCCGGTCAATACATGACCGTAAAATACATTTACTGGCCGAGTGTGTTTCATGTTATCTCACGATTCCTTTTTGTAATTCTCTTGTTATTTCTTTTACGGAAAATCTTCCGCTTTGATGGGCCAGTTCTATTGTTTTATTTTTCATCATATCATATTCTTTTTTCCACGGAACTAAGGTAAATTCTTTCGATTTTTCATTAAGTACTTGACCGTATTTATTCCCATTTGGCATTTCCGGTAACTCTCGAAGAGTGCCTTGAAAAGATGATCCTTCGGTAATATAGCCTTTATACCGATACCCCTTCTCTTTATATGGTTCTGCGATTGAATTTTTTTCGATGGTATCGAGTTTTTTGGCTCGGGCCGGATCGTGCGGATCAATGCCAAGTTCTTGCATGATTATCATTCTACGACGAATAGCAGGCCGTAATTCAGCGCCTACTCCGTCATGTGAAATACTTTCAAGCGGCTTATCGGTGTATCGGTCGAGCCATGTTCTTCCTTTATATGAAATTTGTTCCTCAAGAGTTTGTGAGCTTTCTTTATTTATATGTATCTTTTTTATAGTACCTTTTTCTCTCTCAATGTCATTGAGTTTATCGAGAAGTTTATCATCTACTTTCCATTCTCCATTTTCTTTTTTTTCAGAAATACCAAGCCTCTGAAGTGACTCTAATCTATTTTCTAAAGCACTTACAAAATCATCTTTTGAAACTATTTTTCCAGTCTTTAAACGAACAGTATCACCTTCAATAGATTCCTTATGAATATCTGGATTATAAATGCCGTTGTTTTTTTTCGCTTCTGTATCAATAATATTGTCTGCTGTTTTTACCCAATGCTCTTCAGTTTGCTTTATAGATACAAAGTCATTTTTATGTATACTCTCGTTTTGGTATTGATTGATTTCTATATAATGTGTGACGCCTCCGGCGTCCTGAATGATTGCATAAGGTTTATCATGAAAATCATTCGTCATTCCTTTTTTTATGACTTTTCCCCGAATTCCTTCTTTTGGAATATCGTTAATTTTATAGAGTTCTGCATTACCATGAACAGCCTCATGAATTCTTTCTTTGATCTCCTGTACTTGTGCATTTTTTTTGAGTGTCTCATCCCAACCGGGCAACATCCTGTAGGAGCCGTCATCGAGTCTTTGCGCCAGTCCTGAACTGGATAAATGATCCAGTCTTGAACGAAGAGTTTTATTGAATGTTGACTCTCGTTCTAAAGAGACGACTCTATTCTCTTCTTTGCCTTTGATTGTTTTGTCAAGTCCAGTATATCGATTTGAATGAATTTCTTTATTATGCTGCGCTTCTATTTCTTGATCACTTCGTAATCCAAGTTCTCTTGTCACGATTTCTTGGGCATGATGTCGCACTTGCTTATATTGATACTCTCTTGGTATTTCGACTTTATTTCCATCAGAATCAATTCCGCGTATGACAATATGAACATGTGGGTGATCCGTATTATAATGATTTACGGCTGTCCATTCTAAATTTTCTGTTCCATATTTTTCATGTAAATCCTCTTCAACTTTTTCCATCAGTTCACGAGTGAACTTCTGAAGATCGAGCCGTTCACCCTCTTCTGGAGAGACAATGAAACGATATTGCCTCTCTTCATTATTTATTTCTTTTGCGAAATCTTCACGCTGAAAGCTATCATCTTTTCCATAAAGTTCACCCTTTGTCCCGTCTTTATCTACACCGTCTCTTTCGAGATATTTCAAATGTGCTTGTGTTGCTTTGAGGCTTCCTTTACCCTTCATAGTGATGGTTTTAGCCTTCACTATGACCCGTCGAGAGCGATTTATTTGATGTGGAGTAAAAGAGCGACTCTGCCCGTTTTTTGCGTGCATTAAAGAGCTTTTGAGGCGATTTACAGAGGTGAGTTTCTCCCGTTTTGCTCGACCTCCAAGCCTCGGGCGAATTACGGTAATATTACCGTCATTATCGTACTGCATAAAGAAAAATTTCTTATATATTATTGTATTATATAGTTTTATACGATAATAAACTGAATTTAAACTTTATTACGCACCGCGAAAACACTATAAAGCCTTATTTCGTAACGAGTTACCGGAAATAAGGCAAACCCTATCTTGCATTCCTCTTTTCCCCTCTTTTTGGCTGTTTTTCCTGAGTCTCTCTGAATTTAGGAAAAAGGCTTTAGGAAAAAAATCTGAAGAAAAAAACGCCGGGGGTCAAAGGGGATTATTCTTTAAGAAAGAGAAAAAAACACAGGGATAAAAAAACAGGAAACCCCGAGTTTTCAGACGATTAAAGATTTTGAAAACGGCACATCTTTTTTTGAAGTTGCGAAACCGCTTTAAGCGGTTTCGCTCTTGCGCCAAACGAACCGGGGTGACGCGAGCCGAAGGCTCGCGGTGGCTGGGGCAGGCCGGGTCGTTTGGCGCTCTTCGATGTTAAAATTCCAGGAGTAACCGAATTTTTCCGATGATATTCTTTTTGGAAACCGGCCCGAAATATCGGCTGTCGAAGCTGTTTTTCTTTTCTGGAATTCCTGTGTAATATTCGCCTTTTTTCAAGCATCCAGAAAAAGAATATTTCGAGATAGGACGACCTTCTTTATCGTGAGAAAGAAACTCTCCCGTAGGTCTATGATTAATTATCAAATGGTCTTTTGATGTATCAATCGAATCACCCGGAACACCAATCACGCGCTTTAAAAGATAGTAGTCTGGTTTTAAATATTTTCTTTCATCGATAATTTTTTTTGCCGTTTGTGGCGGCACAAAAGCGATTAAATCGCCTTTTTTTATCGGTTCCTCTCCCGGAACTCTGATATAAAAACCACGCGGCAATGATTCCGTATAGTTATAGAAGATATATTTTTCTTTCTTTAAAGAAGTAAATGCAATAAGAAATAAAAATAAAATAAAAGATAGAATAAGAGGTAAAAAATCTTTATATCTCATAGCTCATGTTTTAATATATCTTTTTAGCAATTTATTATAGCTTATATTGTTTTCTTTTTCTTCTAAAAGAGCATTCATACGATAAAAAAAACCGTCGGGTAATTCATTGAGATTCAATCCTTTTTTTTTCAAGTCGTCCACGTAACTTTTTAATCTTTTAATTTTATGTCTTGATCCAATATGAATCAATATTTTAACACTCGTTGAAACACCGGGAATTTTTTCCATTCCTGTACTGGAAGTTTTGAAAAGGTATGCATTGTATTTTTCCCCTCTGTCTATGAAATAAAGAATGACTTCATTTTCTTCATAGACAGAGTATTCTCCAATAGCGTTACTTGATCTTTCTATAGGGGTTCCATAAAATGTACCCGCAAAAAGATTATTCGATTCAATTTTCTGAACAATTGTCTGCATCGAAATCACTTTTATCAAACTCAGTTTGTAATTTCTGTATGTAGGCAATATCACCATCCGCTTCGATTTGCTTATCTCTAAGCAGCTCAATCAAAGCATCAAGGAGATCAGCTATTCTTAGCCTGCTATTCGTAGTACCTAAATATCTTATATCATAACTACATATCTTTAAAAAAGTAGGATATTTGATATTAGCTTTTGCAGCTAATGACTCCCTTATAATACCATGTTTTTTAGCTGTATCAATGATATTTTTTATCAGTTTCTTTTCCATTTCTATCTTTGCCTCATATACTTCATGTGAAGAAACCATAGGAATATTATTTTTTATTGAAGAAAAATGACGGTAGAATTGATTTAAAAAAATCTATTTTAAAGAAAATAACGCATATAAACTCGATAATCAATAAACCAAAAATGAAAACAAAAAATATCAACCCTATCGAAATATAATCCTCAAGAAAAATAATTATTGTCATCAACAATAAACCTAAAACAACAGGAACAATGTTTTTTTTCTTTTCAGCACTAATTTTATTCAGCATATTCCCCCTCAACGGATAGCAGTGCCTCTAATGCCTTAAAGCATAAATTATCCATAGAAACACCTTTTTTTACAGCAAGTATCTTCAGCGCTGTTCTCATTGACTTTGGAACTCTGATTCCTATCATAACTTTTTCTTCTATTTTTCCCGTTACTGTACCTTCTTTTTTCGCAATTGTTTCAGCAATCGGTTCAGTTAACTCCTGTTTTAAAGCGTTTGTTTCAAAAATATTCTTCTTTTTTTTCGTTTTTGAATCATGCGTATTCATAATTTTAAAATAGTTATAATATTGTTAACAACCAATTGTATAAATTTGATATTTCCTTAGAGGCCGCAGAATTTTTTTTGTATTCCTGCGCCCCTTGACCGGAGGTATAAGAACGGATATAATCGGCACGATTATAGATATATACCGGTGAAAGATTATATTTTTTGCTCTCCAAGTATTGAAGAGCTTCTTCAAAAAGTGTTCCTGATGTTGGAACCATAGACAAAACGAGATAAATCTTTTTTTCTAAACGAATAGCTATTTGATACATAGTCTCGATAGTAGCGAAATCTGCGAGACTCGTTTTTACTGGTAAAAGAATTATATCTGAATTTTGCATGATCAATTCGGTATCACTCGTAATTTGTGGCGCTGTATCGATGAATACAAAATCGGTTTCATCTGCAGCTTCGATAATATCAGGAAGGGCCACAGCTTGAGAAGAAAAAACGCCGGGTGTTGTAGTGCCCAATCGATTTTTTCTTTCTCTCCACCATCGATACGAAGAACCTTGCTGGTCGAGATCAATCAGGCCGCTTTGTCGATCAGCTCGAACAGCGGCCACAGCCAGATTGACGGCAAGCGTTGTTTTGCCGCATCCGCCCTTCTGTGCCATAAAAGAAATAGTTTTCATAATGGTAAAATGTTATAATATAACGAGATAACAAATTAAAATGTTAACAACGTAACAATACAACAAAGTAACCATAAAAAAAGGTAAAAGCAAGTGGAAAAAATGCCTGGTATGGTTGAGCATGGGCCGCCGTTGGCGGCCTTTATGTCCTGATCGGCTCGACGGCGGGCCGTTTGGTGGATTACAAAAAGGTCGAGAGAGAGGGGGGGGGGGGGGGGTTTGGGGGTGTGGGCAATGGTCGAAGGAAACCCTCGACCATTGCCCAAAGCCAGAAAAGCAGAAAATGCCGCTGAAGGCTTCAAATGGATCGAATTCGAGGAAATGGGTTATAGAGACCAAGTTTTGACCTCTACGGGGCTTTCTGGTGGCTTTCTGTGAATCTTGGTTGTCTCGCTCAACTCAGGTTTCAAGAAAAACTTCTTCACCTTACCCACAGAGCGCTGCAAGCGCTCTCTTTTCTGCGTACTCGCAGGGTGGACTCGCTGGCCTCGATCTGACCAGACGCCGGGAGTCCGGCGAAGCGTGATAGACGGCGGCCACTCCCGGCAGCGGTCAAAGGCAAGCTTCGACCGCTGCCGGGAGTTCGAGAGAAAAGAAATGAGGCGTAAGCCTCCATGCTCAATGTTTTCCGAAACCGCTTCGACGGTTTCGGTCTTGCGCCCGCCCTGTGGCCGAGCGAAGTGAAGGGCCGACCACAGGCAGCGGGCGCTCTTCGACGTGCGTGAATTAGGAATAAGAGTGGGGCCGATTACCCGTAGAAAATGGAGTTATCCACATTCTGACTCGATCAACTATAGGAAGATGTTTTATATAGGAAGATTTAATATAGGGTTGCGCCACAAAGTGACCGTGACTTTTTAGGGGTAGGCGCCACAAAGTGACCGTGACTTTTTAGGGGTAGGCGCCACAAAGTGACCGTTGATAAACTCAATAAAATCGGGCACATTGTGGATAACCGGGTTTCTGTTGAGACGAGAAATCAAGCGTGGAAGAGCTGTTGATTACCGCTGCCGTTTATGGGATGATCAAGGTTTTTGAGCGGATGGGAGGGGTGCTGTGGAATAACGTCATACCCTGTTCATCGGTATGGAAAATTGCATCCGGGTATTGTGAATGTACCTTTGTCAAGGTTTTTGTAAACACCTCACGGAAAGCGCGGAGGCGGTTGTAATCATACCCGAATTGGTCTTTGAGCGCTATCCACGGAATGAATTGATGACACCCTTTTTTTACTCTGTGTAAACGCTGCGCGAGCCACGTGTAAATGTCGATACCCAAAGCAGAATGAGAAAGTGCGCGAACGGCCCGCTCATCGAGCGGGACGGCGTGTTGCATCAGACTGTGAAAATAATCTTCACTGAGTTGCAAATGTGACGGCCAAAGAACTTTTTGTTCATCTGTTTTTTCTAACCAGAGATCGAATGCTTTGATAAATCGAGTATTTACCTGTACAGCATGCTTTTCCTCAAAAAAACCCAGTCGTATAGAAGCGGCTGAAAGCCGCGAAAGCTGGTCTTTGATTGTATTTATATCTCTACCATTTGCATCGATACCTAAACTTTTAACGAAAGCCGTTAAAGTTGATTCAACGTCGATTATCGATGAATTATTCCTAAGCGCTTGGCTGTTCAGGTGAGTAATAATAAGTCTTGCTTTTACCCCATAAGGTAAACCCATGTTGGTAAAATCATCAGTGACAGGGTTTACAATTCTTCCCGCATCGATTTCAAGAATAATTTTTCCTTGTTTTCGTCGCCAGAGTCTTAATGAATCTCCGGGGTTTCTATAGGGCAAATTTGTTTGGCAAAAGATTGAATGTTGAAACGCAATATCTTCAGGATCATTCATTATAATATTATGTGAACTCTGAATCAGTTTTCTTTGAATATTGGTTAGATATTCAGGAAATAATTCTTGGTTCGCTGGTTGTTGTTTTTTTCCCATCTTTTCAGAGTTTAATATATTCGGGTATATCTTCTTCAATTTGAACAGGTTCCATAGAATCAATTATCGTTTCTTTAGATTCTAATAAATTATTACCATTTATGGCTTTATTTATGAATTTTATTTCGGATAGAACAATACTGGTATGACCTCTTTTTGGTTGTTCGTTATCTTCAAAAATATATTGCGTTTTGAGACGACCTATCAAAAATACATATTCGCCTTTGTTGAGGTATTGGCCGCAAACCTCCGCCAATTTACCCCACGCAACAATTTTATGATATTCGCGATATTCATGAAAGTTTCCATGATCGTCTTTATAACGCTCAAAGGTTTCTACCATAAAATTGATAACGGTTGAACCTTTTAACGTTTCTCGTGGTGTCGCGTTGTTACACACGACTCCTAAAATCTGAACGGTATTGATGCCAAACATAAGAATCTCCGGATATGATCACAAAAAACTATACCAAAATAATAAGATAATAAATATTATGAATAATAATAAAATTCTTTGTCAAAAGGTAAAATATAGTTTCTTTATATTAAAAACAAAATTGCCAAGTTAAAGAATATACATAGAGAATAAATAGATGGATTGACAATAAGAACAGATTGACCTCCCTGAGCAGCAAGGAGGCGCGAAACCAGAGGGCTATTCGCCCTCCGGTTCTGGCTCTGCAATTCTGTTTAAGATGTAATCAGCGGCTTTCTGCGCTTTCCCTGCTGCCTGTATAATCATCTTTGCATCACCCTTAAGGGCATTAAGCCAACCTCTGATATACGACGCTTGATTTTCAATTGTTTTAGGTGCGATTCCTGCCGCTGCACAAAGAAAAGCACCCGCAATTTCTGCTATAAGCTCTTCAATGCTGTAAACATCCGATCCAAAAAGGCTAAAATCGACTAAAGACTTTCTGTTTAATCTTCTTTCTGATCCTGTGCTATGTGCTAATTCATGAAAAAGGGTGGAATAATATTCTTCTTCTGAAATAAATAATTCCTTAGAAGGCATATATACTTTATCGTTAGTTTTTGAATAACATGCTTTGATATGATCGAATTCAATTTCCGGCATATTTGGCATATTGCTAATAATTTTCTCAGCTTCTTCGATTGGGTTAAAGGCATTCAAAGGATTCTGATAAACCGGAACCTCCACACCTTCCGCGTCACTTGCTGCAAAAACGGTATAATATTTTAGCATAGGCACGGTTTCAATATCTCCGGTTTCCTTATCTTCAACATCGATAAATTTCCAGAAAATTATCGGTATACCGTGCGCCCCTCTTTTTATATGTCCACCTAAAAGTTCAGCCTGTTTGTACGTCAAAAAATATTCTTCTCCGATCAAAGAGAGAAAAATCGAGTTAATGCCTCTATAAGGTTTCTTTGTCATCAAATTTTTCGGCATTCCTTGAGAAATAAAAGGTCGATTCCATGGAATTATATTTTTATCAAGTGAACCAATAATTTTATCGGTAATCTCGCTATACATATCCTTTTTCATTTTTCCCCCTTATAAACGATAATTTAAGAACCATATCAACTATAATAATATCAACACCTAAAGATATAAAATAGTTCCAGAATAACCATAAAAAAAGGTATAAAAATAAATATTTTTTATTGGCAAAAAAACAACGAACTGGCACGAAAAATGCATTCCCCCCGTACCAACTGAGCGCAAGCGAAAATGATCCGTACAGAGTCGCAAAAAGGCAAAGGAAGCTCGATGCAATGCAGTGTTTCGAATAGGGCTAAAGCGGATCATTGCCCTATAGGGCACGAACTGAGCTACTGCGAAGGGTGGACACGCTGGCCTCGATCTGACCAGAAGCCGGGCGTCCGGCGAAGCTCGATTTTCAAACGTGTATTATCTTGTTATTATATTGACATATTAACAACACAACAATATAACAATACAACATCACAACAAGTTAAGAGGCATAATATTAAGGAGTTAGTTGTTATGCTGTTTGATGTTGCGAAACCGCCTTCAAGCGGGTTCGCTCTTGCGCCAACCTCCGGGGCGGAGCAAGCCAAAGGCGAGCGAGGGAGTGGCCGCGGGCCGGGCTGGTTGGCGCTCTTGGTTTTATGCATTTTTTGTTTCTATAAAAAAATCAGACTCACGTACAATTGATAATATTTGAGATTCTAATGAAGTAAAGCTAAATCCCTCTTTTTTCTCAATAATAATATCTTTATTACATAATGTGATTTTATTTACTCCATTGATTTGTAAGAGTGAATAAATATAAGAAGGTGGACTTTCAATATATTTGCCTATATAAACAGATAGATAATCATCGGAAATGGTTAGTTTCAAATTGGTGCTAATTACCATTTTTTCCGGTTCGTTAGTATATGAAACAGAAAAATCTAATATTTTTTTCGAATGAGTATCTAATGAAACTCGATCTATTAAGGCAAAAAAAAGGTTACGAATACCTTTCCATCCGGGTGAAGAAAAATAATCTTTCATGAATATTAAATTTGAAGGTTGATATAATACTTTCTTGGTCAATAAATATTTCCATGCTCATCACATGGAAAAACATTTTGATTATTCCATTCGTTTTCTGACATACTTTTGATTTCCTCAATGGCGTCAACGATGGGAATTGCTGATTCTATATATTTATCATCTTTGCCATAGATGACAAATTCAACACTCATAATCTCAAGTTCTTCAAGAATATTTATCGTATCAGATATATTCATTCTTAATTCTTGATGTGTTTATTTTATCGGTGTGGTAAATTTGGAGTCCATATATAAATCATATTGTTTTTCCATTGTTTATCTGTCATTTCTGATATTTCTTCCTTTGCTTCTTCAATAGGAACAGATTTCGGATAATGTGGTTTATAAGTTACATACTCAAAGCCTATTTGTTCGAGTGAAACAATCGTTTGTAATGCTTCAGCTTTATTCATAATAAAACTAAGTTTTAAAGGTGTGAAATATATATCATATATGTATATAATAATATAAGGAAAAAGAACGCTTTAACCTAAATAATAGGTACAATATAGAAATTTTTAGGTATTAATTTTTGATCTTATAAATTGTGCGGTTTGTAATGCACTCCCGGCAGACGTTGTAGAAATCTACAACGTCTGCCGGGAGTATCACTAAACTCAATACTTGGGCCGCTCGATGGCTTCTGTTCGGCTCTACTATAGGCCGGGCAGTTGATCGCCGGGAAGAGCTGGAAGCTCGATTTACAAATCTGTGTTATCTTGTTATTATGTTAACATATTAACAACACAACGATATAACAACACAATATCACAACAAGTTAAGAGGCAGAATATTAAGGAGTTAGCTGTTCGCAATTTGATGTTGCGAAACCGCCTTCAGGCGGTTTCGCTCTTGCGCCAACCTGACCGGGGCGGAGCGAGCTTCAGGCGAGCGAGGGAGTGGCCGGGCCGGGCTGGTTGGCGCTCTTGGCATTTTTTTCTTCGCGCAGTCCGGCGTTGCCGGGCGAGCATCTGAGCGCAGACCGCCGAGGGGCGAGTCGAGCATCCGTGCGGAAAAATTGGCTGTGTTCGGCTGATCGGCTCGATGGCTGGGGGAGTCGCTCATCGATCCGGGCGGCGGATCGCCGGGAAGGGCCGGAAACTCGAAGCTGGGCCAGTCGATGGCCGGGAGTTGCTCATCGATCCGGGCGGCGGATCGCCGGGAAGGGCCGGAAACTCGAAGCTGGGCCGGTCGATGGCCGGGAAGTTGCTCATCGATCCGGGCGGCGGATCGCCGGGAAGGGCCGGAAACTGTACCTGCGCGGGGGTGGGCGTGATCGCCGTATCGTAATGCCGCTTCATGCTGAGGAGGCGGTCGATGGCCGGGGAGTTGCTCATCGATCCTATTCCGATTAGTATACCAAGATACCAATTAGAGTATAACCAAAAATCATCATTTTTTAAAACCGGCTCATCAGGAAAGACTTTCTTTATATAAAGAAAGATTGTAATCTCTCCAACAAGAAATATAAATGACATTAATAATATCATGATTGACCTCCTGAAAATCTAGTTTGATGGTGTTTCATAGTATATCGAAATTTTGATTTGATATATTTTCACCACCAAACCCCGCGCATGGCGGGGATGGTGGGGTGGTTAAGCCGTTATTTTTCTGAACCGCTCGACGCAATGAGGCCCGCCATTGCCAGCCATGACTACAGGTGTCCCGTCATAGGCTGCTATCGCCGTGTATGTCGCGCCCTCTTGCAGGCGATTGAAAGAGAACTCTGCCGTGATGCAGAGAAGTTTATCACCGACAAAAACCTCGTTGCCGTCAATATCGAAACGCTGCTGTGGCATGGAAAATTCTACGGATCCTTCGATTCTCTCCATTGTGGTGTATACTCTCTGTTTCATGGCTGATCTCCATTAAAATTAGTAACAATATCAATATAATAAATATAACAAAAAGAAGAAAGAAATAGTTTCAATAAGCAATAAAAAATATGTTATTTATCACAAAAAAAGAATTATTTTTAATCATTTACTACCATCATAAACCGTTTCATGATAACCGTCTTTACTTGTAACCCATATACAACAATCTTTCCAATCAGGGCTGTTTTTACGTTTTACGGCTGCCGCCGCTGATTCCGGCGTTTTACCGTTCGCTGTATCAAATTCTTTGCTGTACAGATTACCCGCTATATGGGCAGTATATTGCATTTTCTGTAACATGGAATTATCTCCTGTAAATTTATACTATAATTTAGAAGTTGATATTTCATTGTTTTGAATCAATGCCTCTGTAAATGGATCGGCATTGAAGGCGGCAAGATGGTTTACAAATTCACTTGAATCATGAATGTTTTCTTCTGGACAGAAAAATTCATCCTCTGTACTTTTGAGTTCTTGTTTCATAGTATATCGAAAATTTCTTTTTTGATTATTACACGACCTCCCGGCTTCGCCATTTCTATCATTTTTCTTGCCGCTTTGTTGATATATTTAGTTTCATCATCATTTGGTTCAAAGACCGGCCACAAATACCCCTTACATTTTAATCTTGCGCTTGGAGGGCATAGAGAACCATATTTTGGATTTCCTGCATTTGGGTCTGATCCCTCGGGGCCTTCAATAATCACATCGTTTTCTTTATGTAAAAAACCTCCGATATATGAACCATTTAGTTTTTCACATAAAAATATACCAAGCTCTGAAAGTTTTTCTTTTTCAGGTGATATTTTTCTTATAGACTTATATTGTGTAGGCTCGCCGCGTAAATTTGTGTATTTAACGACCTGCTCACTTTTAGGATCGCGGTTGCGGCTATCAACAATAATTGTAAACATGTCTAATACCTCTATTTTGATTTAAAGATATATTTTCACCTCCAAACCCCGCGCGTGGCGGGGCTGTGGGTTGATTCTTTTATCTACATTTTTCGCAAAGATGATACGGGAGGTATGAAGGCTCTGCGCCGCAGCACTCGCAAGGCTCCCAAATCTGGCCGCCGCACTCTGCTTCGATTTCTGCCTCTGGCTCTTCCTTGACCTCTGGAACAACTTGAGGAATCGCCTTTTTGTAGCGCTGGGCAATGGTCATCATAATACACTCAGTGCGCAGTGATTCATCTATGTGATAATGTCCATCGAAAACACCAAACTCTACCCCATATGATGTTTTTATCTCTTGGTCATCCATCGGGATTACTCTATACTCTGCACAAACTTTTTCGTACTGCTCGCGGCTGGTGATCGATTCCGGGATAGAGTGATATTTCCGCATGTGGGCGATAAAACTATCGGCGTCCTCCACATCATAGTAACGAATAAAATTTTCAGGCTTTTCGGTATGGAAACCAGTCTCGGCGCAAAACTTCGAGCCTTCGATTGGCTCCATTGTGGTGTATACTCTCTGTTTCATGGCTGATCTCCATTAAAATTAAGTAACATTTCAATATAATAAATATAACAAAAAGAAGAAAGAAATAGTTTCAATAAGCAATAAAAAATATGTTTTAAGAACCATATCAACTATAATAATATCAACAAATAAAGATACGAAATAGTTCCAGAATAACCATAAAAAAAGGTATAAAAATAAATATTTTTTATTGGCAAAAAAACAACGAACTGGCACGAAAAATGCATTCCCCCCGTACCAACTGAGCGCAAGCGAAAATGATCCGTACAGAGTCGCAAAAAGGCAAA
>Ga0326729_1000084_pt1 | contig 28070 bp, 25 predicted proteins | sample MHFSIPfraction_2_FD_207744 | JGI IMG/M metagenome (GOLD analysis project Ga0326729, IMG submission 207744) | Lab enriched peat soil microbial communities from Michigan Hollow, Ithaca, NY, United States - MHF6AY SIP fraction | ecosystem: Environmental > Terrestrial > Soil > Wetlands > Peat...
CGTCTTCTGGTTGATGCAGTTACCACCGTCCCTCTGAAGCTTCTGGCGTACCTTTAAAGTTCGGCGGATTCCTGAGACCGTTTCATCGAGCAGAAATCGGGTCCGCACATGGTGCAGTACCTTGCGTTGGCGGAGGTGTCTCCGGTCGCGGCGATGTTGCTCGCATGGACCTCGCGGGTCTTTGCAGGGTCGAGGGCAAGGGAGAACTGGTCTTCCCAGGCGAAGGCGTATCGTGCCCGGCTCATCAGTTCGTCGCGAAGCCACGCCGTCTTGCTGCCTTTGGCGATGTCGGCCGCGTGGGCCGCAATCCGGTGGGCGATCACCCCTTCCCGGACATCCTGGCGGTCGGGTAGTCCGAGATGCTCCTTGGGCGTCACGTAGCACAGCATCGCGCAGCCGAACGTGGCGATGAGGGTTCCGCCGATGGCTGAGTTGATGTGGTCGTATCCTGCGGCGATGTCCGTGACGAGCGGACCGAGGGTGTAGAACGGCGCCTCGTGGCAGTACTGGAGCTGCTTGTCCATGTTTTCGCGGATCATGTGCAGCGGTACGTGGCCAGGCCCTTCGATCATAACCTGCACGTCGCGTTCCCAGGCCTTCAGGGTCAGCTCGCCGAGCGTTTCGAGTTCGCTGAACTGCGCGGTGTCGTTGGCGTCGCCGATCGAGCCGGGACGGAGCGCGTCACCGAGCGAAACGGCCACGTCGTAAGCGCGCAGGATTTCGCAGATCTCATCGAAGCGCGTGTAGAGGAAGTTCTCCTTCCCGTGGGCCTTGCACCATTTCGCCATGATCGAGCCGCCTCGCGATACGATGCCGGTGCGCCTGCGCTCGGCGTGAGGCAGGGACGCGGCGAGGATGCCGGAGTGGATGGTGAAGTAGTCGACACCCTGTTCCGCCTGCTCGACGAGGGTGTCGCGATAGACCTCCCAGTTGAGCTCCTCGGCGATGCCGCCGACCTTTTCGAGGGCCTGGTAGAGCGGTACGGTGCCGATCGGTACCGGGGAGTTCCTCAGGATCCACTCCCGGGTCTTGTGGATGTTCTTGCCGGTGCTCAGGTCCATGACCGTGTCGGCGCCCCATCGGCAGGCCCAGATGGCCTTCTCGATCTCTTCGTCGATCGAGGAGCCGAGCGCCGAGTTTCCGATGTTTGCGTTGATCTTGACCCTGAAGTTCCTGCCGATGACCATCGGTTCGAGTTCCGGGTGGTTGATGTTGGCCGGAATGATGGCGCGACCCCTGGCGATCTCGTCCCGGACCATCTCGGGCGTCACCGGTTTGGAGCCGTTGAGTTCGATCCAGGCTTCCAGGGCCTGGTTTTCCCTGATGGCGGCATACTCCATTTCGGGCGTGACGATGCCCTTCCGCGCATAATGCATCTGGGTCACGGCCTGACCCGTTTTCGCCCTGAGGGGTTTCCTGCCGGTCATGGAGGGCTCTGCGCCAGGGGCTTCGACCGCCTCGCGCTCAAATCCCCAGTTGTCGCGTACGGGCGCAAGTCCCTTCTCAGGATCGTGCTCGTGACCGGGATCACCGAATGGTCCGCTCGTGTCGTACAGCGGCATCGAGTCGAAGCGCATGCCCTGGCATTCGTAACTTCTTGACAGCCTGACGCTGCGCATGCCCACTTCGATCGGGTAGATCGAGCCTCTGGCGTAGAGCTTGACGGACGAGGGGCCGAAAAAGTGCTGGTCGGGACATGACGCCTTGTCGGCGGCGGACGTTGCGGGTCTTGTCATCGGGATAATGGGATGGAGCGGGATGCAGGAGCGTGAGTGCGAGTCATCTATCCTTTCGTCAGCGTTACCTGCATCAAGTTACAAGGGTATGATCTCAGCCGTGGAGGAGTCCCCAGGTTTACCGCATTCGGCGGCAATCCCCGGCAATCCTGCAGCAGCACCCCCAGATGAAATTCAAAGGTCACGATAACCAAATTCGCCATGATTTCCAAGCAGGGCGCGGGTCCCGGAGAGCGGCCCGTTCTGTGGGGATGGGGCTCGCCCGCACTTGTCTCCCTTTCGATCCGGGATGAAGCTCGTCGCGTTTTTTTCGGCTTGTATAATTTTATTGGATTTGCTATATAAGCAAATGCCCATATAGTGATCTTAACGACAAATAGTACCATGAAGCTTTTCGTGACACTTTCAGTGACCGGCCTGCTCCTGCTTGGAGCGTGTACGACCCAGAAGACAGAAAACCAGGATCCGGCAGCTCAAAACAAACCAGCCCAGGGTGAGAGCGCCGAAATCGCAGGCGGCGAGAAACCTTCAGCGTTCGACCACGGCATCACCGATCCTAAGATCGCGGCCGGCGAGGAGGTCTATGAACGGAGTTGTGCCGGTTGCCACGACAGCGGCACCGGAGGCGCGCCGAAACCGGGAGTCAGGGAGGATTGGAAAGATCGCATCACGCTGGGAGTGGAGACGCTGACAAAAAAATCGATCGACGGGTTTGAAGGCAAGCAGGGGGCGATGCCGCCGAGGGGAGGCAACGCCGAACTGACCGACGAGGAGGTCTCCCACGCGGTCCAGTACATGGTTGCCAGATCGAAGTGAGCCGGACCAGGGTAGGGTCGCTCCTTTCATATATTCGAGAGCCGGGTGTTCAGCCCGGCTTTTTTTATGTAAATTAGGGCCTTGTTTCCCAATCTCTACCTCAACAATTTTACGGCGGCTCATGAAAAAATTCAACCTTGTCAGGCTTGCGCTGTTTCAGATGGGGTTCGGCATCATGCTCGGCTTTCTCCACGATACCCTGAACCGGGTCATGACTACCGATCTCGGTATCGCCTCGACCATCGTGTTCGGCCTGATCAGTCTGAAGGAGCTTCTCGCCATATTCGGGGTCAAGGTCTGGGCCGGTAACCTTTCTGACCGTTCGCGGCTGTTCGGGTACCGCCGCACGCCGTATATCCTGCTTGGTCTGGTGAGCTGTGTTGCGGCCTACGTGTTCTCGCCTTCGGCAGCGTATGAGGTGAAGGTCGCAGGCATGTCCTTTCCCGGCATGCTTCCCGCTATTCTGACCGACATCGGGCTCTGGAAGCTCTGCTTTATTTTCCTGCTCTTCGGTTTCGGACTCCAGGTCTCCACGACGGCCTATTACGCCCTGATCGCGGACACGGTCGCTGAAGAGCATATCGGCAAGATCACCGGCGCGAGCTGGACGCTCATGGTGCTCACCACCATCATCGCTACCAAGACCGTCGGCCTCTACCTCGACGTGTTCACGCCTGAGCGGCTGACCCGGGTGGCCGAGATCGGCGGCGCCATCGCGTTCGTTGTCGGGCTCGTGGCAGTCATCGGTGTCGAAAAGCGTAACTCCGATACCGGGAAAAGCTCAGATAAGCACCATCTCAGCTTCTCCGATTCGGTGCGCCTGCTCTCCTCGTCGCCGAAAACCATGCAGTTCGCTTTCTACATCTTTATCTCCATTTTCGCGCTGTTCGCCAACGAGATCGTGATGGACCCGTTCGGCGGCCAGGTGTTCGGCATGCCCGTCGGGCAGACGACACAGCTGTTCAGGCCGACCATGGGCGGCACCCAGCTTATCTTCATGCTGCTGGTCGGTTTCCTGCTCTCGCGCATCGGACAGAAGCGAGGGGCCTACATCGGCAATGTGTTCGGTGCGATCGGTTTCGCGCTGGTGATCGTGGCCGGGTTCAGGCTCGATCTGAACCTGCTGCGCATCGCGCTGGTCGTGACCGGCATCGGCCTTGGTGCGGCAAGCGTTTCCAACATCTCGATGATGATGACGATGACCGCCGGGCGCAGCGGTGTCTATATCGGCCTCTGGGGTACGGCGCAGAGCCTCGCCATCTTCATCGGCCACTTTGGCGCCGGCGTCCTGCACGATGTGGTCTACAGCTTTTCCGGCAGCCAGATGTGGGCCTATGCGGCTATCTTCATGCTCGAAATCCTCGCCTTCACCGCATCGAGTCTGGTGCTGCCCCACATTTCGAAAGAGGCTTTCGAAGCCGAGAGCGCGGCCAAGATTTCGGAAATGGCCGCTTCAAGAGGCGTCTGACCCAAACACAGGAGCATAGTCATGAAGTACGTGTTCGGTCCGATTTCGTCGAAGCGGCTTGGCCAGTCACTCGGGGTGGACCTGCTTCCCCCGAAGAGCTGCACCTGGAACTGCGTCTACTGCCAGCTCGGCAGGACGAAGCGTTTCATTACCGAGCGCAGCGAATTCTTCCCGCGAGAAGAGATACTGAAAGAGATCGTCGAGGTGCTCGATAGCGGCGTCGCCATCGACTGGATAACCTTCGTCGGTTCCGGCGAGACTACCTTGTACCAGGGGCTCGGCTGGCTCATCCACGAAGTCAGGAAACTTACGAAGATCCCGGTTGCGGTGATCACCAACGGTTCCCTCCTGCACCTGCCCGAAGTGAGGGAGGAGCTGCTCGAAGCCGACGCGGTGCTTCCGTCGCTCAACGCCGGTTCGGAGGTGCTCTACGACCGTATCGACCGTCCTGCGCAGGGGTTCGGCTTCAGTCAGCACATCGGGGGCCTCAGTCAGTTCAGGAAGGAGTACTCCGGAAAGCTCTGGGTGGAGGTGATGCTGATCGCCGGCCTGAACGACACCGATGAAGCGCTCGAGGACCTCGCCGAAGTGCTAACCGGCATCCATCCCGATATGGTGCATCTGGTGGTGCCGACCCGTCCTGCTCCCGAGAATTTCGTCGGCGTGCCTGATGAAGAGCGCATCCTCAGGGCAGTCTTCATCCTGTCGAAAGCCGCCCCGGTGGTCCATCCGGTCAAGGGCAGCATGAACCTGAAGGGGGCTTCCGACCTGCTTGAAGCCGTCACGGCGATCGCCACCCGTCATCCTGTGCAGGAGGGCGAACTCGAAGGCGCCCTCCTGGACTGTTTTCCGGGTGACCGCGAGGCTGTCAGCCAGGCGATGGATTCGATGTTCGCTTCCGGCCGCTTCGACAAGATGATGCAGGGCAGGGAGCTCTACTGGGTGATCAGGCCGGAGTGACCTCCGGCAGGATTCAGTCCGTCATCACCATTTCATCATCGGCAGCGGATCGAAGGGGTGTGATTTCATACGCTTCCACGTCAGCCTGAGCAGCGTTTTGTGGAATCCGGCGTTCGGAAAGGTGTCGAGCACTTCACTCACGAAATCGTCGTTCAGGTCGTACCTGATCAGCCCTCCCGAGATGTCGACCAGGTCCGCCTTGCGGAACGGTTCGACGAGCCAAAGCGGATTTGACTGGTACGGCTTGAGCTTGTGGTGCTGACTGACCATGGTCACGATCTCTTCGATCCACTCGTTACGGCCGCTTTCCTGGAGGTATGCGCTTGCCAGCCGCATCGAACGAGGCAGGTAGTCGAAGGTCCGATCGGTCCAGATTCCGAGATCGTGGAACACCGCCGCGATGGCGCACTTCTCTTCATGCTCTTCGCCCAGTCCGCAGAAGGCAAGGCAGTAGTTGCACATCCGGAGGCAGTGGTTGCGGTAGCCGTCGAAATCGGGGCCGAGCGCCGGCCGGTAGGTTTCGAAAAGGTCAAGGAGGAGTTGCGGGTGTTGTATGGGGATCGCGGGCCTGATTTTTTTTGACATGCTGGTTTGTTGGTGAGTGGTTAAAAGCTGAAGCCCGCCTGCGCATAGATTCCATATCCGTCGCTCAGCCTCCCGGTGTCGAGACCCCGTGCGACCGCCAGGTGAAAGCTGTATTGCGGTTCGATGAAGGCGGCCCAGATGCCTCCGCCGACGGAGGTATGCCATCGGCTGGAGGATTCGCCGTCGAGGAAGACGCGGCCGGTGTCGGCGAACAGCAGCGGCCCGAAGAGGATCGGTACCGGAACTCTCACCTGGCCAGCGTAGATCCGCAATTCGCTGTTCGCATAGAGCGAGGCGTCCCCGGCGAAGCGGTTGGTGTCATAGCCCCTGATCGAGTGCGGGCCGCCGATGGCCGCGGCTTCGAAATAGGGATACGTTCCCCAGTTCTTCTGGCCTCCGAGCCTGAACGCGACTCTCGAATAACCGGATTCGCTCAGTGGGACATAGGCGCGGAAATCGCAGTTCAGTTTCCCGAATGCCGAACGGTTGCCCATGAACTCCGGATAATATCTTCCCCCGATATCGAAGAGTATGCCGCTGAGCGCAGCCGTTCCCGGCCCGGTATGCAGACGGGCCAACCGGCTGTTCTCCGCCCTGGGAGAGAGGTTAAGCGGCTTGCCTCCGGTTCTCGAGTCGTAATGAAATCCGATCTGGACGTTGTTCGTGAAATCGACATCCACCCCGGGAATGCCTGAGCGGTTCAGCGCCATGAACGAGTCCTGCTCCGCGCCGGTGCCGATCCATCTGGATTCGACACCAGCCTCCAGATAGTAGTTTTCAGCGAAACGTGGCGGATACCTCAGTGTCGCGCTGAGCGATGTGACGGTCGCGTGCGTTTCGAAATCGTCTTCGGTCAGTCCTGAGTCCCTGATGTACGTATCGTTGCCGAGTCCGTAGAAGCTGATATTGTCGAGTGTGCTGGTGGAGGCCTCCAGGTGCAGGCTCGCGTTCCTGATCACCGTCCTGATGTCGCTCGTGAAGCGGAGCTGGTACCGGAAATCCTCTCCATAGGCTACCGCTCCGCCGAGTTCGGCATGAAAGCGGTAGGGAGAGTAATCGAACCCGTAATCCTCTACCTTCACCCCCCATCCGGCAAGTGCGCCATAGTCAGGCGAATAGGAAAACCTGAGGTTCGAGGGGCCGGCAACGACCTCACGGCCCGTGTCGCGGGATTTCAGGCCGGATCGGCTCCTGGCGCCGACCTCCCCTTCCCGGGCGCCGATCCGGTACCGGAGGATTTTCGAAGGCTTTGCTGAAACGAGACGGGTTTCGGAGTCACGATCATAGAACAGGGTGACTGCCGATCCCGGGATGCGATCCTCGAATCGGCTTTCGCCACGGCCGCCGATGATCCTCGCAACGACGTTCTTTGACGCCACAGATCCGTCGACGACGGCGACGTCGCCACCTCCCTGAAGATAAAGCCGTACCTCCCTGGTCTCGCCCGGAGTGAAGCTGCGGTGGAACATGGGATCACCGGTTGCAAGGCCGGAAACGGGATCTCTCCGGTAGAGTGTAATGTCGAGCTGTCCATCCGGCGTGCGGTTCAGGGCAGCATATTCGGGCATCTGCGAGGCGTGGATGTCAACCTCTTTCGCATAGAGGCGGTACAGTTCGTCCGATGCCTCTCCCAGCCGATTCCTTCGGGAGATGAGGTCTCGCTCGAGACGCTGCCCTTCGATGGCATACATTTCAGGGGGCATCTGCCGGACCGCGCTTGAGATCACCTGGTCGGTGAGCCTTCGCTGCAGTTCCCGCGTGACCTCGCCCCATTCGGCTCTTCCGAGTCCTGTGAGGAGTAGCCGGTCAAGGTGACCGCCCGATTCCGCCAGCGTGCGAATCCGTGGAAATTCCGCCCCGAAATTCTGCATCCGGGGAGTGATGCTCATCACCCCGTCCTGACGGGAGAAGGCCTGGTACTGCCTGATCGGCACCGGCCGCCACAGGGTATGGCCGATCTCGCCCTCCCCGGCCCATACCCACTGGTCGGCCTGCCGGTCTCCATCTCCGACCAGAAGGTCCATCAGGCGGGCTTTCAGATAAGCCCTGGCATCGACCGTACTGCCGTTGTGCCGGTCAAGGTCCTTGAGGAGCTCACCGGTGCCGGCGATTCTCCGGGCGCCCGTGAATCCGTTGCCGGCGGCTGCGTTTTCCGTGGGATGCTCTTCAATCAGGCCTGGCAGGCCCGAGAATTCGCCGGCGTATGCGCCGAGACGGCTTCGGTCATAGGGCATGACGACAAGCCGGGGGGTCACGTGGACGACGCCGGCGGCTTCAAGAAGCGGTGCAAGGATAAGCCCGGCTGCCGGGTTCAGCGAACTGGAGCTGTCACGGATGAATATTTCGAGTGTCGTACCCCTGATTCGCGGCGGCAGCTTCCTGGCGGGGTCAAGCGCGAGTGTCCTGAAGGTGTACTCTTTTCCGTCTGTGCCCCTGAACAGGAGTGTGGCCGAAAGCTGGTCACCCCCTCTGGACAGAGGAGTCATGCCGCCCGCGTAGCTGCCAAGGTCGAGGATCGGGACTTCGATCGGCGTTGTCCAGAGATCCCTCCAGTTGGAGCCGAAAAGCCGGGATCGGGTTTTTCCTGCGAGATATCCAGCGTCAGGCACGACCCGTACGGAGGTTTTGCCTTCAAGCTTCCCCTGAGGAATCCTGACCGGCTGAGCGGTTGCCGGGAGTGATTGAACGAGCAGTGCGACCATGGCAGGCAAAGCCTTCAGCAGCACTTTGTGATACGGGGGCGCCGGGTGGTGGCGAGATGTGCCCCTGCAAAGGGGTTGAAGCGGTGAAAACACGTCGTACCGGATGAATTTCAGGTTCGGACAGATCGATCGGTCTGCAAATATAAAAGCCGGAGCGCCCTTCGGTCAACACAATATACGATACCGTTCTGTTGCGCCTGCCGTAAACCATCCCCGATTGCCTTGACGAAGATGAGCTTAGTTGTTATGTTATTACTCCGGCAATCAAAGGTGATTCTTCGAGTTTAAGGCAGGTTGTCATTCTGATTCCGACTTGTCGGGAGAAGAAACCATAACTTATTGATTGACTGGAAGATGGATTCTTCATTGCGCTCCGCTTCATTCAGAATGACAGCCCCGGCGCTTTGTTTTTGCGACTTATAGTAGCCGGGGTTATAACATAAGAAAGCATATCCTGCAATCGCCGTACATCGGCTCATGCCGGGACCGGCAACAAAGCGAGGAACTCATTGATGATGGAACAGCGAAAACTGGGCACCCAGGGGCTCGTCGTATCGGCGCAGGGACTTGGCTGTATGGGGATGTCTGACTTCTACGGCTCGCGGGACGAAGCCGAATCGACGGCCACGCTTCACCGGGCCATCGAACTCGGCGTGAATTTCCTGGATACATCCGATGCCTACGGGCCGTTTACGAACGAAGAGCTTATCGGCAGGGCGATCAGGGGGCGTCGCGACAAGGTGGTCATCGCCACCAAGTTCGGCATCATGCGCAATTCGAGCTCTCCGGATGGGAGTTGGGCTCCCATCACCGGGATCTGCGGTCGCCCGGAATACGTGCGAGCATGCTGCGACGCCTCCCTGAAGCGTCTGGGCATCGATTGCATCGATCTGTACTACCAGCATCGTGTGGACACCGAGGTGCCGATCGAGGAGACTGTGGGGGCCATGGCTGATCTGGTCAGGGCCGGCAAGGTCCGTTATATCGGGCTTTCCGAAGCCGGCGTCCAGACGGTCCGCCGAGCCCATGCCGTGCATCCCCTCAGCGCCCTTCAGAACGAGTACTCGCTCTGGTCCCGCGAACCTGAAGAGGAGTTGCTGCCGGTCCTGCGGGAGCTCGGTATCGGCATGGTGGCGTACAGTCCGCTGGGGAGAGGATTCCTGACCGGTGCATTGAAGAGCCCTGCAGACTTCGCGGTCGATGACTACCGCCGCAACTCTCCGCGCTTCCAGGGAGAGAACTTCACAAAGAACCTGGACCTTGTCGACCGCATCAGGTCCATCGCTGTGGGAAAGGGGATCACCCCGGGCCAGCTCGCCCTCGCATGGGTGCTGGCGCAGGGAAGCGATATCGTGCCGATTCCCGGCACCAAGCATCGGAATTATCTCGATGAAAATGTGGCTGCCGGTAAGGTGGTTGTCAGCCGGACGGAGATGGAGGAGATTGAAGCCGCATTGCCGAAGGGTTCGGTGAGCGGAGCACGTTATCCCGAAAGCATGATGAAACTGGTCAACCGCTGAGGCGATCCTCAGATGGATGCTTCCGGCCGGGGAATCATGGAGCCTTGACCTCGGATATCGCACATGCAGGTGTTCGCTCCGGGGATCTGGGGGCGGTGGCTGGCGATCCCGTAACCCGGATCAGTAACCCGCCTCGTTCAGTTTCCGGTACTGGTCGCATCCCTTCTGGTAGCCATTGTCGCAGGATTTCCCGTACCACTCTTTAGCTTCGCGCTTGTCCTGCCGAACGCCCTGGCCGTTCTCATAGATCATCCCGAGATTGTATTGGGCCTTGGCATTTCCTTTCGCGGCGGCCAGCCGATACCATTTGAGCGCCTCGGCAAAGTCCTGCCGTACGCCCTGACCTGAGGCGTACATCGTTCCGATCTCATACTGGGCTTCGGGGTAGCCCTTGTCCGCGATCGGTCGCAACCGTTTCATCGCTTCTGCATAATCCTGGCGGACACCCTGACCGTCACGATACATCATCCCGAGCTTGAATTGTGCAGAGATGTCGCCCTTTTCAGCGGCGAGCCGATACCATTTCGCCGCTTCGGGATAGTCCTGCTGTACGCCGTCACCTTTGGCGTACATGAGACCGAGGTTATACTGTGCTGATGCGTTGCCTTTGGTGGCTTCGCGGCGCCATTCCGATATCTCCTTCTGTGCGGGAGGCTCGCAATGCGCCCTGAATGGCGTGAGAAGCATGGCCGCAGCCAGCGTGATGAACAGTAGGGGACGATTCATGATTTCACTGGTTTGGGAGACACGGGGAGTGCGCCGGCATTCGCTTTTCGATGTGTGCGGCTTCAAGCACGTCATCGAGTCCATGTACCGCCGATTGTTCTGCTAGTTCCCTGATGAGATCGGACCACTGAAGGTGCTGGCGGTCCTCCGCATCCTGGCTGTCATAACGAAGAACGAAAACGGTTCCTTCCGGTCCGGGGGTGATGCCATCCAGCCCAAGACGCTCTATCAGGACTGACTTGATTTGTTCTTGCATGGTTCCGACCCTTGAATTTAACTATTTCCTGATATCGATACTGCATTCGTCGTCCAGCCTCGCCAGGCAATGAATTCGCCTTCCGCAGCTCATGGGTCCGGGCATGGGCCGCCTTGTTGACGCTGCTGCTGACTTCTGCAGAACGCTTGCAAGCACATCTGATATAGAAATCTCAGCACGTGAGGGAGTGTCTTTTCCCTGATCTCATACTGCAGGGATGATAACGGAGCGGGGTAGTCCGTTCTGTATTCAAACTGATGGGGGCTTCATATGGTTCCCACTTTTCAATATACAATTTAAGTTCATTGCAGTACGTCGCGCATATTCCCGGCATGAGTGGGCGATGTGGTTCTGAGGTGCGAAGTTGTGGGTGGAGGCTCTGTGAACCTGAAAATTCTGACCAGCGCAAGCCCGGTCTCGGGGACTGATCTACTATATGCCTGGTTCCTGCTTGAGTTGATTCATTCAGAGATTTTTACGCCGGCAAGACCGGGCGTCAGGGCAAAAAAAAACCGGAAGGGGATCTCCTTCCGGTTTTTTTTTGATTGCGCTGAGGTCGTCAGAACTGATACCTGAGCCCGGCGATGATGTTGTGCGAATCGAAGTCCGCAACGTTGTTGTCAGGCTTGAAGTACCTGTACCCAAGGTCGAAAGTCACGTTGTCAGCAACCTTTACCCCGACACCCGCACCGATCTGCCAGGCGAAATCGGTCTTGTCGTAGTTCGTCGGAGAGAACTTGCCATCAGCTGCTCCCACACCGCCCATAAGGTAGGGCTTCATGCCATAACCAGCGTCGAAATCATAATAGCCGTTTGCCATGAAGGTCCAGTAGGAGATATACCCGCCGATGTTTTTCAGGTCATTCCGCTGATATCCCACGGCGACCTCCACACGTGCTGGATCGAAATTGTAGCCTACGGCTCCATGCACCACATAGCCGGTTTTCGCATAGTCTTTCCCAGACAGAGCCACGCCGCCGTCAGCGCTGATGTACGGTCCGGCTGATGAAGTCGGTTTCGCAACAGGTGCAGGTGCCATCTCGGCCGGCTGCTGCATTACTGGCTCGGGAGCTCTCTCGGGAGGTGGCATTTCAGTGCCGTTGCCAAATGCTGTTCCGCCGATTCCGGCGAAGAGAGCCATGGCGAGAGTGGTGATTTTGGCAGTCTTTTTCATGTTCGTTTCGTTTAAGTTCAACTTCAAATGCGCACTCAACTCAACTGCAGTTGATTGACTTTAACCGATACGCAAGGCATGCAGATACTGTTTGTCGCATACGCTGCCCACACGATACAACAATAATATAAGCTTACCGGTTTCAATTGCAGCACTTTTTTTTTACTGAAAATACTTGCATCCGAACTGAAGATGCAATTTCAGTGTCCCCTGTTGTTGAAAGGGCTTGATCAACAACAGGAGTCCCTCTGAAAAACTGAGGTCATCACCTTCTCCAGGGTCATTGGTGATGTACCTCATAATGCGCCTGACTGCAGGGATGTTGATGGTCACTCATCGGTATCCGCCAGGAGTCCTGTCGTAATCACCAGGTCGATGATCGTCCGGAGACCTCCGGTCATGTTGCTCCCTCCGGTCGTCGTGGCGACGGTCATTTCGGTCCCCGCGGGAATAGTATGGGTCGCAGGCGGTGGCTGACAGCAGCAACAGAACGGCAAACACTCTCTTCATAGTATCCTCCTCATAATTGTGGCTTTATGGCAGACAGACACGTGAAGTTGTGTCCGGAAACGCTTGAACGTTTCACTGAATACGACGCCATCTGGTATTAAGAACAAGCGTTTAAGCTAATCAGTGCCCGCCCGCCAAAGTCATGAAAAGAAAATATGCCGCTATTTGTTCATGCTCGCCTGGAGCTTCCAATCCCCGTTCTCCTTTATCAGGTTGAATGTTCCATCCTCGGTGGTGTTGTTCCCGTAAATGACCTTGTACTTTACGGTTGAAATATCTCCGGTGACATGCTCTTCGGTATCGATCGATTTGATGCCGCCTTTGTCCTTTATTTCGCTGGTCTGATGCGCCATCACTGCCTGGAGTTTTGACCCGAAGGCCTGGCTGGTCTGTGCGGACAGCAGTTTGGTAGCATCCTCTATTTTCCCCGCTTCAATATCCCTGTAGAAGTTTTTCACCACTTGTGAGGGACTTGGCTTAAAAAAGCCGCATCCTGCGAGCGACAAAATCAGGATGAACTGCAAGAGGGCGCCGAGAGATGTTTTTTTCATGACGGGTTCATTTATTTGTTAGTGAGTTTCAACTCTATTCAGACGCCTGCTCTTCAACAATCCGGAAATCAGGATGTATTTGCCCTTATAAAAAGGAATGTCAACTCCCTCGTACCTGCCTTCGATAAGATCGACCCCGGCAAGTGAGTAGGCGAGCCAGACCAGTTCAGTGCAATAAAGCCGTTGATGATCGGCGTAGTCCAGGTCGTAGTCATAATGAAACCTGCGATTGTAGAATGACTTTGCAATATTCGCTGCTTTTCCGGGGATGTTCCCGTTATCGGTCAGACGGTACAAGGCGAAGCCCGAAGCGTTGTCTTGCGACAGGAACTCACCAAGTGGTTCCATCCTGACGGCATCTTCATGGTTTTCATGTTCGACGGGGAGAACGTGGATGACAAAAAACCGGTTTGCTTGCTTGCAGATGATGCCGGTGTGCGAATATCCAGAGGAGGGATCGACGGAGAAGACGAAATGGCTGACGAGGCTTATGCCTCTTCGAAATATGATGTCCCCATCCCTGAAACCGGCCGTACTGCCGGTAAGTTCGTTTCGAAGAGAGTGGTCATGCATGGACAGCGATGCGTTGTACAGGAAGAGGGTCGGCAGGATCAAAACCGGCACCATCACCGATCGATAGCTCAATTTTGGCGACATGATGAGTTCACCCCCTGTCGGTCTGTTTGCCTAACCCGGAGCCCACGCCGGAAAAGCCTGAAACGCTCTCTCCGGTGCAGGCTCCGGTTCATTCAGTGACGCCCTTGTTCAACCAGCTTCGTGGTATTCTCGGCAATGCGAAATGTGGCCACGATAGCTTCCAATGCAAGGCGAACCATCAGGGTGATGACTATGAACATGAGCGGTGAAAACAGGATGCCGAAAATGCCCTTGCCGAAATCGTCTTTGATGACGGCAAATCCGGTGAACAGAGATCCCAATGCCATAAAACCTGCAAAAGCTATACCGATGATATACAGATATTTGATGATCTGCAGGGTAATGAATTCACTGAAAGAGAGCTCGAAAAGTTTCGCGAAAAAACCGCTTTTGTCCATGATGTCCTCCGTTGGTTGATAGTTTGTTACGTGCATCTGTGCTCGTCAAGTACAACTCCATGGGGTGGATTCTCGGGTTTGAAGGGTTTAAACTCAAGCTACGCAAGAGAATTGTCGCTATTCATTCATGAGAGGTGAACGTCATGAATGCGATCTTGTCGCCGGAAAAACGGCAAGCGTCGGAATGGAAGGTGGAATGAATCAATCTGCGGATCACGGAGTTTGGTTTCATATTGGGTGCAAATCCGGATACTTCACTACGTGAAAAGTACGAAATTCTATCGTAAGAAGATACATTCCCGGCTTAACCGTGATATGAAAATCGTTGTTTGGACCTGAACGAATGATGATTGGAAGATCAATCACATTGGAGCGGGATACGCTATCCGCCCAGGGGGGAGCAGTGGATTGACTGGAATCGGCAAAACAGGGAGGCGGCGGAGAAAATTGCCGTTTCCGGTGCCGACGGCCGGTTACTCGCCGTCGTAGTCGGCCCAGTTGTTCGGAGTCTCGTACCAGCGGAGGTTCTTGAGGACGACGCCTTCGGGGAGGTTGTTCCTGAGCTGGTTGAATCCCCATTTTGCGAGGCACTCGGCGGTGGGGGGAGCCTCGGTGACGAGTACCCTCTTGTTGCGCTTCAGGATGAACTCGAGGTCTTCGTGATCGTTTTTCCAGATCGCGAATCCGTGGTCGAGCTGGTCGTGTATGTGCTCGATCATGATCCGGTGCAGGAACTTGAAGTCCATGACCATGCCTTCTTCGGCGTCGTTGCTGCGTTCTATGACCGGTCCTTCGACCGTGGCCACGATCACGCCCCGGTGGCCGTGGAGTTGGTTGCAGAATGAAAAACTGTTCGGCAGGGTGTGGCCGTAGTCGATCTCGATTTTCCTTGAAATGAGCATGATGCTGAAATGCGGTGACGTGTTCGGGTCGTTCGAAACAAGCGAATTGTACGCAAAAAAAACATGATTTGCGAATCCTGTTCGCTACCCGGGAGCGTGCGATCGATCAGGTCATGCGTCGGGCAGGAAGGCTGTGTTCGCTTTGTCGATATGGCCGGAGCCGTCCAGCCGGCGTTGTTTTGCCATGTCCGGATCGTTGCTGCGGGGCTTGATCGAAGATGCAACCACGGCGCGGGTTTCCGGTTCTTCGACGATCTGGGCGACCAGGGTTGCGAGGCGCTTGTCGGAAAGGATCTTGTGACAGATGTCGCAGCGGCTGTCGCAGATGTACTCTTTAGGCAGAATATCGCCATATCCGCGGGATTCGAGCAGCGAGATCATCCGATGCGGACCGCATATCCTGATCAATTGGAGCAGGGGGTTGGTTTCAGCGCGGTCGAGGATGGCTTCGAGCGGCTCTTTTCGGAGGTCGCCGAGGCAGAGAGGGCAGGATTTCAGCTTGCTTCGCATCGGTTCGGTGCATGCCATGACCCGGCCGTCCGGAAGAATGACGGGGGTTACGGCAGCGGCGCAGGCAGAGGCGACCGGTTCCGGTGCGGTCCGGGTCCGGAGCGAGTCGGCAAGGGTTCTGGCGCGTCCGGCAGGAACGGTAACCTCGGATCTGATGAGTCTTGGGTCGATGATCCGTTTGAGGTGCCTGATGAGCGAGATGTAGCGTTCGTCGAGCAGATTGTCGGTGGTGACGGCTACCTGGTATCGGCGTCCGAGCAGTTCAGCGGCGATGATGGCGTTCTGGATGTTGGTGATCGGAATGAACTGCTGGTGGTAATAGTCGGTGCCGATCGTGATCGCGCTGATGGACGGCAGCTGGTTCAGGGTGACGATGGCCTCTCCAAGCGAGCCGGCCCAGCTGGCGTTGGTTTCGGCTGAGACCGAAATGCCTCCTCGGCAGGCATGATCCGAGACCAGTGCGAGGGTCCGCTGGTCGTAGAATGGCTCCCCTCCGGTCATGTTGACCGCCTTGATCCTGCCTTCCCGCCAGGATGCGGTTTCGTCGAGCCATCCGAATGCACTGCCGAGGGCCATTTTCTCTTTCCGCCTTGGGCCCGCTTCAACCATGCAGTGGGAGCATGAGATGGTGCAACGGTAGGTGAGCATGAAGGAGAGCGTGCTCACTGACTGAGTGTCATCATCAGGTCGGGCGGTCATAGCGTTACTAAGGTTGAACTGTCGTCAAAATACGGGACGGGTGCCGGGTTGATTCATCACAGGGTTGCGGGGCAAGGCTGCGTCAAGCCATGCAGCTTGAAGTCGAAGGTTCCTCGGGAGTGGGAGGTTTTCGACGGCCATCCGATGCGCGGGCTGTCTGTCGATGGATCCGATGAATCGTCGTGCGTGTCCAAAGGACGCTCCTTCATGAGGTTCGGGATAAAAAAATAACTGCCGTTACTGATCAACGTACTGCTGAACTGCTGAGCCGGTACTGCGGGGGCTGGAGCGGAGTGGGTTACTGCACTTTCATGTTAAAACTTTTCGGACGAAAGTACAAATGCCGAAATTCTGGAACTTCAGGTTAAGGCGTTCCGGATGGGTAATCCCGTTGTTTTTTCATAAATTCATGCGCTTCAGGCACCTCATGAAGAACCTTTGCGTGCTTTTTCGGCTTTTCATGATGTGTGGCCCGGTGCGGGTACTTCCGGCCGACAGGATTCATTGACCGCGGCGAACAGCCGTTCAACACCAAACCCCATGGACATCGACGTCACCAATATATGGTCGGCAATCGTCGACGAGGCTCGCCGGGAGTGCGAGCGCGAGCCAGAGATCAGAATGTTCCTCGAACAGCACATCGTCCGCTACCCGGAGTTCGCCCCGGCTCTTGCCATGCTGCTGTCCGTCAAGCTGGGTTCGAAGCATTTTCCTCCTCAGGTGCTTCAGGATCTGTTCGAAGGGTTCTACCGTCAACACCCGAATGCCATCGAGTGCGCTCTCAGCGACCTGGTCGCCACACAGCAGCGGGATCCGGCGGCGGTCAACTATTTCGAGATCATGCTGTTTCTCAAGGGATATCAGGCTCTTCAGTCATATCGGCTTGCCCACTGGCTCTGGAGGAACGGACGCCATTCCCTGGCCTATTTCCTGCAGAACCGGATCTCGGAAGTTTTCGCCGTCGATATTCATCCGGCGGCCGTGATCGGAAAGGGCATTCTGCTCGACCATGCGACCGGGCTGGTTATCGGCGAAACGGCCGTGGTCGAGGACAATGTCTCCCTGCTGCATGAGGTGACCCTCGGCGGTACCGGCAAGGAGAGCGGCGACCGCCATCCCAAGGTGCGCAAGTCGGTGATGATCGGCGCCGGGGCGAAGATTCTCGGCAACATCGTGATAGGCGAGGGGGCTAAGGTCGGGGCAGGAAGCGTGGTGCTGGACGATGTGCCGGCCCACTACACGGTTGCCGGTGTCCCTGCGCATATCGTCGGCAGGACCGAGTCACCGGAACCGTCACTCGATATGAACCAGCGTCTGGTGTTCCCGGAGAAGAAACGTCAGTAACGAGTGACAGGTGACAAGTGACGAACGGCTTGGCTTCAGATGCTGACTGACCGCTTGAGTAATTCACCTCATGGCAGCGAAAAAACCTCCTGTTCAAGGGAGGTTTTTTCGTTGACCGGTCGTCGATGAAGAGCGTTTATGCCCGGAAACGGCGGAGCAGCTCTTCGCGATAGGCGTCGAGGCGTGAGCTGATCTCCTGCATATGGTCACCGCCGAGCTTTTCGAGCAGGGCGTTGGCGATGACCGGTGCGACGACGGCTTCGGCCACGACCCCGGCGGCCGGAACGGCGCAGGCGTCGCTCCGTTCGAACCTTGACTGGACCGGTTCGAGCGTGGCGAGGTCGAAGGAGCGCAGCGGGGAGACGAGCGAGGAGATCGGTTTCATGGCTGCCCTCAGGTGGATCGGCTGGCCGTTGGACATGCTTCCTTCGATGCCGCCGGCACGGTTCGATCTCCTCTTCAGCCCTTCGGCGCCTCCGGCGAAGAGCTCGTCGTGCACCTCTGAGCCGGGCTTGCGTGAGTTGTCGAACGCCGTGCCGACCTCGACCCCCTTGATCGCCTGGATGGACATGATCGCGGCCGCGAGCGCCGAGTCGAGACGCCGGTCGTGCTGCGCGTAGCTGCCGAAGCCCATCGGTACGCCGGTGATGAACACCTCGACGACACCTCCGAGCGTGTCACCATCCTCCTTCACCTTGTCGATGGCCGCGATGGCACTCTTTTCGGCGTCCCGGTCGAGCATGCGTACCTCGGACCGGTCAGCTTCGGCGGATAGCGCCTCGGCCCCACATGCGAGGAGCTCTTGAAGCGCGTCCGACGCGAGAGGATCGCCTGCCGGTCCGATGGAGGAGACGTAGCTGCCGATCTGGATGCCGAGCTGACGGAGGAACACCCTGGCGAGCGATCCCGCGGCCACGCGCGCGGCCGTTTCGCGGGCCGAAGAGCGGTCGATGACCGGGCGTATGTCGTCGAAGCCGTACTTGACCACCCCGGTGAGGTCGGCATGGCCAGGTCTCGGGATCGTGATTTTCGGCACCTCGCCGGCGTGGTCCTCGAACTGGGACATCGGCGTGGTCCAGTTCTCCCAGTCCCGGTTCCTGATGACCAGCGCAACCGGCGATCCTATGGTCCTGCCGAACCTCAGGCCTGAGAGCACTTCGGCCCGGTCGGTCTCGATCTTCATGCGCCCGCCCCGGCCATAGCCCTGCTGGCGCCGCGCAAGCTGGCGGTTGATGTCATCCTCCTGGAGCCCGATGCCGGAGGGAAGGCCTTCGACGATCGCCGAAAGTGCCGGGCCGTGCGATTCGCCCGCGGTGAAGTAGCGTATCATGGTGTGAGTTTCCCCGTAGATAAAAAAAGCCCGGCGCAGTTGAACGGTACGCCGGGCAGTAATGAAAGTTTCTTGATGCCTGTCAGCGCTCAGCGAAGCCTCTTGGCGGCTTCCTTGGCGTAGTAGGTGAAGATGATGTCGCCGCCGGCACGCTTCATGCAGAGCAGTGACTCCATCATGACGCGCTCTTCGTCGATCCAGCCTCTGGCTGCCGCTGCCTTGACCATGGCGTATTCGCCCGACACGTGGTAGACCGCCACCGGCACGTCGAAGCGCTCCTTGGTGCGGCGGACGATGTCGAGGTAAGCCAGGCCGGGCTTGACCATGACAATGTCGGCGCCTTCCATGATATCGAGTTCGATCTCCTTCATGGCTTCGTCGGTGTTGCCGGGGTTCATCTGGTAGGTGCTCTTGTCGCCGAACTGTGGCGCCGAGTGCAGGGCGTCACGGAACGGGCCGTAGAAGCTCGATGCGTATTTGGCGGCGTAGGAGAGGATGCCCACGTCGGAATGGCCGGAGTCGTCGAGCGATTCGCGGATGGCGCCGATGCGGCCGTCCATCATGTCGCTCGGGGAGACGAAGTCCGCGCCGGCTTCGGCGTGCGAGATGGCCATCTTGCAGAGCACCTCGACGGTCTCGTCGTTGAGGATGATGCCGTCCTTGACCAGGCCGTCATGGCCGAAGGGGGTGAACGGGTCGAGCGCGACGTCGGTCATGATGCACAGGTCCGGCACCTTCGACTTGATCGCCCTGATGGCTTCCTGGATGATGCCCTTGTCGTTGTAGGCTTCGCTGCCGTCCTCGGTTTTCTGTTCCGGGATTCCGAAAAGGTCGATCGACTGGATGCCGAGGTCCCAGAGTTCCTGGCACTCCTTTACAGCGTTGTCGATCGAGTAGCGGAAGCTTCCCGGCATGGAGGAGACCTCTTCGACCACGTTGGTGCCCGGGCAGACGAACAGCGGGAACACGAGGTCGTTGACCGTCAGCGTATGCTCCTGAACAAGGTTGCGGAGCGCTGAGGTTCTGCGGAGTCTTCTCGGGCGGTGGACGATGTTGAGGAGGTCGATCTGGCTCATGGTTCGGGATAAGTTTTGTTTTGGAAAAACCCAAGATAAGAAAATCCATGCACATCGTGAAGCTCGACCGCAGATTGAACTCTGCGCTGCACAACCTTCAGCTTTGCGGGAATGAATCGTCCATGGCGTAAACCTGCAGTTCATTATATTCACCTGTCAAGCATAACCATATCGTACTCCGCCCATGACCTCTGACCTCCAGCTTGCCCTCGAGATGGCCGAACAGGCCGGAAAACTCACCCTCGCCTATTTCGGACGCAAATCCCTCAAAGTGGACTCCAAGCGAGATTCGTCGCCAGTGACCGAGGCCGATCGAAAAGCCGAGGAGCTGATCCGCACCGGGATCGGTTCACGATTTCCCGGCGACGGGCTGTTCGGGGAGGAGTTCGATGAAAGTCCGTCAGACAACGGTCGGCGGTGGATCATCGATCCGATAGACGGAACCAGGTCGTTCATACACGGCGTGCCGCTCTACGGGGTGATGATCGGGCTGGAGGTGGAAAAGGAGTTGCGCCTGGGCGTGGTCAACTTCCCTGCGCTCGGTGAAATGTACCATGCGGAAGCGGGATGCGGCGCCTTCATGAACGGTTCGGCCGTGCAGGTTTCGGCCATTTCGGAGGTCGCCGACGCCACGGTGCTCTTCACCGAGCGGGAGTACCTGCTCGATCCTCCTTCTGCACATCCGGTCGACCGGCTGCGCACGGAAGCCGGGCTTGTGCGGGGATGGGGCGACTGCTACGGCCATATGCTGGTCGCCTCCGGGCGTGCCGAGGTTTCCGTGGACAAGGTCATGAGCCCGTGGGACTGCGCAGCGATCATTCCGATCATAACCGAGGCGGGAGGCCGCTGTTTCGACTACCGTGGGCGCCCGGTCATCGACGGGAGCGGGCTGGTGAGCGCGAACAAGTCCATGGGCGAGTCGCTCCTGCAGCAGATCGCAGACATGGAGGCGGGGCGATGACGTTGACGATCGTGTTGCTCTCTGTCATCCTGCTGCTGCTGGTCGTCATTGTCGCCATGCTGGTGACCGGTTGGCCGGGCCGCGAACGAGCGGAGATCGAACGGGCCGGCAACGCGCTGCGCCGGGAAATGGCCGAACATCGCGCTGAATCGATCCAGTTGCTGCATGCGATCCGCATCGAGGTCGAGGACTCCGTAAAAGAGTCGATCGAACGCGAACTGGCCGGACATGGTTCGAGGGGTGGAAGGTCACGTGCTTCGCGGGTGGCTGCGGTGCCCAGGGCCTCATCGAAACTCCGTTCACCTGCTTCCCCTGCCGTCACCGGGCCTGAATCGGCGCCGGCCATGACGGAAGAGGAGCGAGCCGACTACGGTGGCCCGGAGACGATTCTCGAAGAGCGGCAGCTTCCCCTGTTTCCGGAGAGCCCTGAACCGGCCGGGGTGAGCGCACCGGTAGTCGTAGCCGCCGGGCAGACTCCTCCAGTGCCGCATACTCCGAAAGAACCCGAGCCTGAACCTGAGATGATCAGCATGGGGTACATCGACGATATTCCCGACGTGGAGTGAGTTGCGTGACGCGTGATCCGTTACCCGTGACGCGTCATGGGGGAGAGGGAATGGACAGTACAGGAGGCGCTACGGCTTCAAATAAAAAAGCCGCTTCGAGCTATTTCGCAGCGGCCTGATATATTTCTTGTCACTCGTCACTCGTCACTCGTCACTCGTCACTCTGCAAAAGCCTGCCGGCGATGGCTTTGGCGAAGCTGGGGCCGTCGAAGTATTCGGGGATGATGTCCACCCTGATGCCGAGCTTCTCAAGCGCCCCGGAGGTTGTTGTGCCGATGGCCGCGACGAGCACGCCTTCGGGTACGGTTCTGGAACCCATGGCCTCGAAGAAGTTGATGGCCGTCGAAGGGCTGGTGAATGAGATGCAGTCGAGTCTTCCGGCCAGCAGGAGGCTTTTCACCGACTCGGTGTCCTCCGGGGAGGGCTGGATGTTCTCGTAGACGGTCAGCTCCACACAGGCGCCCCCGCGTTCGGTTATGAGCTTGGGGATGGTGCCGAGCGAGAGGTTGCCGCGCACGAACAGGAAGGTGCGGCCTTCGATCTCATTCGGGTCGATACCCTCCATGAGGCTGACGGCGTCGGCGATTTTGGGAAGAGGTTCGGTTTTGACGCCATGCTTCTCCAGGTCGCCGCCGGTGGTCTTTCCGACCGCCCAGACTCTTGATTTCCGGAGGTTCTGCAGTTCGGCAGGCGATTGTTCCAGCAGCCTTTCGAGGAAGAACTGCACACTGTTGGCGCTGGTGAAGAAGATTCCGGCGAACCCCGACAGGTCGGGAACCGTCCAGCCGGCCACCGGCCTGATCTCGATCGTCGGGAAGACGACCGAGTCCAGACCGTACTCTCCGAGCGCCCTGACAAACGGCTCTGCCTGATGCTTCGGGCGCGTGACGAGGACCGTTTTGCTCATCAGCGGGTCTTGCGGATGTCGGCGAGAATCTTTTCCGCACCCATCGAAAGAAGGATCTCGGCAAGTTCGATTCCGACGGCCTCTGCCTCTTCCGGAGTCTTGACTGCCTTGGTCACTTCGTTGCGGATGGCTGTCTTGCCATCGACCGATCCGACGTAGGCGAGCAGCTTCAGCGTTCCGCCGATGTAGGATCCGTAGCAGCCGATCGGGATCTGGCAACCACCCTGCAGGTGCCTCAGGAGCGCACGCTCTGCACGGCAGCAGATTTCGGTGTTGTCGTCGTTGAGCACCCTGACGATCTCCCTGGTCTCCGCGTCGTCCGTGCGGGTCTCGATGCCGAGCGCACCCTGGCCGACAGCCGGAAGCATCAGATCGTGCGGCAGGATCTCGGAGATGCGGTCGCTGAACTCGAGGCGGAAGACGCCGGCGTACGCGAGCATCATGGCATCGAACTCACCGTCGTCGAACTTCTTGAATCGGGTGTTCAGGTTACCCCTGATGTCGAGGATCTGCAGGTCGGGACGCATGCTCAGGAGCTGCGACATCCTGCGCAGGGAGCTGGTGGCCATCCTGGCGTTCGGCGGAAGGTCCTTGATCCCTTTCCCGGACTTGGAGATGATGACGTCGCGGGTATCCTCACGCTCGGTGAACGAGGTGATGACGAGCCCCTCCGGAGTACCGGTCGGCACATCTTTCAGGCTGTGCACGGCAAGGTCGATCTCCTTGGCGAGCAGGTGTTTCTCGATGTCCTTGGTGAACAGGCCCATGTCCCCGATCTTGGAGAGAGGGGAGTCCAGCAGCACGTCACCCGTGGTCTTGATCAGTTTCAGGGTGATGTTCAGTTCAGGAAAGTGCTTTGAGAGCTCTGCTTTGGTGAAATCAGCCTGCCACAAAGCAAGGGGGCTGGAGCGAGTGCCGATGATAATCTCTTTTTTCAATTCGATTACAGATTTTATTGGTGTGACTGGTTTGGTTCTTCGAGGTCAAAGATATTCCTGACGAGGTTGACTTTGCTGGGGATCGTGTCGGCAGTGTCGATCGGGGCCTTGAGCATCTTGATCGGGTGGTGCAGGATCTTCTTCAGGATCCTGTCGGTCAGGTGCTCCATGCGCCTGAGCTCCTCCTCGCTGACCTTGTAGCGGTAGCGTTCGAGCTCCTTCTCCTTGATTTCGATGAATTTCGACTGCAGGTCGACGATGGTCGGCCTGACCTTGAGGGTGTTGATCCACTGTCCGAAGGTGACCAGCTCCTCCTCGATGATGGCGTTGACCTTCGGCAGCTCTGCACGGCGGCGGTCGAGGTTCGAGTCGATGATGTGCTTCAGGGCGTCGATATCCTTGAGGAACATGTTCTGGAGCTTCGAAATCTCGGGATCGACGTTCCTCGGCAGGCCGAGATCAAGGATGATCACCGGTTTCAGGCGGCGTCGTGCCATGCTCTGCTGCATCTCGGCCTCGTTGAGGATGTACTCCTTGGTGCTGACGGCCGTGATGATGATGTCGAATTCGTGCAGGTGCTCTTTGTAGGTCTCGAACGGGAGTACCCTGTTGGTGCCAAGCTCCTCGGCGAGGGCTTCGGCTTTTGACTGGGTCCTGTTGGTGATGACGATGTTACGCGCGTTCTTGGCGTAGATATGCTTGGCTGCAAGCTCTCCGGTTTCGCCGGCGCCGATGAGCAGCACCTTCTTCATGGAGAGGTTCGAGAATATCTTCTGGGCGAGTTCGACAGCAGCGTAGCTGACCGAAACCGCGCCCTCCATGAGTTTGGTCTTGGTCTTGACCTTCTTGGCCACGCTGAATGCCGTGTGGCAGAGTCGCGTGAGCAGGATTCCGGCCGTACCCATTTCGGCGGCGATCCGGTAAGCGTCCTTGACCTGGCCGAGGATCTGGCCTTCGCCGAGGACCAGGGAATCGATGGCGCTGGAGACTTCGAAGAGGTGGCGGGCGGTGCCGCAGTAGAAACGATTGAAGAAGTGTTCGGGGCGGACCTCCTTGCGGGCGTCCTTGTAGGCGATCAGGTACTCCTTGAGGTAATCGCAGTTGACTTCCGACATGGCCGGAACGACATAGAGTTCTGTTCTGTTGCAGGTTGAGACCACCATGGCTTCGCTGGCAAGGCCGCTCGAAATCAGATCGGTGACGAATTCCTTGTTTTGAACTTCTGAAAGAGCGATCCTTTCGCGGATTTCAATGGGTGCAGTCTTGTGGTTGACACCAACTGAAATGATGTTCATAGCAGGATTGTTTAAGTGAGCCGGTTAGTTGCTGCGCCAAAAAGAACCATATGGGGGTAGAACACAAAGAGTGTTAATATATCCGAAACGGCTTAATTTTTCAAATGGTCATTGCTTAAAAGCTCATTCCGTGGAATGTCGGAGTCACGAGGCTCATCAGGAAAAGGAGCAGCATGATCAGCACGAAAAGCGCGATCAGCAGCACGGCCATGTGTTTCGTGTCCCATCCGAAAAGGGGTTTGATGAACAGGCTGATACCGTAGAGCAGCCATATCGCGATGAGCGTGATGAGCTTGGGCTCGAGCAGGTTGATGCTCTCCCTGGTCGCATGCTGTTCGACGACTCCCGCCACGAGCGTGATCGACAGGAAAAAGAAGCCGAAGCCCACAGCGTGCATGATGAGCAGCTCGAGCGCCTCGAGGTTCGGCAGGCGCTGGAACAGCAGCCCGAAGCGGTTCAGCCGGATCTGGCGGTACAGTACCAGGTAGAGCCCGCTGTAGATGCCCGCGATGGTGATCGAGCTGAAACCGAAGATCGACGAGATGAGGTGTATTCCGATGCCGAGGCCGCTGAAGGCTGGTCCGGTTCCGCTGGAGTGGACGGCGAGGAACGATGTGAAGATTTCGGAAACGGCCGCGAAGGCGATGACGAAAAGCCCGGTTTTGTCGCTCTTGGTGGTCAGCTCAATGAACATATAGGTGATCGTGAGCGTCAGGGCGACCATGCTCAAAAGGTTGTAGGCCGAATAACTCAGCCGATACCCCTCCATGGAGGTGAGGATGCCGAGATCGGCCACATGGGTGATGACGGTCAGGATCAGGGCCGGCTGCTTGAGCTTCCCGGCAAGCGGCGATTCCCTGAAAAAGTGGATACCGTACAGGGTCGTCGTCATGATGTACAGCAGCGGTACTATCTGTGTCAGTACGAATAGTATGCTGTTGTCAAGGAATATGTTAGCCATAAGAAAGCGGGATGGGAATCGTTCGAGCGGGACAGGTCTTGCCGGACCGCGCGAGGCGGGACGGCTCCTGTCTGAATTCGCAAATATTCATTCAGGCCTGAGAATCAAGGGAAAAAGTGTATATTCGGCCCGTAGAGATTTCTAATATACTTATTTGTCGCAAAAAGATGAGCAGGAAACAGAATATTCGTAATATCGCCATTATCGCACACGTCGATCATGGCAAGACCACACTTGTCGATTCCATATTTCAGCAGACCGGAGCATTCAGGGACAACCAGCAGGTGAATGTCAGGGTGCTGGACTCGAACCCCCAGGAGCGGGAGCGGGGTATCACCATTTTCTCCAAGAATGCCGCCGCCCAGCACAAGGGGTACAAGATCAATATCGTCGATACTCCCGGTCACGCCGATTTCGGTGGTGAGGTGGAGCGCATTCTCAAGATGGTCGACGGCGTGCTTCTGCTCGTCGATGCCTTCGAAGGTCCGATGCCCCAGACCAAGTTCGTGCTTCGCAAGGCGCTTGAGCTCGATCTGAAGCCGATCGTGGTCATCAACAAGATCGATCGTCCCCAGTCCGACCCGGTCAAGGTGCACGACCAGGTGCTTGACCTCTTCATCGCGCTGGGCGCCCACGAGGAGCAGCTCGATTTCCCGTACATATTCACTTCCGCGAAAAGCGGCATCGCCAAATACAGCATGGACGATCCGGATGGTGACATGAGCCTCCTGCTCGACATGATCGTCAAGGAGATCCCGCCTCCGGAAGCCCACGACGATGAAGGTTTCCAGATGCTGGTGACCAGCCTCGACTACAACGACTACATCGGCAAGATCGTCATCGGCCGCATCCGGAGGGGCAAGGTCGCTCCCGGCACCCCGCTCACCCTGGTGACACCGGACGGGATCGTCGGAAAGGGCAGCGTCACCAAGGTGTTCCTGTTCGACAAGACGCAGCGCGTTGAGGTCCAGGAGGCCTTTGCCGGCGACATCGTGGCCCTTGCCGGTATCGCAACGGCCAATGTCGGCGAGACGCTGACCTCGCCCGATCAGCCTGAAGCGCTCGAATCGTTCGATATCAGCAAGCCGACCCTGTCGATGCTCTTCTCGGTGAACGACTCCCCGTTCGCCGGCCAGGAGGGCAAGGAGGTGACCAGCCGCAAGATCCGCGAGCGACTGATGAAGGAGATCATGACCAACGTCGCCCTTAATGTCGAGGAGACCGACAGCGCGGACACCTTCAGGGTCTCGGGCCGCGGTGAGCTGCATCTTTCGGTGCTGATCGAAACCATGCGGCGTGAAGGCTACGAACTGGCGGTCTCGAGGCCCGAGGTGATCCTTCGCGAAGAGAATGGCGTCAAGATGGAACCGGTCGAGCATGTGACCATCGACATTCCCGAAGAGTACACCGGCGTGGTCATCGAGAAGATGGGCCGCAGGAAGGCTGAGATGACCCATATGGGTACGCTCCGCGGAGGCATGAACCGCCTTGAGTTCGAAATTCCGACCAGGGGACTCATCGGTTACAACCTCGAGTTCACGACCGACACGAAAGGCGAGGGCATGATGTCGCACGTGTTCCACAACTACCAGCCCTTCAAGGGCAAGCTGCCTACCCGTGAGACCGGCGCGCTGGTATCAGGCGAGACTGGCGTGGCCGTGGCCTATGCCCTTTCGAGCCTTGAAGACCGCGGGACCTTCTTTATCGGCCCGAACGCCAGGGTGTACGAAGGCATGGTTGTCGGAGAGTCGACTCGTGACCTCGACATCACGCTCAACATCTGCAAGACCAAGAAGCTGACCAACATGCGCGCTTCAGGGTCGGACGATTCCATGAGGCTCACTCCGCCAAAGAAGCTCTCCCTTGAACAGTCGCTCGAGTTCATCAACGACGACGAGTTGATGGAGGTGACCCCCGAGAACATCAGGATCAGGAAAAAGATCCTCAACTCCGACTTGCGCGCCAAGGCTTACAAGAAAGCCAAGGCGATGGACTGATTCCAAAACGGCAGGTCTGTGCCGGCCGGTCACCGACCTGCCGGCACAGAGACTGCCTGCTGGACTTTCGCCCAGCCGTTCAGTCGGGACCCTTACGGCAAGACCCTTACGGCAAGAGACAAGAGAACCTGACCGGTCACGAGGGCTCCCCGATTCTCCGATGAGGAGTGCGATCCGGATCCTTGCCCCGCTGTTCGATGATCTCCATGGGACTGACCCGGCCCGGATAATGAAACAACAGGACCGGACCCCGTTTGTAACACCCTCCCCGGCTTCAATCCACCTCTTCGCGTCATCCTTGTCCGCACACCGGTTCGCCGGCTTGTCGTCGTTCCGGGACCTCCTTCCTGATGATTTCGATACCTCCTGTCCGCCGGTTTTCCCGGCCGGGTGAGGCCCAGCCCCATCCGGTGCTCACCGTTGCGACAATCCGGTACCTTATAAATATACTCGCCGCCGTTGTCTGCCCCTTACCAATTACCGCTCGCAGCGTTCCGCCTGGCTGCGCTCCATGTTCCCTGCACC
>Ga0326729_1000085_pt1 | contig 27759 bp, 18 predicted proteins | sample MHFSIPfraction_2_FD_207744 | JGI IMG/M metagenome (GOLD analysis project Ga0326729, IMG submission 207744) | Lab enriched peat soil microbial communities from Michigan Hollow, Ithaca, NY, United States - MHF6AY SIP fraction | ecosystem: Environmental > Terrestrial > Soil > Wetlands > Peat...
ACGAACTGTCTCATCGCTCCTCCGGCAGATTGGTTGAACAGAAGAAATTGGCCTTTCTTTCTTAAAACAAATCTCCGGAGAAGCGTTTACTTGCCCCACATTTTTAACATACGACCTTCATTTCGCTACGCTCCATTCAGAATGACAAACGAGTGCGACTTATCTGTTTTTATCGTCTTCTGACGCAGTCCTCTCGCGGGCCTCGTCGATGAGCCTGCGGTAAAACGCTTCGTACTCTTCAACCTTCAGGGCTGTCTCGAATCGCCCTGCCTGGTTCACTGCGGCCTCCGAAAAACGCTGCCATACGGCCTCGTCCCTCAGAATCGAAAGCGCGCTCCGGCTCATCCCCTCGATGTCGCCATGCGGATGGCGGAAGCCGTCTACACCCTGCCGTACGAACTCCGGGAAGCCGCCCGCGTCCGTCACCACCACCGGTACGCCGCAGGCCATCGCTTCGAGCGCCGCGAGGCCGAAGGACTCCACGTTGCTCGGCATGAGCATCAGGTCGGCGATGGAGAGCAGCGGCACGATGTCGTTCAGCTTGCCGAGGAAGCGCACCCTGCCGCCGATGCCCTGCTGCCGCACCCAGGTCTCCGCCTCGCCGCGATCCGGCCCGTCGCCCACGAGCAAGAGCGTGGCCGGAATCTCGCGCTGGATGCGCTCGAACACCGCGAGCACATCCATGATGCGCTTGACGGGCCGGAAGTTGGAGATGTGAATCACCACCTTGCCCTCGTCGATGCCGAGCAGCTCCCGCCGTCCGGGCATTCGCCGGAATACGCTGGTATCGACGAAGTTGTAAATTACTTCAATAGGCTTGCGCGGCGCGAACATGCGGATGGTCTCGTCGCGCAGGTAGCCCGACACAGCCGTCACGCCGTCCGACTTGTTGATGGCGAGCCGCACCGCATCCTTCATGCTCTTGTCCGCCCCGACGATGGTGATGTCGGTGCCATGCAGCGTCGTAACGATGCGGAAGCACTCCGACGCGGGGCACTTCTCTTCGAGCATCTGCCGGGCCAGCATGGCGCTGATGGCGTGGGGAATGGCGTAATGGGCGTGCACCACGTCGAGCTTTTCATAATACGCTACCTCAGCAATCTTCGAGGCGAGCGCCAGCGAGTGGTACGGCGTCTCGAAAAGCGGATAGTTCATCGCCTCGATCTCGTGGCAATGGATGTTACGCGAATAAAGCCCAAGCCGAAACGGAGCCGCCTGGCTGAAAAAGTGTACAGTGTGGCCCTTCATGGCAAGCGCCTTCCCCAGCTCGGTCGCCACAGCCCCGCTACCGCCGTAGGTATGATGACAGGAGATTCCGATTTTCATATCTCTGCAAAACAAGTTAGAGCTGCGATTCATAGTAGAAAATACGAAAATCGGTGAAGAGTCGAAGAGGCGGAGTTTGCTATGACGATCAGGAGTTGCGAGACGAAGGGCGCTGGATGATTGGACTGGAGAGACAATCGTGCCGCGATATTTCTCCGGCGATTAAAACGCTTCAAAATAGCCCCGGACTTCAGTCCGGGGTATGCGGATAACGCAAAATAAATCCAGGCTTTAGCCCAATCTCTTCTTGGGGGTGCTTTTGCGATTTATTGTCGCCGGAGTAATAACTGGATGGTCGAGCGTTTGGCTCATATTTGAGTGCCGCCAGAATATCCTCTTTATCAAGTTCGGGCAACTCCTTGATGATTTCATCCTGATTCCAACCCGAAGCGAACAGGTCGATTAAATAGCCCCGTTGATGAACCTGATGAATTTCGAAAAACTGGTGCTGTCGGCAGGCCGAATCCCGCAATCCGAAATCGACCACTTCATGCAACTCAACCCGGCGTGCGAGGTGCTCATCAAGCACTGAGAATTTCAGGGATTGAGGACAGCAAGAAAGGGATAACGGCAATTTTAACAATCCGTTATCCCTTTTTTTGATTGAAAAAGCCACTTGATGTATTGGGGGGAAGGATGATGTGTTTCAGCGCTAAATCAGCATAATTCTGTTGCCAAAGTGCACACAATGCCATAAATTCCTCTTATGAAACTGATAAACTGGAATAGAGAGAAGAATGAGTGGTTGAGAAAAAACAGAGGAATCTGTTTTGAGGATATTCTATTTTATCTGGATAGTGAGTGCCTGATAGACGACATAGAACATCCAAATCAGGAAAAATATGGGGGACAAAGAATGATGGTTTTGAATATCGATAACTATATCCACCTTGTTCCTTATGTTGAAACGGTTGATGCAATTTTTCTGAAAACGATAATTCCAAGCAGAAAAGCGACAAAAGAATATCTGGAGAGTAAAAAATGAATAATTTGAATAATGATGAAAAAGAGTTGCTTGATTCTTTTGAACGAAATGAATGGCGTTCTGTTAAAGACCTGAAAAAGCGAAAGCTGGAACTTGAAGAATCTGCGCGAGCTACCATCCGAAAGGATAAACGGGTAAATATCAGGATTTCCGAGCGCGATTTGAAAGAATTACAGAAAATTGCCCTGAGAGAAGGCTTGCCTTACCAGACTTTGATTTCAAGTATTTTGCATAAATACGTAAACAAGGCTCAAGCAGAGTGAAGATTTGATAAGCTGTAATCCCCGTTTTTTTGTGGCGAAAGCGGGATCGAAATCGAACAATATCGTCAGGAAAGATCAGTGCGGTTGGATGCGTGGGATAGGCAACTATGACTTTTTGGGCGAAGGCAACGTCTTCGGCTTACAAAGGTTCTTCTTCTTTTTCGATACTCTGGCATAATTCAGATACTGTTCGCAGAATAATTTCACTATCCCTTGTTGCCCGACATTCTTTTTACGCTTAACGATACCGATGAATGGCTGGGAAAGTTGCCAAAGTGATACCTGAAACAGTGACAGTTTTTCCAGCCTGCTACCTGCCGGTTTGTTTGCGGTGTTCTATACTGCCTTATTCAGGTCCACTAACAACCCTGCCGCCTGCAACTCTCGCCCGAGAAGCATACGCCAAGCACCAACCTTATCTAAAGGCGTGAACAATACAGGATAATCTGACGGTATCTCAACTCCCTCCTCGTATAGCGCCGAGACGCAGTGCCGTCCGAGTTTACCAATGAAGAAGCCCAGCTCAAACAAGACATTCTGCCTCGCCCTTAGACTCAGCGAGGGTAACTCCTCAGAGGTTCTGGGCCTGAGACCACCGAGATCATCCGCAGTCAACAACACAACCGCATATGCAACATCAGCATATTGCTCAAATTTCTCGATAATTGTGCGTCCCTTATTCGGTTGTTCATGGAGGATGACAGGATGTAGGTCAAACTTCTCAAGAAGCCGTGCCACGCTTTCACGGGTGGCCTCGTTTCTGCCGTGAACCACAAACACTTTCCTATTTACTAACCTATCGGCAGATTGCTCTCCGGTGTCACTTTCGCGGCGCTGCTCATCCTCTTTCCAATAAGTTTGCACTTCCACCATGAAGTCCGAAAGGAAATCAATTGCCCGGTCGAGGCCTCCGTTAAAATGCTCCATTTTCACTTTATCGCTCACCGTTAAGACACCATAAATCTCGATTGGAGAAAAAATGATATCCTTGAACCTCTTTAGGTGATCGGAGCTGGTGCCGAACGCTTCTGAAAGAAGCTTTTCTGTCGCTCGCCGCCACCTCTCGAAACCAGGAAAAGAGGTGCGATCCATGTTATTCTTCAGTGCCTCAGCATGGTCCACTGAAATGCGCAACCGTTCCAGTGTTTGTGCTTTTCTTGGTGCCATGAATCTTCATCTCCGAACATTGATTATAAGGTTTCCACATAGGTCAGCTACGAATATTTTTTTAACAACGCGCAACCACTTACCTAATGCTTCTGAATTCATCGACAGACATGCCAAGTATTTTAAGAACTTGTTTCTCAACACCTGGAGAAATATCTTTTGAACCATGATCAGGCACTGGAAAAGTGTTTTTACCGTCAGAAAATATGACATGCGAACCTTTTTGGCGAACAATGGTATAACCCATTTTCAGTAGCCTTCTTTCAATTTCCTTATACTTGAACGGCATATTTTTCTACCGTAGCAGCCAGTTCGTTTCTGATAATCCTTTCATCATTCACCTGCTCAAGATGGTAATCCATAATCATCTCCACAACGTTCTTCAACTCTAATACCGCATCTTTTTCGGAGTAGGCGAACGCAAACAGATTTTGATGACCTTCTACTCTGGCCAGATAACCATCCCCATCTTTTTCAATCACTATACTGGTTTTCATAACACTTTGTATCATTGAGTTTTAACAGGAGCATCCCCAACCATGCGACACACGAAACTCCCAAAAGGGAACTTCGCGTAAATATTAGCGCATATTCCGCAAAGAAACAACTGCCATGATTGAGTGGGGCATAAAAAGAAAGGGCGAACACACAGGTCCGCCCCTACAGTAAAATGCTATGCCGTTCGTCCTTCCGACCTCACTCGATATACATCAGCGGCTGGGTGGCGGAGAGCATGTCGCCGGGTTTGGCGAGGACGACGGTGACGATGCCTGAGACCGGCGCTTTGACCGGAGACTCCATCTTCATCGCTTCCATCACCGCGACCTCCTGGCCTTCCTCGACTTTCTGGCCGACCTCGACCTCCATCTTGAAGACGTTGCCCGGCATCGAGGGCATCACGGGCGTGCCCCTGTGCTGCTGGGGCGAGGCGACAGGCAACTGGAACGTCACCGGCTGCATACCGGGAGCGACGGACTGCGCCATCGCGACGCCGTCGGCGATCACCACGTTGAAGGACTTGCCGTCCACCATGACGAGGTAGTTGCCCGAGAGGCTGCTGCGCGAGGCGGGGCGGATCAGCTCCTGCAGGCGATCCTGCAACGAGTTGCCGTGCGATGTCACCTTCAGCTCCTCGGCGTCCTTCTTGGCCTCCTCTTCGGCCTCCACATCCTTTTTGTAGCGGATCCCCATCGGCTTTTCGCCCTTGAGGAACGCGACGCCCTTCGCGCCGCAGGTGGCGGCGATGAAGATGTTCTCGTCGGTCGCCTCAAGTCCGGCCTCTTCGAGCAGCTTGCGGTTGTGCTCGACGCCGAGATCGGGGTTGCGGTCGTTGATGTCGTGCACGTCCTGAACGGTCGGTTCGAGGCCGAGCTGTTCGGCGGCAAGCGCCACAACTTCCGGATCGGGATCGGCGGGCGTTTTGCCGAAGTAACCGAGCACCATCTTGCCGTAACCATCGACGATCTTTTTCCACGGCCCCTGCACGGTGTTGGCGAAGGCCTGCTGGAAGTAAAACTGCGACACCGGCGTCACCGACGCGCCGAAACCGCCCTTGGCGACCACCTCGCGCATGTTGCGGATCACCTCGGGGAAGAAGTGCAGTGTGTCGTGGTCGCGCATCATCTGCGTGTTGGCCGTGAGCGCGCCGCCCGGCATCGGCGAGAAGGGAATGACCGGATTGACCTCTTTGGCTTCCGGCGGCATGTAATATTTGTCCATGTGCTCGATGAACATCGCCTCGACGTTGAGGTACTTCTCGTGGTCGATGTCGAGCGTGTAGTCGGTGCCGCGCAGGCGGTGCCACATGGTGAGGATGTCCACCTCGGCGGTGCCGCCACTGACCGGAGCCATTGCGAGGTCGATGATGTCGATGCCCGCCTCGATGGCCGCGAAGTTGCAGGCCACGCCCATCCCGGCGGTGTCGTGCGTGTGGAACTGGAGCACGGTGCCTTCGGGCAGCATCTTGCGTGCGCCCTTGATCGTCTCGTAGACGACGGCGGGGGTGGTGGTGCCGGAAGCGTCCTTGAAGGCCACGCTATCAAACGGAATGCCCGCGTCGAGAATCTCCTTGAGCTTGTCGAGGTAGAACTGCGGCGTGTGGCAGTAGGATTCGTTCAGACCCGGCGGCAGCCCCATCAGGGCGACCACCACCTGGTGCTTCAAGCCTGCGTTGACGATGCACTGGCCCGACCAGGCGAGGTTGCGCACATCCATGAGCGCATCGAAGTTGCGGATGGTGCTGATGCCGTGCTTCTTGAAGAGCTTGGCGTGCAGGTCGATGATGTCGCGCGACTGCGAAACGAGACCGACCACGTTGGAGCCTCTCGACAGCGTCTGGAGATTGATGTCGGGGCCGACCACGCGGCGGCAGGCATCCATCATCTCGAAGGCATCCTCCTGGCAGTAGAAGTAGAGGCTCTGGAAGCGTGCGCCGCCTCCGACCTCGAAGTTATCGGTGCCAGCCTCGACGGCGGCTTCGAGCACCGGCAGGAAATCCTCGGTTTTGACCCTTGCTCCGTAACAGGACTGGAATCCGTCGCGGAAGGAGACATCCATAAACCGTATTTTTTTCATATCGAACGTTCGTTGGTTGTTACTGATTCGTCAGGGCCGCGCTCCGTTGCCCATCGCGACGGACGGAGATGCGGCCAATGCTTTCAAATTCCGGTGAATCCCGGCGCTCACCCCTTTGCTTCTCCGAAGCTTTCGAGGATCGCGAATGACTCGTCGTAGACCTGCTGGTGCAGGCTGTTGCCGTTGGCGTCCATCGTGACGATGCAGGGGAAGGCCTTGACCTGCAAGTGCCACATCGCCTCCGGCACGCCCATCTCTTCGAGGAAATCGACGCCGGTCACCTTTTCGATGCACCGTGCGTAGTACTGCGCCGCGCCGCCGATGGCGTTGAGGTAAACCGCGCCGTGCTTCTGCATGCCCGCCAGCGTCTTCGGCCCCATGCCGCCCTTGCCGATCACCGCGCGAAGACCGAGCTTCTCGATGACGTCCGCCTGATACGGCTCCTCGCGGATCGAGGTGGTCGGGCCAGCGGCAACGACGCGGTACTCGCCCGCCTCGTTCTTGAGCATCACCGGGCCGCAGTGGTAGATGATGCCGCCGCGGATGTCGAGACCCTCCGGCAGATCGTGATGCATGACGTAGTGGTGGAAGGCGTCGCGACCGGTGTGCATCTCGCCCTCGACGATGACGATGTCGCCCACCTTGAGCGAGCGGACGGTCTCCTCGCTGATGGGAGCCTTGAGCACCACTTCGCGGCCCGTCAGTGGAATGCCCGCGCCCATGGCCATGCGCTTGATCTCGCCTGCATGGCGGTACTGCCACCCGGTGATCGCGCCTTCAGCGGGATCGATGATGACGCCGAGACGGCGGTAGGCCCAGCAGTTGTAGGCGACAGAGACGAAGAAGCTGGCGGGCACGCGGTGCGATTTGCCAATCTTGCAGCCAAGCAGCGTGATTTTGCCCTCGAAGCCCATCGGCCCGATGTTCATGCGGTTGGCCTTGTCGAGAATCTCCTGTTCGAGTTCGGCCAGCGCCGCGTCGGGATTGGTGTCATCGACAGAGCGAAGCAACTGCTTCTTGGCGAGTTCGAAGCCGCTGGTACGGTCGCCGCCGATGCCGACGCCGATGAAGCCGGGGCTGCATCCCTGCCCCTGCGCCTGGTAGACAGCGTGGAGGATGCACTTGCGCACGCCGTCGATGTCGCGAGCCGCACGTCCGAGGCCGGGAATTTCTGCGGGCAGCGAGTACTGGATGTTCTTGTTCTCGCAGCCGCCGCCTTTCAGGATGAGCTTCACCTCGATTTCGTCGCGCTCCCACGGCTCGAAGTGAATGACCGGCACATGCTCGCCAAGGTTGTTGCCGGAGTTCTTGCCGGTCAGCGAATCGACTGCGTTGGGGCGCAGCTTGCCGGTGCGCGTCGCCTCGGCCACCGCCGCCTCGATGTCGCGCTGCATCGCGAGCAGGTCGGCCCCTTTCGGCGCATGCACGAAAAAGGTGGGCATACCGGTATCCTGGCAGATCGGGGCGACGCCATCGACCGCCATGTCGATATTGAGCGTGATGGCGGACATAGCCAGCCCGGCCCGCGAATCGGGCGCTTCCTTGGCGGCGGCCTCGGCGATCGCCTTGCGCACGTCGCTCGGCAGATTCGCGGAAGTCTCGGTGATCAAGGCTATCATTGAATCCCTGAACTGTTTCATAATCGGCAAGCTTGTGGTGAACGAAAATTGAAACGACTCCTTTGCGACAGCCCTGTCGGATGGCCTCTGGCCGGACGCCCGATTTCGTGACGAAGCACGACATCGGCATCATAGCCGGACAAATGGCGTAATCCTGTCAGCAGGAGAGCGGTTCCCGTGAGTTTTATCAGCGATTACGCTAATGCTTTCAGTATGACAAGCGAAATACGAGGGCTGGCAGTAAAACGTGGAATTTACAACTTTTTTTGAGAAACCCTGCACGGCATCTGTTTCGATACAAAAGTGACGAAGGAGCGTCGAGTCAACGACAAATGATCGCGTAGCCGATGATCATTGCGATAACGTCGGGACTCGCAATGACGGTAAATACCGCCCGTACCTGAGAGATAGCGCTTTTTCTTTGGACGCAGTATGTCTTCAACGACAAATTATCAGGCAACCTATTGTCATTGCGAGCCTCCCCGACTCGTCGGGACTCGATACCGCACAAGAACCTTGAACAAAGTGTATCTGCTCAGGGAAAAAGCGGAAACAACATTGAAAAAGAAATTGGGCTAAAGCCCTGATTTTTCTATTTCTTCAACCCCGTCCCGAAAGCTTTCGGGACGGGGCAATTGCTGAGGAGCATAAGCAGCTTGCTCATGGACGTTGCAATCCAATTGTAATCAGGCGGGCTTTAGCCCGTCGGACATGCAGTTCTTTTACATTCACATTGCCCCGGCTTTCAAGCCGGGGAGAGCCAGTCAGAAAAATCCCGGGGCTTCAGCCCAATCTTTTGTTGCCAGCTTCCAACACGTTACATCTGTTACCGATATAGTGAAATACTGGCAAAACAACGCATGTACATGGAAAGGAGCGTAGTGGCGCGGCAATCCAGAAAAAATCGCTCAACCGCGCCACGAATGGATCGCCACGTCCCGACAAGTCGGGACTCGCGATGACGATAGCGTAAGAAGGCAATGCTCACCTTTTACCGCTGCGAAATCCTCGTCATTGCGAGGAGCGCAGCGACGCGGCAATCCGGGTAATATCCATAAAACGCGCCACGAATGGATCGCCACGTCCCGACAGGTCGGAAATCGCGATGACGATAGCGTAAGAAGGCAATGCTCACCTTTTACCGCTGCGAAATCCTCGTCATTGCGAGGAGCGTAGCGACGCGGCAATCCGGGTAATATCCATAAAATGCGCCACGAATGGATCGCCACGTCCCGACAGGTCGGGAATCGCGATGAAGATAGCGTAAGAAGGCAATGCTCACCTTTTACCGCTGCGAAATCCTCGTCATTGCGAGGAGCGTAGCGACGCGGCAATCCATGCGGCATCAGTAAAATCAGTAAAAAGATGGATAGCCGCGTCCCGACCTGTCGGGACTCGCGATGACGGCTGAATGCGTCAACACCGGACGGACAATGCCGTTGCGCTCCGTTCTGGTTATACCGGAAATTTTGCCTTAGCTTTCAACAGGAACGATGAACCACGTGATAAACCGCGACAAAGCATGACCAACGTAGCCGAAGCCCTTCGTCATCCCGAAGCCTATCCTCATCCGGTCGAACAGGAGATCGGGGTGGTTGAAACCCATATCTCATGGATATTTCTCACCGGCCAGTTCGCCTACAAGCTCAAGAAGCCGGTCAACCTCGGTTTCCTCGACTTTTCGACGCTCGAACGGCGCAAGCATTTCTGCGAGGAGGAGCTTCGCCTGAACCGGCGGCTTTGTCCCGACCTGTATCTTGACGTACTGCCGGTTACGGCGTCGGCGGAAGGATTTCGCATCGGCGGTGAGGGCGAGGCAGTGGATTACGTCATCCGCATGGCGCAATTCGACCGCTCGTTCGAGCTTGACCGTCTGCTTCGCAACGGCGAGCTGACCAAAAGCCAGATCGCGGAGGCCGCCGGAGTGATCGCCGCCTTCCACGCCGAGGCTCCGCGAGCCGATCCCGCCTCGATGTTCGGCTCTCCGGAGCTGATCCTGAAACCGATGCTCGCAAACCTCGACCTCACCGAGGAGGTCGCCCGCACCATCGAGGAGCGAAGCAGCATCGAGAAAATTCGCCACTGGACGCTCGCCGAACACCGGCGACTGAGCGGCGTCGTGCGGGAGCGCAAGGCGCTTGGCATGGTGCGCGAGTGCCACGGCGATTTGCACACGGGCAACATGGTGATCCGTAACGGCAGGATCGCGATTTTCGACTGCATCGAGTTCAGCCACGCCCTGAGCATCATCGATGTGGTGAGCGACGTCGCGTTCCTCTTCATGGATCTGGAGCACTCCGGCAATCCCGAACTGGCGTGGCATCTCCTCAACGCCTGGCTTTCGAATAGCGGCGATTATGGCGGCTTGCAGGTGCTGCGGCTCTACTCCGTCTACCGGGCGATGGTGCGGGCCAAAGTCACCTCGATCCGCCTCGCGCAGGAGACCGGCGAGACGGAGAAAGCCAGAACCCTCGCCGAGCACCTCTCCTACCTGAAGCTCGCGCTCGGCTACATCCGGCCCCGGAAGCCGATGCTACTCATCACGCACGGCGTCTCAGGCAGCGGTAAATCGGTGATCTCCTCGCAGTTCGCCGATCTGGGCGGCTTCATCCACATCCGCTCGGACGTCGAGCGCAAGCGCCTCTTCGGCATCGGCAGCCTCGAACGGAGCGCCGCGAAAGGGTTCAGCATCTACACGCCCGAAGCGACGCAGAAGACCTACGCCGCCATGCTCGACGCCGCCTCGATAGCGCTTTCGGCGGGCTTTCCGGTGATCGTCGATGCAACCTTCCCCGACGCCCACCGCCGAGCGCCCTTCATCCGCCTGGCCAACGCGCTCGACTGCCGCTGCCACATCCTCTGCTTCCACGCCAGTCGTGAAGTGCTGAGCGAGCGGGTGCGCACGCGCCACGAAGCCGGAAGCGACGCCTCGGAGGCCGACCTCCGGGTGCTCGAAGCCCAGCTCCACGCCAACATACCGCCCGACGGCAACGAAAAAGCCCTCTGCATTAACGTCAACACAGAGGGCGAAGTACCTATCGAAGCGCTCCTTGCAGCGATTATGGGCTAACAGAAAGCTGTCCACCGCGTCCAAGCCGTCCACCAAGTCCACCTTTGACAAGGGCAACCGCGAGGGTTGCCCCTACAGATTATTCACCAACACATCGTCCACTTCAACCTACACCTCGATGCCGAAGAAGTAGCGAATGACGAGTCCGGCGAGAAAGCTGATCCCGGAAACCACCACGATCAGGGCGGCCATTTCGAGGAAGCGGCTTTTGAACGGCACCTCCTGCGCAACAGAGACGTAATAGTTGAACAGCGCGATCACCATGAGCGCACCGCCAAACGCCAGCGCAAGGCTGAGATAGATATCGTTCAGCAACAGATACGGGATGATCAGCACCGCCACCGCGATAAGGTAGGCGACGCCGGTGTAGATCGAAGCCTTGACGGGGCTTTTGGTGCCCGCTTCGGTTTTGGTGGAGAGATACTCCGATGAAGCCATCGAGAGCGCGGCGGCAAAGCCGGTGATCATCGCCGTCAGCGCCACCAGCCGCGCATTCTGCAAGGCGAAGGTAAGGCCCGCCAGAGCGCCCGTCAGCTCGACCAGCGCGTCGTTCAGGCCGAGCACGATCGAACCGGTGTACTGCAACCGCTCCTCGTCGAGCACGGTGATCAACGCATGTTCATGCTCCTCCTCGTCCCTGATCAGCGCGCCAACATGACTGCCCATGTCCGACACGCGCTCGTAGGCCTTCTGCGCGACCTTCTCCCCATTCTCCATCAATTTGACGGCGAAGGTGAAGCCCAGGAGCGAGGCAATCAGCGAAAAAATCCAGATCCTGACGCGATCCGGCTCAATATCCCGCCCGGTGAATTTTTTCCAGACCTGGTAATGGCGAAGCTCATCATCGGAAATCTGGGCGAAAATGCGGCGGTTCTTCACCCCCTCGACTCGCTCCGAGAGATACTTGTAGATATGGTGCTCGGTGATCTCGTTTTTCTGGAATCCAGCAATATGACGCAGATCGGTTTCAGAGAGTTGACTCACAAATAATTTTGGATTAATGGTTTACAGTTCAGCCGGTCTGCCAGGGCGAAAAGACGCTCAAGCAGACCGGCTGATGATGCAGAAATCGAGAACGATGTCGTCAGGCCCTTGTGGCCGCCTCGACCAGCTCGTTCATGCGCGAGACATATTCGGCCACCGATTCGAGATCGCCTTCAAGCAGGAGGGCGCTTTCGAAAAGCTGTGTGACCGCCGCCCGCACGACCGGATCGGTGGAAAGACCAACGGCATATTTGCCCGCAAGGTTCCTGATGATCGGATGCGCGGTGTTGACTTCGAGAATCTTCTTCGATGTGGGCATGTCGGCATCCTTGCTCATCATCTTCATCATCTTCTCGAACTGGCTGTCCATCGCGTCCTTGCCGCTCACCAGCGTCACCGGCGAGCTGACGAGGCGTTTGGACTCGACCACGTCCGCGACGCGCTCGCCAAGCACCTCCTTGAAGAGCGAAATCACGCCAACCGTCCCCTCCGCGCCAAGGCGCTCGCCCTCCGGCTCGACCGTGCTCGTGTCGATTTCAGCCTTCTCGATTGACTTGAGCGGCTTCTTGTCGTACTCGAAAATCGAGGGGATGACAAACACATCGACCGGATCGGAGAGCAGGAGCACCTCGATGTCGCGCTTCCTGAAATATTCGAGGTTCGGATTGGCCAGCATCTGCGTGCGGCTGCTGCCGGAGTGGTAGAAGATTTCGGTCTGACCTTCTGCCATGCGCTCCGAATACTCCTTGAGCGTGACGTATTCACCTTCGGCGGTTTTGGTAGTCTCGAAGCGCAGAAGGTCGATAATCTTGTCGCGATTGGTGTAGTCGGTGTTCAGACCGATCTTGACAATCGTGCCGAACGCCTTGTAGAAGGTGCGGAACTTCTCCGGCTGCTCCTTGGCAAGCGTGTCGAACCAGCCGAGCAGTTTGCCGGTGAGAATCTGCTTGATCTTGGCCATCACCGGGCTGGACTGCACCATCTCACGCGAGACGTTCAGCGACAGATCCTCGGTATCGACGACGCCGCTCACGAAGCGCAGATATTCGGGCAACAGGTCGCGGCACTCGTGCTGGATGAGGACTTTTTTGACATAGAGCTGCGGCCCGCGCTTTTCGAGTGCCCCCTGGTTGTAGAGAAGCTCCGCCGGGGCTTCGGAGGGAATGAAGAGCAGCGCCTTGAAGCTCACCGCCCCCTCGACCGACACGTGCAGATAATCAAGTGGTTCCTGATAGTCGTTCGAAATGAACTTGTAGAACTCGTTGACCTCCTCCTCTTTCAGCTCGCTTTTCGAGCGCTGCCAAAGCGCCGTGATGCTGTTGATCTGGCGGCTGCCGATGCAGATGGGATAATCGACGAAGTTGGAGTATTTCTTGATGACCTGCTCGACGCGATACTCCTCGGAGAACTCCTTGAACTCCTCCTTGAGGGTGAACGAAATCCGTGTGCCGCGAGCCTCGCGCTCGATCGGCTCGATGGTGTAGGAGCCCTGGCCGGAAGATTTCCAGCGCCACCCCTGCGAACCGCTCTCGGCGCTCCTGGTCTCGACGGTCACTTCGTCGGTCACCATGAAGACCGAGTAGAAGCCCACGCCAAACTGGCCGATGAGGTTAGCGTCAAGCGGTTGGCCCTCCTTCTGCTGCTGGCGGAGCGACTCCATGAAGCCGAGCGTACCAGACCTGGCCACCGTGCCGAGGTTGGCAATCAGCTCCTCCTCGCTCATGCCGATGCCGGTATCCTCGATCACGAAGTTGCCGGACTCCTTATCGACGGTGATGGTGATCTTCAGGTCGCCCGACCGGTCGATCCCCTCGTCGGAGGAGAGCATCCGGAAGCGCACCTTGCCGATGGCATCGGAGGCATTGGAGATCAGTTCGCGCAGAAAAATTTCGGGATGGGTGTAGAGCGAATGGACGATCAGGTCCAGAAGCTGCTTCATTTCAGCCTTGTATTCGAATTCTCGAACGGATGAAGAAACGTTGTTGCTCATAATGCACTGTGCTGGATAAAATTAACCGGGATTGACTCCCCTTTTCGAAAATGGCCATCGATGACTGCCAGACCGCGTGCTCCGCAGCCCGGCAATCAGGGGGTAAATTTAAGGGAGTCACTGAAATATAGCAACAACTGAATGGTGGGGCATCGCCCTGAAACAACACAGCCGCTTGCGCTGTCCCTTTGCGCAAGCGGCTGTGAACTCCAAATATTAAAAGACACTTTGAAAAGTTGATTATGCTTTCCGGTTGTCGCGTCAGTCCTTACGAGTCGAGATCATCATTATGCATCACGCGTCCGGAATCCCCCGTTTTTTTTGCGCCATTCTCATTGAAGATCAGGCGCTCACGAAACTTTTTCAAAGTGCCTTTAAAAAAAATGCCTTTCAGACACTACTTCTCATCTTCCTGTTTGGTGGCTTCATACTTCTTTTTGTTGTTTCCATTGCCGTTGGCATCATGTTCCGGCGTGTTGTTGTTAATCGTCAAATCCACAACGCTGCTCTGATCACTATCGACAAGGACAAGAAAAGTACAACCAACAATACCTGTCATCGACGTAACGCCCCCGTTTGTCGCAAACCCTGTAGCTAAACCTCCCATCGCGCCTTTCGGCCCATTGAGAAATCCTGAAACAAGCGGCGCGAGCGAGAATCCGGATGCTTTTCCATCAACTCCAATTGTAGCGCTAACCGAATTAATAGTGGTGAGAAGAGTGATATTATAGCCCCGCAACTCATCAAAGCCTGCCACATACTGGCGAGCATCATAGAGCAACGTTGAAAAATCCACCTCATCAGCGTTGTTTTTACGACTTTGAATAGTTATGGAACCTATCACTTCACCATTCCCTATGCCGCTCAGATTCAGATAAACATTTCTATCCTTCATTCTTGGCTTCTCGGCAGGAAATGTACCATTGAAAATAATCTTTGTTCCTCCACTACTCCCGATAGCGATATCATGATAAGTGGAGTAGAACAAGTTATTTACTAACATGTTGAGCCCTTGTAACTGAGCAGGGCGGCCTTGCAGGCTGAAAAGCGTGGGAGCATTTGCCGATACTGTTGGTGTCACGGGAAGAGGTTTTGATGCCTCGAAATTCTGGGTTACAGAACCACCTAAACTATTCGAAAAAAATCCTCCGGATGTAGCATTCGCTGTGTTGCCGTTGTCAACTTTAATATCGCCGGCTGTGACTTCAGCAAAAACCTTATTTGCCGACAATAATAGCAATAAGCATAACAATGGGATGCGCCTCATTCTCGGCCTCCTTTTTTTAGCCTGTTTAGTATGATTTGCTGGCCAGGCAGAAACCCGGCCAGCAAATAAACGCGTACATGACAACGTTGAAAGAGAAATGATTACTTATGCGTCGACATATCAGCACCTGAGTAATCCGGATGATAATCATAGTTACCACCAACAGCGACGGCACTTGCCACATTGCTCAGATCAACGCTGACGTCACCGATAGAAACACCACCAGTGCTCGCAAAGCTCGCAGACGCGCCTGAAGGCATACCTTCATTTCCACCATAACCACCTTTTCCACCATGACCTTGCTCTTGATCGCAGCAACCACTTGCTACATCGATGCTGCCAGTGTCAAGGCCGTTGAACATGTCAGCCTTTCCGTTCTGGAAAGCACAGGCAGAAGCCGTAACAGTGTAATAATCGCCACCCACTGCCGGAGCATGATAAGCAACCTGTCCCATATCACCGCCAGCCGCCGGTGCGCCAAAACCAGAGTTGACCGACTTGTTCACGTCAACCTTGGTGATGTCGGTCGTCTTGGTGATGTCGGTCGTCGATGAGATGTTGGTCGTCGTGGTGATGTCGGTATCGATTTTGAGATCGAGCTTGTTGTCCTCTACATTGATACCTGGCTGATCATCGTGATTGTTCTGAGGCGGTCCACCGGCAAAAGATGTTCCGTTGAATCCGAAAGCCGCAACGGCTACCATCGCGGTGATGATTGTCTTTTTCATGATTGAGTCCCCCATGAATTTTGATGGTTGAGTGTTTTACCTTTACATCATGATCGAGCCCATCTTTTTGATGTGACAAGCAACGTTCATAACATAAGTACTTCTTATTACAAAGTACCTTACGAAATACAACCCACGCACTATCAAAGTTCCCTGAATAATGGAGCATTCACCCTGTGAATATCACTAAGATGCTTGCTTTTAAACAGGTTATCGTCAATTATTTTTTTTGTCTCTCACAATAAATCTTCTCAACAGAGGGGAAAAAGGTTAACCTGTGATCCATAGAAGCTTCTGCTCGGCAGTATAATGGGCGTATCTATTGATTAAATTGACTTGTCGAGATGGTTATAGCTTTGGCTGCCACTGAGGCTGGCGACTGACGGGAGATCGTCAACGTCCAGCCGGACGCACCAATAAAAAAGCCGCGGAAGATTCAGCTCCTCCGCGGCTTCTGGCTTTGATACAGTAGGGTAACTCCCTGCTTGTTAGACCCTTCTGAGCTTCTTGCGTGCAGCGGCTTCGCCGTCGTACACCCGCTTGACGCCGTCGCCAAGCGCCTGCTCGATGTCCCGGATGTTGTTGACCAGCCTCGACATGCCGGAAATCTCCACCGACGCCGCCTGGTCGGATCCCCACATGGCGCGGTCGAGCGTTACGTGGCGCTCCACGAAGGTGGCGCCGAGGGCAACCGCCGCCCATGTGGTGGCCAGTCCGACCTCGTGGCCCGAATAGCCGATGGGATTGCCGGGATAGCACTGTTGCAGGGTATGGATCATCCGGAGGTTCAGCTCATCGACCGGGCAGGGATAAGTAGAATTGGTGTGCGCGATGAGGAGATTGTCGCGGCCAAGCTCGTTGACGGCGGCATCGACCTCCTCCATCGTGGACATGCCGGTCGAGATGACAAGCGGACGGCCGGTCGCCTTGGTTTTCTTCAGCAAGGTCAGGTCGGTCAGCGACGCCGAAGCCGCCTTGTAGCAGGGCGGATTGAACTGCTCCATGAAATCGACCGCCTCCTCGTCCCAGCACGAGGCGAACCAGGCGATCCCCATCTGGCGGCAATAGGCGTCGATCTCGGAATAGTCGTCGAAACCGAACTCCACCTTGTAGCGATAGTCCATATAGGTCATGCGTCCCCACGGCGTATCGCGCTCGATAAGGCGCTGATCCATCGGCACGCACAGCTCTGGCGTGCGCTTCTGGAACTTGACCGCATCGCAGCCAGCCTGCGCCGCGCCTTCGATCAGCTTTTTGGCCACGTCGAGCGAGCCGTTATGGTTGATGCCGATCTCCGCGATCACATAGACGCGATGGCCGTCGCCGACCATGGAATTTCCGATTTTAACTTCAGCCATAGATAAATCCTGCAATTATTATATAAGCGTGCGCCGCGAGACGCTTGCTGCTAATACTGATATTGGAAAAAAATACGAGCACTCACGAAGCTCTCAACGCTATGAGCCATTCGGCATACTCCCTGAAGGCTCCCCTGCCACCGTGCGCCGTGCATTTATAGTGGACGCTGGGTTCGACCAGATGCATCGCGTCACCCGGACAGGCCACCAGACCAGCCGGTGAGATGGCGTTCATGATCTCGATATCGTTCACGTCGTCGCCGATATAGGCGATCTCGGCCACAGTGAGGCCGGTATCGGAAAGCACATCGGCCAGCCTCGCCAGCTTGTCCTTGACGCCGAGGTAGAGGCTTTCGATATGAAGCTTTTGCGCCCGTTTGACGATGCTTGGCGACACCTCGCCGGTGATAATGCCGATTTCGACGCCGTGAGCGCGAAGACGCTCGACCCCCATGCCGTCGCGGATGGAGTATCTTTTGAACTCTTCCCCCCGTTCCGAGTAGTAAACGCCGTTGTCGGTAAACACGCCGTCATTGTCTGACAGAACGAGCCGGATGCGCGAAGCTCTCGATTGCTGCTCCTGCGGAGAAAGAAGAATCATGAAGTTATGGGGTTTTCTGTAAAAGCGTCTTACCGCAAAATATCGGCCAATATATCACTTTTCTGTAACATCAACGAAGCCGTACCGGACGGTGAAAAATTCAACATCCATCAACAAGTTATCCACATTTCCTCCACAAACGGGAGAAGCCAGAGCCGATGCGGTTTTACGGGCTTCTCACGGCAAATCCACACAAAAGCATTCCAGCCGACATTCGCCGTTAACGCACTGATTTACATAACGTTAGAAAAATTCAAAGGGGGGATTGTCTCCAAAGAGTTCAAAACGTTTCAGTCACCAGATTCACATAGATCAGAGAGTATATATCAACTTTTCCACATTATAGTGGATACTGGAGAAAGTAATTTTGAAGAACAGAAAAAGTAACAAAAACCGGGCGTCATGGTGATTGTTCCATGACGCCCCGTCAGTTTCACCGATTCACAAAAAGTGCGGATACCGGGATCAGGCGTAGGTTTCGTTGTAGCGGGTGATCGAATCGAGCAGAATCTGTTTGGCTGTGGCCGCATCCATGAAGTCTTCGACGAGCACGGTCTTCTGTTCGAGCGCCTTATACTCTTCGAAAAAGTGCTGTAGTTCCATTTTGAAGTGCTTGCCGAGATCGTGAATGTCCTGGATGCCGCTGACGCTCATGTCGTCTTCGGCCACGGCGATGATCTTGTCGTCGCCCTCGCCGTGGTCGATCATGCGCATGACGCCGATCACGCGAGCCTGCACCACGCACATCGGTACGATGGAACACTGCGAAATCACGACGATGTCGAGCGGGTCATGGTCTTCGCCGAGGGTCTTGGGGATAAAGCCGTAGTTTTCGGGATAGAGAAGAGAAGAGAAAAGTACGCGGTCGAGCTTGAGCATTCCGGTCTTCTTGTCCAGCTCGTACTTGGTCTTGCTGTCTTTGGAAATCTCGATGATCGCATTCACTACATTCGGGCAGTCATCCCCGATCTCGGCATGATGCCACGGATTGAAATTCATAGTCGCCTTTCTTGTTTAGCAGTAAGAGTTAATGGAAAAGGTGAGCCAAAATAGAATTTTTTTTCAAACCTCCCAGCAAAATACCTGATAACAATTGTTAAAATGAAGATAATAAATCTTGCGCGATGACCAAAGAAGAGCAGGGACGAAGAAAAAATCCTCTTCCAATCTTCGTCCCTTTTGTCCTTTCAGTCTCTGCCATCCTTTTCTTCTACTACTTCTCTGAAAAATAGCGTTTCGTCTCGCTGGCGATGACCGGGCTCAGCACAAGCAGCGCCACGAGGTTCGGCAGCGCCATCAGGGCGTTGGCGATGTCGGCGAAGGTCCAGACCACCTGCAGCGACGCGACCGAACCGACCATCACCGCCACTACCCACGCCCAGCGGTAAGGCATGATCGCACCCTTCCCGAAAAGGTACTCCATCGCCTTCTCGCCGTAGTATGACCAGCCGAGAATCGTCGAAAAGACGAAGGTGAGCAGACCGAAAGTCAGCACGGAAGGCCCGATCACCGGCACTGCGGCGAATGCGGCGCTGGTCAGTTCCGCTCCTTTCAGGCCTGTTGTCCACTCGCCAGAGTTGACGACGACGATGCCGGTCGCGGCGCAGACGACCACCGTGTCCCAGAAGGTGCCGGTCGAGGAGATCAGCGCCTGCCGCACCGGTTCGTCAGTCTGCGCCGCCGCCGCCACGATCGGCGCGCTGCCGAGGCCCGACTCGTTCGAGAAGAGGCCGCGGGCGATGCCGAACCGGACGGCCTCCTTCATGCCCGCGCCCGCGAATCCACCAAGCGCTGCCTGGCCGGTAAAGGCCGATGAAATAATGAGCTGGATCGTCTCGCCGAGGGTTTCGCGCCCGATGAAGAGCAGCACAGCGCAGCCGATCAGGTAGAACACCGCCATGAAGGGCACGAGGTACTCGCACACCCGCGCAATCGACTTGATACCGCCAATGATCACCACCGCCGTGAACACGGTCATCAACCCGCCGCTTATCCACGGTGACACATTGAGGTTGCTCTGCAACATCGTGGCTATCGAATTGGCCTGCACCATGTTGCCGATGCCGAACGCCGCAACGGAGGTGAAGACGGCGAACAGCACGGCGAGCCACTTCTGGCCGAGCGCCTTTTCGATCACGTACATCGGCCCGCCCGAAACGGTACCGTCATCGTTGACCGTGCGGTACTTGACCGACAGCAGCGCCTCGCCGTACTTGGTGGCGATACCGAACACACCGGTCAGCCACATCCACAGCACCGCGCCCGGTCCGCCCGCCGCCACCGCCGTGGCCACGCCGACGATATTGCCCGTGCCGATAGTCGCCGCCAGCGCCGTCACCAGCGCCCCGAAATGGCTGATCTCGCCTGTGCCCTCGTGCGAGCGCGTGAACGAGATGCGGATGGCATGAGGCAGATGCTTCTGGATAACACCAAGCCTGAACGTCAGAAAAAGATGCGTACCGAACAGCGCCACGAGCAGCGGGATACCCCAGACCAAATCGGCGATTTGCGAGAGAATGGTTTCAAGTGATTGCATGAGCGTGAGTTAGGATGAATGTGGAAAAAAAACCGGGAGCGCGGAGCCTCAGCTCCGCATCTTTATTTTCCTGAATCGTCAGCAAAAAATACGGAAATTCCCGAAGCTCTGGAACTGCCGTGCGGTCACAAAAGACTCCGGCATGGCAGTTGTCTTGTAATGGTGCATATTTTTTTTGATTGATAGCAAAAGATGAATTGCATCAATGAAAAAGCAAATATTCCGTATTTGCCCGAAACCATTAACCGTCATATTGGTGTTTTTCGAAGCGAACTTCCGGTAAAATAATCTTCACTTCCTTTTCATCGCCTTCTCTTTGCCAATAAACGACAAAGTTCACTTTAACGCTTTTCATTGCATAATTTTTTCTTTCCAGACTTTCTATTTGCCTGACAAACTGCCGAGAATATTTCAATACCACCTTTCCTTTTGAATTTACGCACTCATTTTCTTTTACAATCAATTGATCGCCACTTATGAACTGTGATACGATATTCTGTCTATAGATAAAATCGTCCAGCCATACATCTTTATGTGTTAACTGCATGACCATCTCGTTTGGCGGAAAATATTCTGCCCGATCTTCGATTCGCACCAAATTGCTTGCTGAATAACTGTCAAGATAATTTGAATTCAAATGAACAGTCAAGCTCTGCTTTGCCCTGGTCATGGCGACATACAAAAGCCGTTTTGACTCATCTGTCGCCTGACTGAAATTATCAAGCATCAATATAACATTATCAAACTCCCTTCCCTTTGCTTTATGAATGGTTGATACAAATACTGTCTCTCCATTCTCTGCAATAAAATCCTCCAACCTTGACTCACGAATAAAATCTACCAAATCAGATTTGTATTTCTTTTTTTGATTTGTCTCTTGAAAATCTATTATGATTTTTTTGCATATATCAAATTTTGAGCTATTAAAATACTTTTTATACAGCTCTCGTTTTGCATATGCCCATATATCATCACTGATAATATATACATCATCTTCAAGATTCAATTGACTCAAAAAGAATCTGACTTCTGAAAGATCATACAAGCTGAAGCTGTCATTGGTCTGAATCAGCTTTGCCTGTATATCATTTTTTATAAGAAGGCCCGTGATTTGAAGTGCTTGATCATTTGTCTTAGTAAGAACGCATGTGTTTCCTCTCAACGCAGTATTGAGCAAATCCTGCACAAGTGGAACGATGAGATTTTCTGATGCATAGTGAACTATCCTGATTGTTCCGTTTTCAACTTGCTTTGGAATTATTGGAGTGTTTTTTAAAAGATGTGTAATGCGTTTGACAAACTGGTTTGTGTAATGAACCAGATTGCTTTTACTCCTGTAATTCTCTACCAATTCATATTTGGCGGCATTGTTAAACCGAATAAAATGCTCAAGATATTTTGAACTCGATCCTCTGAACTCATAAATATTCTGATCATCATCGCCGACAGCAATCACTCGAATCTCTTCGTTCTGTTCCATCAGTGTCATTATAAGACTGTACTCATGTTCATTCATATCCTGCGCCTCATCGATCACCAAGACAGTTTTTGTGATTCGGCTTGCCTCAACCTCTCCTTTTTTTATTTTTTCTACGGTCTTTCTTATAATCTCGTCAGACTTTTCCAGATTGCCAACCTTGCCGAGTAGATCGAAACAATAAGAATGAAATGTTTTAATTTCAACGTAATTGGCTGCATTTCCAATAAGCATGAGCAATCGCTTCTTGAATTCAGTCGCTGCTGCTCTTGAAAAAGTAATCATAAGCAACTGTTCATGCTTCACATCTTCCATCAGCAGCAGCGAAGCAAGCTTATGCACCAGTACTCTTGTTTTTCCACTTCCTGGTCCAGCCGCAACGACAATGCACTTAGACTCATTATCGTTAATGATTCTCAATTGTGTTGCCGACAATGAGCCGAACAAATGCCTGAATTTAACCGGAGTCATTTTAAGTTTTAGATCATTTGCCTTGCTACCTGGAAAATATTTTTTCAGAAAAAATGTGTAATTTAATTGAAAGTAATCCTCCACAAATTGCAAAGCATCCTTGTAGTCACTGATCATCTTCTTTGCATACTCACCGACAATATGAATTTGCTGAACCTTGCTTTCGTAAAACTGATTCAGCTTCTGATAATCCTCTTTTGTATAACGTTTTTTATTGTCTTGTTCGATTCGTTCGATAGTCAATCGGTTATACAAAACAAGAAAACCCCCTTCAATTTTGATAGCATCGATTCGTGAAAGATAAAAAAGTGCATCTTCTATATCATCGATGCCTGTTCCTGACTTAAAAAGACCTGCATTTTCTTCATAAGCTGTTTTCAATTCATGAACCGAAAAATCAACCAACACTTCACTCTTTGCTGCATCATCTTCGGAACAACTCGAATTACTTTTCTTGTAGAGATACTCAACGATAAAGTAAGCCAATTCATGCCTTTTTTCCAATTTATCCTTCAGCGCCTCTTTGGGAAACAAGCAATGAATTACGAGATGATTTTTAGAATACGCTGAGTATTGCCGCTTGACCAGATTTTTTATCGCCCAAAAATTTAAAACTATTTTTATCTTGCTGATAGCAACATCTCCACAACCATTCGCCTCTGCCTTTTCATTCAACTCCTTGATATGATATATTTTCACCTGCTCTTCAATTTCTGAAAACAAAAAGTTTTCAATCTTTCTGAATCCCTCTACAATGTTCAGCGATCTATTGACATTCTCTCCTTTTTTAATGAATGCGCTCAAATCTATTGTATCAGCTAAGATGTTTTCCTCATGCAGAAGATTTACAATGCTTATGACCTCTCCCTTTTCAATTCCTAAATGATCGCTGATGTAATCGATTCTTGACTCAGCCGTCTCTTCATTTGCCTGTTTTTTACTTTTGCTGGACAACAGTTTTTTTATGATCCTAACGGCATTCACTTTTTGATTCTCTTCAAATCTTTCAGAATCATTGATTTTATCTTCAGCTTCTTTTACATTTTTGGAAAGAATACTGTCTGCAAATACTCTTGGAATATTTTGACCTCTTTTCAAATATCCAGCATCTTCCAATGCGGCAATAGCTGTCGTCACTCTTGTCTCAATCTCTGAAACGCTATCATCCCAACCAGCCTTCCGTGCAATCTCCAAAGCAGAGTTTGAAACTGTTGATCGAAACTTTGTAATCTCCTTGATCGTTTTCCAAATCTGCTGAACCTCTTTTATAGAAATTTTGGTTTGATTGAGCAAAATAAAATGCTTTCCGAGGTCTTCCTCGTTGAACAAAACGAAACAATCCGCAACAATCTTTTCATCCCTTCCTGCACGCCCTGCCTCCTGAATGTAATTTTCCAAAGAATCAGAAATTTCATAATGAATGACCATGCCTACATCTTTTTTGTCAACTCCCATGCCGAAAGCAGAGGTCGCCACCATGATTGCAGCTTCACCACGAATAAATGCATCCTGATTTTCAGATTTCTCTTTCTTGTCCATCTTGCCGTGGTATGGCCTTGCATTAAAACCATCTTTAGTCAATCGTTCTGCGAGCAGATACGCCGCTCTTGTTCTCGATACATATATTATCGTGGGGCAATTTTTCTCCTCGATCAAATCTCTCGTAGCCTGATATTTTTCTTCATCGTCTCTTTTTTCAATAACCCTATACTGGAGATTTGTTCTGGTTGCCTTGGACGTGTATAGCTCAAGATCGAGCGAGAGTTTATCTTTGAAATAGTCGCGAATATCCTCTATGACTTTTTGTTTTGCTGTTGCGGTAAAACATGATACAGGAATCGAATAATCAAGATTTTTCTTTTCCTGTATCGACTTGATGAAATCACCAATATATAAATAATCGACTCTGAAATCCTGTCCCCATGAAGAAAAACAGTGTGCCTCATCAATAACAAATCGAATGATCTTTCTACCCAAAACCAATCGTTCTATTGTTTGTGATCGCAATGATTCCGGCGAAATGTAAAGAATCGATGCCGAGCCGTCCTCAACTCTTTCAAAAGATTTCGCTCTCTCGATAGGATCGAGTAAACCATTGATGGTAACAGCATCAGTAATACTGATTTTTTCAAGATTATCGACCTGATCTTTCATTAACGACTGCAAGGGAGAAATAACAACTGTCAAGCCGCTCACACTTTCGCCACTCATCAATGCAGGAAGCTGAAACGTGATTGATTTTCCACCGCCTGTCGGGAAAATGGCAAGTAATGATTTACCGTCAACCGCAGCTTTAACCGCTTTCTCCTGCAACGGTTCATCACCATACTTTCTGAATGCATCAAAGCTGAAAAATCTTTTCATTCCTTTGTGAATATCTAACGTCTGGTTGCAATACACACAACCAATCACGCAAGGCTTGTTTCGCAAAAGAAACATTATGCGTTCGACATCTGGATAATTTTTCAGAACCCAGGGCGGTGTGATCGAGCGAATTGTTTTATACTGTATGAGAGAATTAATGAGAGATAAGCAATACGCAAGTGCAATCGGAGACTCTGAAACAATTTTAGCCAAGTCAACATGTTCACAAATTTCATTTTCAAACCTTTGCCTGATCAATTTCTCAACATCGCTGCTTTCAGCCGTATATCCAATGAAACGAAAAAATGCCGAGAACTCTTTTTTTTCACCGAGCAGCAAAAAGAATATTTTTTGTAGCGTTTCGTCAACTTCTTTGAAAGCGGCAACTTCGTCATAGAACAAATCTTTCGCCTTGATTGAGTCGTTCAAGGGATTGTTCATCTCTTCCGTTTGCAGCTTGTCATCTTTCAATAAAGCGTGATAGGGTTTGGTAGGAAAAAGCAAGGGAGAAAGAAACAAAGTATCAATGATATTTGAGGTGTTTACACCTGCATCGGCCAGCGCATTACCGATGTAATGTATATCATGCTTGAAAATGTTGTGTCCGCAAATATATTGCGTGCCCTTTAGAAACCGGATAAACTCAGCAACAGAACCCTTATGAAATGTACACCCATCACCCTTGACGCTTCCAATATCAAGAATCTTTCGGCTCTGAGGCTCAATCTCGGTATCGATGAATGCAATCGAGTTCATATTCAGTTACTTTGTTTTTTTTCGTGTCGGCCATTCAGATCGAGAATAAACGCCACCACCTCCGGCTTTGTAAACACGGCCCCTCGACCTTCCGCGCTACCGTTCGCGGCAATCCGCTCGACAGCACACCGAACCTCGCCCGTCACCGGCTCGGTACTCAGGTCGAACAGATTTCCGGTTGATGGCTGGGGCATGGACTATAGAGCTTTGAGAAGGTTCGGATGCTTCAGGAAAAAGTACGAAAAATCCAGACGCTTCAGAACTGTCAGACAAATCAGAATGCACCCCGTTTGGCAGAAGCCTGAGCATTGTGCATATTGCTTGATATGGTTAAGGCAGAAAAGAACGGAGCATCTATGGACCAGCAGAAAAAAGTGATTCCGGTATTCAACAGTGAGCAGGAGGAACGAGAGTTCTGGACATCGCACGATTCATCGGAATATATCGATTGGGACAAGGCTGCACCAGCGATCTTTCCAGAGCTGAAGCCGACGATGAAAACCGTCTCGCTTCGTCTGCCCGAAACGATGCTCAACTGCCTCAAGGTTCTGGTCAACGAACGTGACGTACCGTATCAGTCCCTCATTAAAATATACCTCAGAGAACGCATCGATATCGAGTACGAGCCGAAACAGAACAAATAACAGAAAACGAACTCCTTAAACCCAGGAGATTTGTATGATTAACATCATGCATTTTTCAGAATCATTACCCCTATGTCACAAATAAGCGAAGAAGAATACAAGAATTTGTTCGAATTAGACGAGAAACGTCCCGATCATAAAAAAGCAAAACGAGCACTTAAGTACGCTTGGGATATTCGCAAATTTGAAATCGAACTATACTGGAAAAGATCCACACATTTCTGGACATTAATAGGTGCAATATTTGCAGGATATTTTGTAGTTTTAGGATCAGATAAAATTGAAAATAAAGATTTTTATACACTCATAATCAGTTGCGCCGGTCTTTTATTCTCAGTAGCATGGCATCTCGCCAATTTGGGAAGTAAATTTTGGCAAGAAAATTGGGAATATCAGATTGACATGTTGGAGGATGAGCTTATCGGGCCATTATATAAAACGACTCTTTCAAAAAATAAAGACTTAAGCTATTCCGTAACAAAAATAAACAAAATATTAATCCGGCATTCAAATAGGTGACTATTGATAGCAATTAGCTATATTGATAATTATGATAAAGAATGATGCACGATCATATACAACGGATCAACAGAAACTGCTACGCATAAAGGCAGTTGACATGGTATTCAAACCTAAGTTGAGCGTTTCTGCTCAGGAAAATCGCTCAAATACAGCCATAACTCATTATTTTAAATAGTGTTATCTTTAATAGATAATTCTACCCATCGGGTAAAGATTAACAATGGCATAAAGCATTATAAAATATATACTTAAAGCATTATTCTTGAAGAGAATCGCTCAGTTAAGGTCAAACATGAGTTTACTCAACGAGCTACGGCCAAAGCGCTCGGTGTTTCACGCCAACATGTTGTCAAGTGGTGCCAAGCGTTTTCAAACGGCGGCTATGAGGCGCTTGAACTTGGACGTCGTGGACGGCGTCCAGGTGAACAAATCCTTCTGAAGCCCTGGCAATGCGCCGCCATTGTCAACACCATTCGAGATCATACTCCAGATCAGCTGAAACTGCCGTTTGTACTGTGGGAGCGAATAGGCATGCGTGAACTTATTCAGAAAAAATTTGGCATCACTTTAGCATTACGAACGGTCGGCGAGTACCTGAAACGCTGGGGTATGACCCCACAACGCCCTGTAGAACAAGCGTATGAATGAAATCCTCAGGCAGTAGAACAATGGCTAAACCATGAGTACCCTGCTATCAAAGAACGGGCAGAAAAAGAGGGGGCAACGATTCTTTGGGGAGACGAGACCGGGGTGCAGAACACGGCGAATGCAGGCCGCAGCTATTCACCCAGCGGCAAAACACCGGTGATCAGAAGATCAGGAAAACAGCTCAAGGCGAACATGATTTCAGCCATAACGAACCGTGGGGAAGTCCGGTTTATGATTTACTCGGAAAAGATGAACCAGCAGATGTTTCTTCGTTTCCTTGAACGGTTGATCTCGACGTTCCCATGCAAAGTGATGCTTATCATCGACAATCTCAAGGTTCACCATGGGAAAAAAGTTGCCGATTGGATCGCCGAGCACTCCGAGAAAATTGAACTTTTCTTCATTCCCT
>Ga0326729_1000086_pt1 | contig 27204 bp, 31 predicted proteins | sample MHFSIPfraction_2_FD_207744 | JGI IMG/M metagenome (GOLD analysis project Ga0326729, IMG submission 207744) | Lab enriched peat soil microbial communities from Michigan Hollow, Ithaca, NY, United States - MHF6AY SIP fraction | ecosystem: Environmental > Terrestrial > Soil > Wetlands > Peat...
TTCAACCGGTTCAGAAAAATTCTGGTACGGTTTGAAAAGCTCAACGAGAGATACGAGGCTTTACTCTACATGGTAGCCGCAATCATCGCTTTCCGGAAAGTAAATATTATTTACGAATAAGTTCTTAATCGGAAGGTCTTTTCAACCTGCCACAACCCTCGATAATGCTCAAATACTTCGCTTGCCGTCATGTCTGCGATATTGGTGATGACACCATGCAGCCCTTCCCACCGTGCGGCAGCGTGAATTTTCTCGTCATCGATACGCACGGATTGCGGCTCTTCGATCTTCAGATAGTTCCGATATGATGTATTCTGGGGAAATGATGCCGTATTTTTCGACTTATTGAGCTTCTTTTGCAGTTTGTTGAGCGCCTTCTGGCGATCATGAGCATCCTTTTTCGCCCGTTTTTCACTGTAGCTGACCAGCAAGCGGCGATTGCACGCCAAAGCGATCTCCTTGAACCGGATGCTGTCACCCTGCTGATAGCTCGCCGTATCGAGTATCTGCTTTTTGACGTATTCTTGCTGAGACTTCAGACGTACCGCCACGATATACTGCTTTCACTTTGCTCGATCAGCGTAAGATTTTCCTTCATCAGCAAGCCGCTGTCGGCCACAAACACCACTCGATCGACCTTCACCAGGCGCTTGATCTGCTCATAGGTATCCTTGACCCAGGTGGCTTCGTTGTAGAGCCGATACCCGAGTGGGATACCATGACTGGTTACCATCATGGTAAGCAACACCTGAACTTCACTGTGCCTGTTCTCCTTTCTCAAACCGTGGTCGCGAAGCTCCTCTACAGTAAACGATTCAAAATACAGCGTTGTGCAGTCGTAAAATACTACATCGATTTTCTCGGCAAACAAGCCGGTTGCCGCCGCCCACGTCGTCTTCTTGATCAGCTCCCTAATTACGTCATCGACGTAATTAGGGATTCAATAGACGGCGTTCAGATCGAGCTTCACGCCAAAGTCTCTTTCAAGATCGATGACGCTCTTGCGTTTGCTTGCCGGATTGCCAAGCACCCGGTCGAAACCAAGTTCATCAAACAACTTACCGAAAATTTCATGGATCCCGACCACCACGCGACTCTCCTCGCGAAGCTGCTTGAGGTCAACGTTCAACGGCTGATCAGAGGACAATTCCGCTTTATTTCGCCCATCAATGGCCATGCGAGCCGACTCGTCGGGACGGAACTGCCTCGGCGTTGACTCAGCTTCGAGGCCAGCCTTGACAAACTCGGCAAGCTCTTTCATTTTGACGAGTTCCTCGTCATTCATGTCGACGCCGACATAGCGAACGAAGCGCTGCTTTACTTTGTCACCAATGCGCTCGCTGGCAACAATCTGCACCGATTGCCTCGGTGAATTCGGTGTGGACTTGACACGGACGAACATGGCACCAGCAAAAAACAAATGAACCACTGATTTTATTGGCCTTCCGGGTGGGTTGGGTCAGCAAGTGTATGAAGTCGGGAAATAGAGTCCACCCGGCTTCCATCGCCAGCGCGATCATCTGCTGGGCGGCATATTTACGACGCGCCAGCGCTCATCCGTTTTCAAGGATTGCACGAACCACTTGCCTTTCGTGCTGCTTTTGGTCTTCCAGCAACAAAGCAAACCGACTGTGCTGTTCGCCCTGGTGACATTGCTCGTAAAGTTCGACGCCAGCCGCCGCGCCAGGGAGTTGCTTGTATCACAGGGCATTCTCTTGCAACGCAAAATAGTGGAAGTCAAAGCCGTCACTTCACGACGCCTCGCAAGAGATCATGCCGCGGCTCTGCTATGTCACGCTGTTGAACCGGCGAGACGACTGAAAATCAAAAGCGACTGAATTGGGCCACCCTGTTTTTTCCCTTTTCTCCAATTTTTTTGATCGGTCGTATCAGTCGGATCGTGCTGATCCAGCTGATCTGGCAAGCTGCCAACCGCCACCAAACTCACCCAATAGCTTTCAGCACCTCTTGACGCATCTGTTGGTATGGAATGGCTCCGGCGGTGCGCCATTTGAGCTGGCCCCCGACGTACAGCATGAGCGCCGGTATGCCCTGAACCTGAAATTTGGCTGCTGCTTCAGGCTGCTGATCGACGTTGACCTTCACCACGGTCAGGCGTCCCTTGAATTCGCTGGCGAGCTGTTTGACCGCTGGGGCCACCATTTTGCAGGGACCGCACCAGTCAGCCCAGAAATCGATGAAGACGGGAAGTTGGCTGGTTCTGATGAGATCGTCAAGTGATTTGGGCATGGAGGTACCGATTGTTTGTTTGTGAAACGCCACCGTCATTGCTGACGGTGCGTTGCAGTGCCGGAAGCGGGATACACACCTCCGGCTTGTGCTGTCATAAAAACAGGCGTCACCGGTTTACCGTTTCATTTCCGCTCCAGATGTTGTATCGTTGTCACCAGTCGCGAAAGTGTGCTATGTTCAATGAGGCAGCGGGCTGAAACTTATAAACTGTCGTTCGGGTTTATCTGAAAAATCACGCCATATACTCCGCTGTCCGGCTACCGCTGGCGGGCGGTCAACGAAACTTCAGCATTACTGTCGATGAACGACATCCTCGAAAAGCCCAGAAAAATATACGTTACACGCAAAATCGAGTTCAATGCCGCCCACCGTCTCTTCAATCCGGAACTCTCGGACGAGGAGAACAGGCAACTCTACGGCAAATGTTCGGGAGAGTACGGACACGGCCACAACTATCTGCTTGAAATCACTCTTTCGGGCTTCATCGACCGGAAAACCGGCTATCTGTTCGATCTCAAATCGCTGAAGCAGATTCTTGAAGAGGAAATTGTCACCCGATTCGACCACCGGCATCTCAACCATGAGGTCGGCGAACTCACGGGCCACGTGCCGACAACGGAGATTCTCGCCGTCATTATCTGGGAGATTCTCGAATCCCGACTGGAAACCATTACCAACCAGGAGGTCAGCCTCCATGAAGTAAAAATACATGAAACAGGAAAAAACAGTGTCACCTACCTTGGAGAATAACCGTATCCAGCAGTCTCTGGCCTCATGCGATCTCGACGACTGCTTCGACGAAGCGCAGGAGCGTGAAGAGGAGGCGCTCGGATCGATGGCCGACGCCGTATACACGCTTTTGAAAGGGGTTGGCGAGGATCCGGAACGCGAGGGATTGCTCCTGACCCCCGAGCGGGTCGCCAAATCCCTGCGTTTTCTGACCAAAGGATACCGGCAGGATCCGGAGCAGTTGCTCAAACAGGCGGTCTTCACCGAGTCGTACGACGAGATGGTGCTGGTGAAGGATATAGACCTCTACTCGATGTGCGAGCACCACATGCTCCCCTTCTTCGGCAAGGCGCATGTAGCCTACATTCCCGACGGCAAGATCGTGGGTTTGTCGAAAATTCCGAGAGTCGTGGAGGTGTTTGCCCGGCGCTTGCAGGTTCAGGAGCGCTTGACGCAGCAGATTCGCGACGCCATCCAGAACGTACTCAATCCGCGCGGCGTCGCCGTGGTGATCGAGGCAACGCACATGTGCATGGTGATGCGCGGCGTGGAGAAGCAGAACTCGATCACGACAACTTCGGCCATGTCCGGCGAGTTCATGACCAACCAGTCCACCAGAAGCGAGTTCCTGCGCCTGATTCGTTCACGCTGAAGCCAACAATTCTCCTCGACAGCATTGCAATCCGGTGCTCCGGGATTCGTCCGGGAGCACCGGAGATGCAGACTCACTCAGCCAGCCACTCTTCCAGCATCTGACGACCCATCGCGACAGCTCGCTCCAGATGCTCGCGCATCGGTTCGCTCAGGCCGTTGCCAAGCCCGAGGTCGTGCGGCGGCGCGCCGATGAGCACGATCTCCGCCGGTTCCCGGCCATGCAGCTTCGCCACGGCAAGCAGTTCGCTCAGCCCCATCTGATGGGCTGACATTTTGCGATGGATGAACGCTGGAAGTTCTTCTTTACAATAGAGATAGACCTTCGGCTCGAACTCGACCGGGATGATCGAGTCGAAAACCATCAGTGCATCGCACGACTCGAACCAGTCGAGAAGGTAAAGTCCCTGGGTGCCGCCATCGACGAACTGCACATGTTCAGGCCACGATGCGCTGGCTTCGAGTGCCCGCACAACTTCCACGCCGAACCCTTCATCGCCAAAGAGAATATTGCCGAGACCGACTACGTTGATTGTTTTCACGAAAGGGAGATGCTAAAGATTATGGGTCTGATAGGACGAATAGGTCGTATAGGACTGATAAGAAAATACCAAGGGCGCTCCCGAACAATCGGGACCGCCCCTACATTTTCAATTATCAACTATCCATTATCAATTATTCATTACACCGTCGCTTCGTCCTCCACCTTGTGCTTGAAGCCGGTGATGATCGAAGAGGTTACGCTGGTGCGGTCTACGATGTCGTGACGGAAAACTGCGTAAAGATGCATGATCACGTAGAGCGGAAAGAGCCAGGCGGCAAGATGGTGCGCGTAGTGCAGGTTGTAGCTGCTGCCGAAGAGCGGCAGAATCCAGCCGAATGCGGCATCGAGAAAGCTGCCGGGACGGTTTTCGGCGTACATGGCCAGGCCGGTCAGAATCATGAAGGTCGAGCCGCAGAAGATGAAAATGAAGTTCGCCAGCGCCGCGACAGGGTTGTGACCGACGTAGTTCGGCTCGTCCTTCCTCAGAAAGAGGTAGGAGGCCACCTGCTCTTTGAACGGCGTCCCCCACCACGCAGGCGACCAGGGCCTGAAACCGCCGAACTTCGCGTAATGGTCGTCCGAAAGCAGGGCGTAGTACATCCGGTAGAGGAAGTTGCCGATGAACACGAAAGCCACGCAGTAGTGCACGTAGCGCCACATCACGAAGTTGTGCTGCCAGACCGCTTCGCCGAGCGGCGGGTTGATCACCGGAGCGGCGATATAGAGGCCGGTGACCAGCAGCGCGACGATGCTGAACGCATTCACCCAGTGGTAGAGGCGGACCGGCAGACGCCACACATAGATTTCCTCGATTATCCTTCCCATGTCATTCTCCGTTTAGACGATGGTTACCCTGGTGATTTCATTGCCGTTCATGTCGTACAGATGCGACGCGCACGCAAGGCAGGGATCGAACGAGTGCACCGTCCGCAGGATTTCGAGCGGCTTCGAGGGATCGACCATCGGCGTGCCTTTCAGCGCCGCTTCGTAAGCGCCAGAGTTGCCGCGATTGTCCCTCGGCGAGGCGTTCCAGGTGGAGGGCACCACGATCTGGTACTCGTCGATCTTCTCATCCTTGATTCTGATCCAGTGGCCGAGCGATCCGCGCGGCGCTTCGGTATAGCCGAAGCCTTTGCACTCTTTCGGCCAGCTCGACGGCTCCCAGCGCTCGCTGTTGAAGGTCTTGTAGTCGCCCGCCTTGACGTTGGCCACGAGCTGGTCGTAGAAGTGGCCCATGAATCCGGCGGTCTGCTTGCACTCGATGCCACGAGCCGCCGTGCGTCCGAGCGTCGAGAAGAGCGCTTCAGGGCCGACCTGGAGCTTGGCGAGCACCGCGCCGACGGTCTCCTTGATCATCGGATCGCCTTTCGCGTAGGCCACCAGCACGCGGGCAAGCGGGCCGACCTCGACCGGATGCTCCTTCCAGCGCGGCGTCTTGAGCCAACTGTACTGCTTGTCAGTATCGAGGAACTCGAATGGCGGCTTGGGGCCGGTGTAGTTCGGTTTCGTTTCGCCTTCCCAGGGGTGCAGCCCCTTCTCGGAACCCTGCGAGTAGGTGTACCAACTGTGGCCGATCTCCTCCTTGATCTGCGTCGCGTCACGCGGGTCAACGTCGATCACCGTGGACAAATCCTTGTTCAGTATGATTCCACGCGGCCAGAGCAGCGATTTGAAATCATTCAGGTTTGTTTCCGGGAAGTCGCCGTAGCTCATGAAGTTGCCGAGTCCGCCGCCGTAGAGCCACTCCTTGTAGAATCCGGCGATGGCGATCAGATCGGGAATGTAGACCTGGTCGATGAAGGTCTGCGTGTCATCGATGATCTTTTTGATCATGTTGAGCCGCTCGATGTTGATCGCCGTGTCGCTGTTCGGATCGATGGCGCAGGCCATACCGCCGACGAGATAGTTCGGATGCGGATTCTTGCCGCCGAAGACAGTCTGAATCTTGACGATCTCCTTCTGGAAATCGAGCGCTTCGAGATAGTGCGCCACGGCGATGAGGTTCACCTCGGGCGGCAGCTTGTAGGCCGGATGGCCCCAGTAGCCGTTCGAGAAGATGCCGAGCTGGCCGCTCTCAACGAAGGCGACAAGGCGCTTTTGCAAATCCTTGAAATAGCCAGGTGACGACTTCGGCCAGGGCGAGATGCTCTGCGCGATGGCTGAAGCCTGCGCGGGATCGGCCTTGAGTGCGCTGACAACATCGACCCAGTCGAGCGCGTGCAGGTGGTAGAAGTGCACGAGGTGATCCTGCGTCTGCTGCGTCGCCGCCATCAGGTTGCGGATGATCCTGGCGTTCGCCGGAATCTCGATGCCGAGCGCATCCTCGACGCAACGCACTGAGGCGAGCGCATGCACAGTCGTGCAGACGCCGCAGATGCGCTCGGCGAAGGCCCAAGCGTCACGCGGATCGCGCCCTTTGAGAATCACCTCGATGCCGCGCCACATCGTGCCGGTGCTGTACGCCTCTTCGATGACGTTGGCGTCGTTCATTTTCGCCTCTATTCTCAGATGCCCCTCGATACGGGGAATCGGATCGACAACTATTTTTTTAGCCATGCCTTGAACTCCCTTGGATTACTATTCTTACTCTTGATCGTGCTGCTTCTTTTTCACCGCGGTAACGGCTGCATGAGCCGCCGCTCCGGCTGCCGCCGCGCCAACCGCCACCATGCCGATCTTGTCGGCAGTCGTGTCCGTGCCGAGGAACGAAACATCGGCCAGGCGCGTGTAGAATGGGCCATTGTCCCAGAATCCCGGCTCGGAACAGCCGATGCAGGGATGGCCGGAGCCTATCGGGAAGCTCGTGCCTTTGTTCCACTGAATCTTCGAGCAGGAGTTGTAGGTGGTCGGCCCCTTGCACCCCATTTTGTAGAGGCACCACCCTTTCCGGGTGGACTCCTCGTCGAAGCCGCGAACGAACATGCCCGCATCGTAAAATGCGCGGCGATAGCACTTGTCGTGAATCCTCGTGCCATAGAAGGCTTTCGGGCGTCCCATCCTGTCGAGTTCCGGCAACTTGCCGAAGGTGTGTACATGCGTGATCACGCCGGTCATCACCTCGGCGATGGGCGGGCAGCCTGGCACCTTGACGATAAGCTTGTCCTTGATCACATCGGCGACAGGTTTCGCGCCGGTGGGATTTGGTTTGGCGTTCTGCACGCAGCCGAAGGAGGCGCATGCGCCCCAAGCGATGACGGCGGCGGCATCGGCTGCGGTCTCTTTTACCACATTCAGGAAGGAGTCGCCTCCAATCATGCAGTAGACCCCATCATCCTTCGTGGGAATATTTCCCTCAACGGCAAGAATGTACTGACCCTTGTACTCCTTCATGATCTTCCGCCTCACCTCTTCGAGCTGATGGCCAGCCGCTGCACTGAGGGTTTCGTCATAATCGAGGGAGATCATGTTCATCACCATGTCGCCGACAATGGGATGGGAAGAGCGGATGAAGGATTCTGTGCAACAGGTGCATTCGAGACCGTGGAGCCAGATGACCGGCGTTCGTGGCTTGGTCTCCATGGCATGGACGACCTTTGGAAGCAGAGAGGGCGCAAGGCCGAGGGAGACCGAAGTGAGAGAGCAGAACTTCAGAAAATCTCTCCGGGAAAGGCCACGGGACTGAAATACCTCTGCAAATGTTTGCTTGTCGGGCATGTACACCTCCGTGAATGTTAATAATGGGTCACGGTAGCCGGGAAAACAGTTTCCAGCCTGTTGATTACCTCGATTACCGGCTGAGCGTTATCGTATTATATTTTGAATATACATAACAATCGTTATTTCCGAAACCATCTACTCAACAGAAATTAATTAACCGCAATCATTTGACACAATAAAAAAACCCGGTCAACTTGAAAATCGACCGGGTTTTTTCAGGCTTATGCGAGCCAACTATGTAAAATCGTTCAGTTCAGCAACGCTCCGAAAAGCACGGACGAGTATTTCGCGTAGTTGACGATCGGCTGGAAGAAGAGGCCGAAGTAAAGCGTGGCGATCATCAGCGCCGCGGTGACGATTTTCGCGCCCATGCCGGTCTCAATAACGCTATCATCGGGATTTTCAGATTCGCGCAGATACATGTTGAGCGGAATCAACATGTAGTAGTACAGCGAGATGACGCTGGTGAGGATACCGATAAGGGCGAGCCACATGAAGAGACTCCCTTTGGAGAGCAGGGCCGAGAAGATCATCAGCTTGCCGATAAAGCCAAAGGTTGGCGGCAGACCAACCAGCGAGATCAGGAACACCGTCAATGCCGCGCCAGCCAGAGGCATCCGCTTGCCAAGGCCACGGTAATCTTCTAGGTTTTCGCTGCCGGTGCGATTGGCGATGATGATCACCACATAGAACGCGCCATAGTTCATCAGGAGATAGGCGGCCAGATAGACGAGCGTCGCCTGTGTGCCGAGCTGATCCATCGTGATGATGCCGAGCAAGAGATAACCGGCGTGAGCGATGGATGAGTAGGCGAGCAGACGCTTGACATTCTTCTGCCAGATCGCCACGACGTTACCATAGATCATCGACGCCGCGGAGATCAGCATCAGGATCCAGAGCCAGTCAACCTGAAGGAAGCTGATCCCGCCCGTCAACTCGTGAGGCACGGCAACATAGAAAAAGCGCATCAGCATGGCAAAACCGGCGGCTTTCGAACCAACCGACAGATAGGCGGTCACGGGAGTCGGTGCGCCTTCGTAGACGTCGGGACTCCAGAAGTGGAACGGCACAGCGCCCATCTTGTATCCGAAACCGGCAACGATGAGCAGCACGGCGAGAATCATCACGAGCGGATTGTAACCATGCACGGCAAGCAGCATCGCGATCTTGCTGATGTTGGTCTGGCCGGTCATGCCGTAAATCAGGGAGAAGCCGTAGAGCAGCATACCCGACGAAACCGCGCCATAGACGAGGTACTTCAGAGCCGCTTCCGACGAACGAATCTCGCGTTTCAGGTATCCGGTCATCGCATAGGCCGAAAGGCTGACCAGCTCCATGGCGAGGAACATCATCAGCATATCGGTCGAGGAGGCCATCATCATCATGCCGACAACCATGGCGACCAGTAGCGCATAGTACTCTCCCATGCCGGACTCCTGCTTGTTGAGCGGCTTGTCGATCATGGTGGTCAAGACGGCGAGAATGCCCGAGGCCACGAAGAAGTACTTGAAAAAGATACCGAAGCGGTCAAGCGCGTACATGCCGAAAAAGAACTCAGAATCCGGCAGCGGTTGCTGCTTGTAGATGAAATAGAGACTTCCGAGCAAACCGGCTATCGTGACCGTGGCAAGGAACCGGCTGTTCTTTCTCCACGTGATCAGATCAACGACGATCAGCACCATGAAGAGAGCCGACAGATAGATTTCAGGGACAAAATATGCGGCTCCACCCTTCAGAATCGAGATGATGCTCTGTATTTCAGCGCCTGATGGCATTTCGAACATATTTCTCCAACGTTTATGCTTTTAAACGGAACACCGGATCAATGCACGGCCGATATGGCAACCGGCGCGAGAACCTGAACAAGTTTGTTAATGCTGGTCGTGAGCAGACCCATAACCGGCATCGGATAGATACCGAGCGCGATGATGATAATGGCCAGCGGCACGAGCATGGTCAATTCGCGAGCGTCGAGATCGAGCTTTCCTTTCCAGTCATGGAAGTGAATGTGCTCGTGGCCATGCGAATCGACTTCGAGTTCGTACAGAGCGTCCGGCTTGCGCTTGCCGAGAAACATACGCTGGAGCGACCAGAGCAGATAGGCAGCACCGAAGACGATACCAAGAACCGACACCATGGCGATAGGACGAGTGATCGGCTCTCTGAACGCGCCGACGAAAACGAATGCCTCGGAGATGAAGCCGCTGAGGCCGGGAAGACCGAGCGAAGCGAACCAGGCGATGGTCACGACACCGGCATAGACCGGCATATAGGAGGCCAGACCACCGAACTTATCGATCTGACGGGAGTGAGCGCGGTCATAGATCACGCCGACCAGAAGGAAGAGCATGGCGGTGATGGTGCCGTGGTTGAACATCTGGTAGAGCGCGCCGAGCATACCTTCGCTGTTGCCAGCGGCAAGACCGAGCAGGACATAACCCATGTGGCTGATGGAGGAGTAGGCGACCATCTTCTTCAGATCCTGCTGTGCAAGCGCGCAGAACGCGCCATAGATGATGTTGATCGCGCCGAACACGCCGATCACATACATACCGGCCTGAAACACTTCAGGGAAAAGCGGGAAGTTGATCCTCATCATGCCGTAGGTACCGAGCTTCAGAAGCACGCCAGCCAGAATGACCGAAATCGGAGTCGGAGCTTCGACGTGAGCGTCAGGCAACCAGGTGTGGAACGGGAACATCGGAACCTTGATGGCGAAACCGACGAACAGAACGGCAAAGGCGATATATCTCCACTGCTCGCTGCCCGGGCCGAGAATCGTGCCCTTGACATAGTTTGCCTGGTCAGCCATGGCGACAAGGCTGAAGGTGTGATGACCGGTGAGCGGATCGACAACGCTGAAATAGAGACCTATCATGACAAGCAGCATGAAAACCGAACCGAACAGCGTATACAGGAAGAACTTGATCGCGGCATACTCCCTGTTCGGGCCACCCCAGATACCGATGAGGAAGTACATCGGAAGAAGCATGAGCTCCCAGAAAACATAGAAAAGGAAGAAGTCGAGCGCCACGAAGCATCCCATCATCGCCGTGCTGAGCAGGTTGAAGAGGATGAAGTAGCCCTTGACCTGTTTCTGGATCGGCCAGCTCGACAGAATGCCGATGATGGAGATCAGCGCAGTCAGGAGCACCATCGTGATCGAAAGGCCGTCAACTCCGAGGAAGTACTCGATGGTCAGAGGGCCGAACGAGCCAAGATCGAGCGTGATCCACGGGATTCGTTCGATCAGCTGGAAGGAGCCGACTGGCGAACCGCCGGGTGCGGCCACGATACCCGCCATGGTCGGGTCGTATTGGCGCCAGATGAGGACAGCGAGCACGCCCTGAGCCAGAGCGGCCACGAGCGAGACGATCCTGATAATCTGCTTCTGCGACGCGGGCACAACCAGAATAACGAGTCCGGCGATGATCGGCAGAAATACAATTAAGCTCAGCATGTTCAGTACCTGTTATGTTCGGAGATAAATTAAAGCGTTCGGTTATTTTATGAGTTGTGCGATATAAAAAGCGAAATATGCCAGCACCGCCACAACCACCATGAGCAGATAGGTCTGCACCTTGCCGGTCTGGATCTTCCTGAAGACCGCGCCGGTCGTCTGGACAGTGAAAGCCGTGAAGTTGACCAGGCCATCGACGACATACTTGTCGAAACCACCGTTGGCGAAGGCAAACTTTCTGAAGATGGTCGCGATGCCGTTGACGATGCCGTCCACGATGTTGGCGTCGAACCAGGCGAGAATCTTCGAGATCAGCATCGAACCCTTGATGAAGGTCGCATCGTAGATCTCGTCCCAGTACCACTTGTTGAACGAATAGAGATAAAGCGGACGGATGCTACGCGCGGTCTTGTCGGGATCGATAATCCTGAAGACATAGACGATGAATGCCATGCCGATACCGATCACGAGCATCAGCGACGAGAGCTGGATGGCCGGGTAGTGATTGGCGTGCGTCATGTGCGCGATCTCGGCCTGGCGAGGATCGGCGAAGACCGTGCCGTGACCTTCGGTCTGGTGCGTTGCGGCGGCCTCGACATGCTGGTTATCGGTATGCGCCTCGGCCAGCAGCTTGCCAGCTTCCGGAGCGTGCAGGGACGCAGCTTCGTGAGCCGCTTCGGTCGAAGCGACAACCGTAGCCGGAGTCTGCACCAGGTGCATGAACCATCCCTTGCCGCCATCGAGCGGATCGGGCGAGAAGACGATGAAGACCGAAAGCGTCGCGAGAATGACCAGTGGAAGCCTCATGTTCCACGGCACCTCATGAACCTCGTGATGCCCGTGATCTTCGTGGCCGTGATCGTCATGACCATGCGCGGCGTGAGCATCGTGTCCGTGCTCCTCGGCGGGCTTCAAATGCGTGCGGCTCTCGCCGAAGAAGACCAGCCACACTTGGCGGCCCATGTAGAATGCGGTCATCACCGCGGCGGCAAAACCAAAAGCGGGGACGAGATAGTAGATACCTCCGCCTTCGACCTGCGCGAAGCCAAGCGCGCCAGCGAGAATGGCGTCCTTCGAGAGGAAGCCGCTGGTCAGCGGAAGACCGGCAAGCGCGAGTGTGGCGATGCTGAAGGTGACGAATGTCCAGGGCATTTTTTTGTAGAGACCACCCATCCAGCGCATATCCTGTTCGTGGTGCATGGCGTGAATGATCGCGCCGGAACCGAGGAAGAGGCAAGCCTTGAAGAAGGCGTGCGTCAGAAGATGGAAAAGCGCGGCGGAGTAAGAGCCGACGCCAAGGCCGAGAACCATGTAGCCGAGCTGAGACACGGTCGAGTAGGCCAGCACGCGCTTGATGTCATGCTGGGTGATGGCGATGGTGGCCGACATGAAGGCGGTGAAGGCGCCGATGAAGGCGATCACATGCAGCGCATCGGGCGTCAAGAGGACAAAGATACGGGCCACGAAGTAGACGCCCGCGGCGACCATCGTCGCCGCGTGGATGAGCGCCGAGACCGGAGTCGGGCCTTCCATGGCGTCAGGCAGCCAGACATGGAGCGGGAACTGCGCGGACTTGCCAACGCAGCCCATGAAAAGCAGGATACCGGCAGCCGTCAGCCAGCCATTCGACATGGAGAACTTGCCAGCGGCGATGTTCTCAAAAATCTCTCTATAACCGAAGGTGTGGAACTGCGAATAAAGAATAAGGATACCGAGCCACATGCCGATATCACCGATACGGTTGGTGAGGAACGCCTTCTTCTGGGCGTCGGCAGCGCTGTCTTTATAGAAATAGAACCCGATAAGCAGGTACGACGACAACCCGACCAGCTCCCAGAACATGTAGATCGAGAAGAGGTTGTCGGAGAGTACGATACCGATCATCGAAAAGGTGAAGATGCCGAGGTAGGCGAAAAATCGTCCATACTTCGGATCGCCCTGCATATAACCGGTCGAGTAGAGATGCACGAGCGTGCTGATCAGGGTGACCATGGCGAGCATGATCGCCGTGAGGTTGTCGATCACGATTCCCATCTTCACCTGAAGCGGGCCGACGCCGGGCACATTGCCGAAATCGAGCCAGGTGAACTCCCACGCGACTCTGAACGCCGGATCGTAATGCTGGACGACCACCTGCCAGAAAATGGTGAGAGCGCAGGCGAATGCCGTGCCTACCAGACCGACTCCTACGAAATCTCCCATGCGGGGGAGCCTGCGGTTGAAAAATATCAGCACCACAAACGAAAGCAGCGGCAGAAGCAGGACAGCGATCGATAACTGGATTAAACTGTGCATCATGTTACGGTTTACAAAGAATTTGCAGCTATTAGTCTTTTATCGTTGCGGATCACTCCTTCATGGTGTCCACGCGGGAAACATCGACCGTTTTAAAGGTCTTGAATATATTGATCACGATAGCAAGCGCGACGGCAGCCTCAGCGGCAGCCAGCACGATCACGAAGAGGGCGAACATCACCCCTTCCATACCACCGTTGTATTTCGAGAAGGTCAGAAAGTTGATGTTGGCCGCATTCAGGATAAGCTCCACGCCCATCAGAATCACGATGGCGTTTTTGCGGGTCATCACGGCGAACATGCCGAGGCCGAAAAGTATGGCTGAAATCGTCAGAAAGTGGTTGAGACCAATCGACAGTAACTGTTCCGTTAACATCTTCACTCCTTAATGTTCTTTTTTATGAGCCTTGTCGTATCGGGCCAAGAACGCCGCTCCGAGCAGCGCAACCAGCAGCACGATGGAGACCATCTCGAATGGCAGCATGTAGCGCGACATGGTTTCAAATCCGATGCGTTCGACAACGCTACCCTGAAGCTGCATCATGCCCGGCATCCACTGTCCAGCGGCGCTGGCGTTGTAGAATGCTAGCAGCAGAGCGCCAATCAGTACCAGCGTCAACAGAACGCCCGGCACGATGTGAAGCACGTCGGCCTTCAGCTCGGTCTGCATGATGGTGTTGGTGAACATGACGCCAAAGAGCAGCAGCACCAGAATGCCGCCGACATAGACGACCACCTGGGTCACGGCGATGAAGTCCGCGCTGAGAAAAACATAGAGAGCCGCCACGCCGAAAAAGGTGAAGAGCAGCGAGAAGGCCGAATAGATGACATTTTTCGAAAAGACCACAAACGCCGCCGACAGAACCGTAATGGCCGCGAAGATGTAGAAGATGATAGGTATGGTCAGTTGATTCATGGTTATCTGCACTTGTTGGTAATCTCTATTCAAGTCGGCAGCCGTTCAGGCTTCACCCTCTTTTTGTTGCGGCGCTGGCTTTGGCGCGGGCCTCGGAGCCGGTTTGGCTGCCGGTGCGCCCGCAGCTCCCGCCGCAGCTTTTTCCTTGGCCGCCTGAGCCTGCTGCTCGGCAAGCTTCTTTTTCTTCGCCTCGGCCTCGATCTTCGAAAGATTGCCGAAGTGGTAAAGCATGTTCTTGACGTTGAACTCCGAGAAGTCGGCAACTGGCGTATGATAGATACAATCGGTCGGGCAGACGCTCTGGCAGATGCCGCAGGTCATGCACTTGGCCGTGTCGATATCGAACACCGGCACCCACATCCTCTTCTGCTGGCCGCCGGCGGTTTTGCCGCACACCGCCAGATCGTCGGCGGTCGTCTTGATGGTTTCGATGGTGATGCACTCAACCGGGCAGGCTCGCTCGCACTGGCAGCAGCCGATGCAGTCGTCGATATTGACATACAGGCGGTAACGTCCATGAGGCGGAGTCGGAATGGCCTCCTTCGGATACTGGAGGGTGCACAGGCCGTCAACCTGACGGAAATAGTCGGCATCGTCGATACCAGCATCCCCTTTGCGTTTGACTGCATTGAAGAAATGCTTGAGGGTGATGCCCATACCGGTGGCGATGGTGGTCGCGCCGGTCTTTATATTACTGAAGTACTCACTCATGTTGTCTTGTTCTTCTTACTTGCCTGTATTGCTCTATGAACGCATCATCGATGATGTTACCGGTAGATCTCCCAGACGGCCGTCAGCACGAACGCGATGAGCGCGAACGGCGTGAGCACCTTCCAGCAGAGATACATGAGCTGGTCAACCCTCAGCCTGGGAAGCGTCCAGCGAAGCCACATCTGAACGAAGATGAAGAAGAAGCCCTTCATGATGATCCAGAAAGCGCCCCATGCCGGGCCGCTGGTCATGTCGTTGAGATGCAAACCACCAATATTCGGCAGCGGTGAAGCCCAGCCACCAAGGAACGCGACGGCGAGCACGGCGGAAACCATGAACATGCTGCCGTACTCCGCCAGGAAGATCACGGCGAACTTCATGCCGCTATACTCGGTGAAGTAACCGGCGACAAGCTCCGATTCCGCTTCGGGAATATCGAATGGCGCACGGTTGGTCTCGGCCAGCGAAGAGATGAAGTAGATCAGGAACGGCAGCCATGCAATAGGATTGTTGAACAGGAACCAGTGCATGAAACCGCCGGGGCCGGTCTGCATCACGGTGATCTGCTGCATGCTCAGGGTTCCGGCAAGCATCGCGGCGCAGAGCAGGGCGATGGAGGCCGGGATTTCGTAGCTCACGATCTGGGCGACGCTGCGAACCGCGCCGTAGAGCGCCCACTTGTTGTTCGATCCCCATCCGGCGGCGAGGATACCGACCACCTCGATGGCTACGATGCCGACGGCGTAGAAGAGACCGACATTCAGGTCAGCGCCGATGAAGGCCGGGCCGAAGGGCAGAACGGCAAAGGCGAGGAACGAACCGACGAACAGGATGCCGGGGCCGATGACGAAGAGGAACTTGTCAGCCGCGGTCGGCACGATATCCTCTTTCTGGAGAAGCTTCAGGATGTCGGCCAGCGTCTGAAGGATACCCCAGAAGCCAACCTCCATCGGGCCAAGCCTGTCCTGCATGAAGGCTGAAATCTTGCGCTCGCCATAGACGCCGTAGGTCAGCGCGTACAGGGCGATGAAGACCAGCGGAATGACCGCGACGATAACCAGCCCGAGCGGAAACCAGCCGATAGAGAAGCCTGACAAGGCGTCGGACCAGGTATTGAGAGATGGTGATGAACTCATATCAATAGGCGAACCTGCTTGAAATAAAAGTGTTGTCTTGATAAAACGGTCAGCGGTCAACTTCTCCCAGCACAATATCGATGCTGCCGATGATGGCCACCAGGTCAGGAATCAACTGCCCTTTCGAAAGATCCTTCATCGCCGACAGGTTGACAAAGCACGACGAGCGGGCCTTGCAGCGCACCGGCTTGGTGGACTTGCCATCACTGACAATGTAGTAGCCAAGCTCGCCGCGCGGATTCTCGGCGCGACCATACACCTCGCCAGCTTTCGGACGGATCCTCTTGGGAATGACTGCGCGTGAGTTGAAATTCGGCTCTTCAGGCATCTTGTCGAGGCACTGCGAAATGATCTTCAGGCTCTCGTCGATTTCGAGGGCGCGAACCAGGTGACGAGACAGGCAGTCACCGACAACGGAGAACTTGCCATCCGGCACCGGGACGTCGAAGTCGAGTTCGGGATAGATCGAGTAGGGATCGTTGCGGCGCAAATCCCACTTGACGCCGGAACCGCGAAGCATCGGGCCGCTCCAGCCGTAGTTGATGGCGACGTCGGCAGGCATGATGCCAATATCGTAGGTGCGCTTGACGAAAATCTCGTTCTCGGTCAGAAGCTTGTACAGCTCCACGACTTTCGGCTTGAAATAGGCGATGAACTCGGCGACGCGCTTTTTAAAATCGGCAGGCACATCGTAGGCCAGTCCGCCGATCCATATATAATTATAGAGCATACGAGCGCCGGAGATCCATTCGAGCAGGCTCATGATGTGCTCGCGGTCGCGGAAGCAGAAAAGAAACGGCGTGAAAGCGCCAAGGTCGATAGCGTAGGTACCGATAGCGACGAGATGCGAAGCGATCCTGTTCAGTTCGGAGACGATGACGCGGATGAATTCGACGCGGCGGGGAATTTCGATGTCGAGCAGCTTCTCGACGGTGATGCAGTAGGCCAGCTCACTGTTCATGCCGGCGAGGTAGTCCATCCTGTCGGTGTAGGGCACGATGGCGGGATAGTCCACATTCTCGCAATATTTCTCGAAGCAGCGGTGGAGATAGCCGAGATAAGGCTCGGCCTCGACGACGACTTCGCCGTCCGTGATGCATTCGAGACGAAGCACGCCGTGCGTTGACGGGTGCTGCGGCCCCATGCTGAGCACCATGTACTCGGTATCGAGATCCTTTTCGATGATGACGCGCTTGTCGTCCTGACGGATGATCCTTGTGGAGTTCGATTCAGCTTTACCTAATTCCTGCATGACTTCGGAATGCTTGTTTACGGGTTATGGCGTCAGTAAGGAACCTTGATGCCGTGATAGGTCTCCTGAACCTGGTAATCCTTGCGAAGCGGAAAACCGGTCCAGTCTTCAGGACAGAGAATCCTTCGCAGGTCAGGGTGCCCTTCGAAGACCATGCCATACATATCGTAGGCTTCGCGCTCGTGCCAGTTGGCCGTGTGCCACACGCAGGAGACGGAGGGAATCGACCCGCCATCGCGCTGGCATTTGACCTTGACGGCGAGCTTGTGCGTGTACTTGCCAATGTTTTCGAGATTGCAGACGATGCCGACCTTGCCCTCGTCGGGATAATCGACCCCGGAAAGGCAGGCCATGTAGTTGAACTGCAACAGGGAGTTGTCGCGCATGTAGAGCGCGATATCCACCCAACGGGATGCATCGAGCACCTCGAAGAACGGCATGGTCGGATTGGCGTCGAACTCCGATATCGCCTCTCCGAACCGCTCCTTGATATTATCGTAAGCGGTCTTGCTCTCGCGCACCGCCGGTGACATCTGGTTTGCTGCTTCTTCCATTCCCTTGACTATAAATAGATAATAGTGGTTATGCCGTTGCCGCCTTGCGGGTCTGGTCGATCACCTGCTGCGGATCGACGCTTTTGTCGGCAAGCTTCTTCAGCGCATCCTGGCGTGAAATACCAAGCCCTTCCATACGGATCAGCTCCTGAACTTTCATCAGGCCGCCGATCAGCGCCTCGGGACGCGGAGGGCATCCGGGCACATAGACATCGACCGGAATGACGCGATCAACGCCCTTGAGCACATGGTAGCCGTGCTGCCAGTAGGGGCCGCCGCAGTTCGAGCAGCTGCCCATCGAAAGCACGTAACGCGGCTCGGGCATCTGTTCGTAGAGCGTGATCACCCTCTCGGCCATTTTCATCGTGACCGTTCCGGCCACGATCATGAGGTCGGACTGGCGGGGCGAGGAGCGCGGAAAGATACCGAAGCGTTCGAGATCGTAGTTCGAGGCGTTGGTGGCCATCATCTCGATAGCGCAGCAAGCCAGACCGAAACCCATCGGCCACAGAGATGAGAGGCGAGCCCAGTTCATCACATTGTCAACCGAAGTCACCAGCACGTTGCGGTTCGATACCCTGGCGTCAAGCAAACCCATAGCGTAAAATCGATGATGATTGAAAGATTATCCGTTCGCCCTTCCGGCGCGACGATTCGGCATTTCCGGCATTTTCGGAATATTCGGAGTCGGACGCACCCAGTCGAGATCGCCCTTGACCCAGGCATAGACAAGACCGAGCACGAGGATGCCTGCAAAGATCAGCACCTCGACCAAGGCGAAGGCGCCGAGCTGTTTGAAAACGGTTGCCCAGGGATAGAGGAAAACGACTTCGACGTCGAAGATGATGAAGATAAGGGCGACGACATAAAAGCGGATGTTGAACTTGACCCAGGCGCTTCCCACCGCCGGCTCGCCGCACTCGTAGGTGGAGTTCTTTTCAGGATTGGGCCTGCTCGGGCGGAGCATTCTCGCCGTCAGGTAGCCACCCGCGACGAAGACGATACCGAGCACGAGAAACACGAATACGGTGCCAAAACCGGTTAATGTCTGATCCATCTTCTCTTGTTTGACATTTTAAGTAAAGGGAGTGACTTACCCCCTTCTCAGACAGGCTCAGAAAGCCTCCGAATCAAGTGCCGCCAATATAAAAAAAATCTTTTCAATCTACAGATAAAAAGCGGTTTTTGTCAGCATCGAAGGCGGGATCGAAAAAAAGGGGATCGAAATTTTTAATGCCGAAGCGATAACAATCGTGATTTTATTACAGATCACTCGCTTTTTTCAAAAAATCTTGAACCAGCCATTTTAAAGAGCCGGATCAGCGCAACCATGACCAAGAGGGTCGCGAGCGCCAGAGAGATGACGACCGGCTGCCATGCCTGGAACATGCGCTGCATCAGCGGCCCGGCAATCGAGACAAGAAGCATCCAGATGATCGGCGTCCATGCGACGCCGAAAATGACCGGTAGCCCGTTTTTCATGAACCTTTTTTTCGTCTGCTCGTCAGGAAAAAGTCTCATCGTAATCTGATTGTTTTAGAGTGATTCCAAACCGTGGCCATATTATTGTACATCAGAGCAGCAGCTCGCCAATCTGGGCGGCCACATCCGGCTCAAGCACCTTGAGCGCCTCGTGCTCCGCCCGGAGGCCGCGCATATCGCCGCGTGACATATAATACATAGCGAGCTTGCAGTGCACTTCGACATTATCGGGCTGAAGCGCGTAAGCCTTGTCGAGCGCTTCGAGCGCATTATTGTGCTCGCCGAGATCCATGTAGACATCAGCCAGCACGCACCACGCCTCCACGAACGCGGGATCGCGGCCCAACGCCTCTTTGAGCACCTTGATGGCCGCCTGCTCCTTGCCCATCGTCAGCAGCACGAAGCCGAGATGGCGATAGGCTTGCAGTTGCGACCGGTCGAGCGCGACGGCAAACACGAGATCGGTGCCCGCACGGCGGTACTCGCCGTTGGAGAGCAGTGCCACGGCACGAGCGTAGCGCACCTTCGGCTCCCGGCACGCCGCGCCCGCAAGCTTGTCGAGAATGGCGACCGCCATGCTGTACTCCCGATTCTCGATGCGATCGAGCGCCTTCCGGTAATCCCGCTCGCGTTCCGACAGCGGTTCTGGACTGTTCTGATCGTCTATAAGAGCATTCATAATCTGCTGAGATGGTTTCATTTCCCGGACTTTCTACCGCCGAACGCCTCACGTTGCGCGTCGAGCAGCTCGATTTCGGCGGCGATCCTCGACGCGAGCCATTCGGCGAACGCTGGTGAGTCGTTGATGCAGGGAATATAGCGCTTCAGCGAGAAGGATGAGCTGTCGAGCTGCTTTTTGGCCTCGTAATCGGTCTCGCTGTTGTCGGCGAAGTAGCCGAACGGAAACATCGCCACCGCGCTGAACCCTTCAGCCGCGAACTCTTCGAGCGCCTGCTCGGCAGTCTGGTGCGTCCACTCCCCTCCCCTGTTGTGATTCAGGCACCCAAGCTTGATTTCGCCAAACACATTGCGCGGGTCGGCCATGATTTTGTCGCGCATCACCCTGAAAAACTCCATCGTCTCGTCGAGACCGGTGAAAACGGATGGCTTTTCGCCTCTGCGGTTTTTGACGATGGTACCGTGAATGACGAGGATGAGCCCCTGCTTCTCCCTCTTTGCTGATCCTTGCCAGTCAGACGACAGCGAGGCGAAGAGATGATCGAGATAGAGGCGGTGCAGCGCTTCGTCCTTCCAGAAACCACGCGCCACGCGCAGCATCCCGAGATGATCCTCGCCGAAGCGGTCGATGGCCATCTGGCACGCCGGGCCGCAGGAAAAGGCCGATTCGACCGGAATCATCGGCACGACGAGAATGCCGTCCGAGCGATTGCTGAACCGTTCGAGCACCTCTTCGAGACTCGGATGCACGAAATAGTAAGCATCAGCAACCTGGATTTCTCGTCCCTTTCCGGCAAATCGCGGATCGCGCCGGAGCGCTTCCCTGACGCCCGCCGCCTGCTTTCGGTTGATCTCGACGAGGCGCGAGCGGTAGCGATGCAGCTTCCAGTCGATGTAGTGCCTGGTCGAACGGTAATCGGCGATCATATAGATGAGCAGCTTCGGCAACTTGACGATCTTGCGGGTGATCACCTCGATAATCTTCCTCGAACTCGGCCAAAGCGCACGAACGGTCAGTTTCTCGACCTCCCCATATGTCACCAGCACCACGCTGTAACGCCCTCCGCTCACAGTGACATCCACCATTTGAATTCACCGTACATCAAGAGGAAGCCGATCAGGCCGCCGACCAGCGTCTGCATGAAATTATGCGCCTTGAGATAGACACGCGACCACATCAGGAGCGGCACGAACGCAAGCAGCGCGAGCGCGGGTGTGCCTATGAAAAGAACCAGAAGCGCAATCGACGAGGTGAGCGAAAAAAGGTGGATGCTGATCTTCCACTGAAGCGTGACCAGCAGGATGAACACCGTATTGACCGCATTGAAAAGCAGGATGCCCGACAGAAAGCGGGGCGCTTCGAGCTGCGTCATCAGCTCGTAGCCGACCAGATTGACGCCGACCAGCACCAGAAGCGGCAGGAACCGCTGCTCGCGGAAGGTGATGTTGTAATCGGAAACCTTGCCGATCTTCTTGAGTCCGTAGATCAGGAACATCGGCACAATGGTGGCCGACAGAAGCAGCAGGAAAAACCAGTCGATATGATGGGGCTTCGCTGAATAGCCATGTTGCACTATACAGAGATAAACTGCCGGCGCCACGACGACAGGACTGATGATCCACGATACCAGAGAGGCAAACCGGCGTGTATCGAACTGCATTGAAAACCAGAAAGGGTGAACGTGATTTTTCCATATGGCGCACTTCAGGCGCTAAAGAAGATAACCCTTTCCCGGAAAAACCGAAAAAAAGAGCGCAAAGCCGCATGTTAACGCTATATAACTCAACGATCTCTCGCCGCTTTCGAAATCGAAATCGTGATCGACTCCCCTGCTGTCGATTTCGATCCCGAGTTGGATCACCACCGACAGGATTTTGCCGCCGACTTCAGACAAAATCGGGAAAATTCGATCAAATTATTTATAATTATCACAAACGATGTATATTAGCCCTCCGAATAGCGAGAGTGGTGAAATTGGTATACACGCTAGTCTTAGGAACTAGTGCCGTGAGGCGTAAGGGTTCGAGTCCCTTCTCTCGCACTGTTCATTCGATCATGCCAAAGTGGCGGAACTGGTAGACGCGCTGGACTCAAAATCCAGTGGGCGCAAGCTCGTGTGGGTTCGAGTCCCACCTTTGGTACACGACCGGCAAGCCGGTTTTTCGACGCATCTCTTTTTTCCTGCCTCCACGGCATTCCCGGAAACTCTCATAATCTTCACGGTTCCGGCCAGCCGGGGCAAACGCAGCAACCGGATAGCGCAACAGATTAGCAGAAATTCCCTATGCAAAGAATGTACTCACCGTGGCGCGACGTCTACATGCAGAGCTTCAAGGAAGAAAAACCCATCGTTCCTGAAGAGGGCAAATCGGTCTTCGCCGACATTCCACCCGAAGAGGACGAGGAGCGCTTCGTGCTCTGCCGTGGCGAGTATTGCTTCGCCATTCTGAACCTCTACCCGTACAACTGCGGCCACCTGATGGTCATCCCCTATTTGCAGACGCCCGAGTTCGGCGATCTGGACGAGAAGACGATGGTCGAGATTTTCAAAATGTCCAACCTCTGCATGGAAGCTCTGAAAATCGCCATCAAACCGCATGGCTTCAACTTCGGCGCGAACCTCGGCAGGGTTGCTGGCGGCAGCATCGACGAGCACATCCACTTCCACATCGTGCCCCGCTGGGAGGGCGACACCAACTTCATGCCGGTACTCGGCGAGACCAAGGTGCTCTCGAACGACCTGCGTAAAACCTACGTCCAGCTCCGGGAAGCGATCCAGCAGCTTCAGAGCGAGCAAAAAGACAAACCGTAATTCCGCGAAGATGGAGTCGATCCCCTGCCCAATCACCGGAAGCAGGGAGTTCATCCCCCTGATGCAAGCCCCCGACCGCTTCGACCTGCGAGGCCCGACGTGGCAGCTCGTGCAATCGACGGCCTCCGGCCTCGTCATGCTCAATCCGCGTCCCGAAACGGACGAGATGGCCGCCCACTACCCCGCCGAATCCTACGATCCGTTTCTTCACGCCGGGAACGCCCGCACCATGCGCGACCGCGCCTGGCTTGGCATTACGTCGCCTCTGCTCGGCGGAAAAGCGCGAATCGTGATGCAGGGCATCGACAAACCGGCGGCATCGACGCGCATACTCGAAGTCGGCTGCTCGACGGGAAGGCTGCTCTTGCGGATTCACAGAGATTTCGGAATTCCGCTGGAGAACCTCTGCGGCGTGGAGACGGATCGGCAATCCGCCGAAGCCGCGAGAAGCGCCGGACTCGGAGTTTCAGAAACTGCGCTGGAGGAGAGCGATTTCGACACCCGCTTCGACCGGATCGTCTTCTGGCACTCGCTTGAACACCTGCACCGAGTCGGCCAGTCGCTCGACCGCGCCCACGAGCTGCTAAAGCCGGACGGCATGATAATCTTCGCCCTGCCAAATATAGACAGCGACGACGCCCGGCGCTACGGCCCGAACTGGATCGCGCTTGACGCCCCGCGCCACCTCTACCACTTCACGCCCGAAGCGCTCGGCAAGCTGCTTGAGAAGCACGGATTTTCGACCCTCGACCTCGGCAGATGGATTCCAGACACGCTCTACAACGTCTGGTACAGCGAAAAGCTTGAGAGGACGATGAACGGACGCCCATTCGGCGTCGGAGCGGCGAAGAAAGCGGCGATCAACTCCATCCGCTCGCTCGCCGCTGGACGCGACCCGCGCCGGGCGTCGAGCATGGTCGTCCGCGCCGTGCAGAAATCGGGATGATCACCAGATCTCGATGCTGAATCGCCCGCCCGGCTGAAATATCGCTGGCAGAACGCGGTTCAGCGCGACGCAGAGATTCTCACGATACTTCAGCGACAGGCGGCTGTTGCGCCGCGACTTTCGGCACGGGACGCCAGCCGGTGGCTGCGGGTTCGATGGTGCATTCGACGAGGTTCTTTTCGCTGATCATCAGCGTACGCGAGGGGTGGTGGCGCACCAGCTCGTAGTCGTGCGTGCCGATGATGACGCTGATCCCTTTGACATTGATCTTCTTGAGATACTCCAGAATTTCAATCGAAGTTTCGGGATCGAGGTTGCCAGTCGGCTCGTCGGCGATGATTGCCACCGGGTCGCCGACCAGCGCACGGGCGATCACGACACGCTGCTGCTCGCCGCCGGAGAGGTTCTGCGGCATCTCCTTGGCGGCGTGTTCGAGGCCGACCTCCTTCAGGGCGGTCATCACCTTCTCTTTGATGAGCGCATGTTTGGTGCCCGTCACGGTAAGCACGAAGGCGAGGTTTTCGTAGACGTTGCGGTCTTCGAGCAACCGGAAGTCCTGGAAGATGATGCCGAGCTTGCGCCGGAGCATCGCGATTTTGCCCTTCCTGATCTTCCGCGAGCTGAAGCCGTGGACGACGATCTCCCCCTTCACCGGCATCACCTCCATGTAGAGCGACTTGAGCAGCGTGGTTTTGCCGCTGCCGCTCCGGCCCACGATGTAGAGCAGCTCTCCCGGCTGGATGGTGAAGTTCAGGTTCCTGAAAATCGGTTTCTTGTTGAGGTCGATATCTGCGTTGACGAAGGCGATCATGGGTCTCTAAGTGGTTTGCGTTCTGTTCCTTGCGATGGTTGCGGCGAGCCGTGCCGCTTCGAGAAAACTGCGTTCGGAGGCCGTGCCGTTGCCTGCCTGGTCGAAGCCGGTGCCGTGGTCAGGCGAGGTGCGCACGATGGGCAGGCCAAGCGTGACGTTGATGCCCGTCTCGAAGGCGAGCACCTTGAAGGGCAAAAGCCCCTGATCGTGGTACATGGCGACGATAAGGTCGTAATCGCGATACCGTTTCGCGCCGAAAAAGCCGTCTGCCGGAAAGGGGCCGTCGATGCGCATCGTTGCCGACAGCCGCTCGATAGCCGGGCGGATGACCGTGGCCTCTTCGCTGCCCATGACGCCGCCGTCCGAGGCGTGCGGGTTGAGGCCGAGCACGGCGATTTTCGGCGATTCGAGCCGAAAGTCGCGCTGCATCGATCCCGAGAGCGTGGCGAAAAATCCGTCCATATCCATCGTCCGCACCAGCTCCGGCACCTTCGAGAGCGGCTCGTGGATCGTGGCGAGCGCCACTTTAAGGCTGGAGAGAGGATCGACGAAGAGCATGATCTGCGACGAGACGCCAAAGAAGTCGGCGAGGAAATCGGTGTGGCCGGTATTGCGGTATCCCGCCAGCGCAATCGCCTCCTTGTGGATCGGCGCGGTGACAAGCGCATCGCAAAGGCCGTCGCGGCAGAGCGAGGCGGCTGCGTCAAGCGAGCGCATGGCGATGTCGCCCGCGCTTGTCGAGAGCTTGCCGGGCTGGATGGCGTCAGGCTCGGCGACGCTCAGCACATGCAGCACGCCAGGCTCCGGCGCTATCCGCGCAATGTCGTCCGGCCCATCAATCCGGCGCAACTCCACCGGCAGGCCAAGAAGGTCACGATAAAACTCCAGCGCCCTGAACGATCCGGCGGCGACGTAGCACTCCTCTCCCGAAGGCAGTGCAAGCACGCTTTTCAGGATGATTTCAGGGCCGATACCGTGAATGTCGCCGGTCGAAAAAACGATGCGCATCTCAGAGCCTCTTGTACGCCGTGGCGATCTTCTCGTCCTTCTTCACACCAAGCGAGGCGAGCCAGAAGAGCACCGGTTCGGGCAGCAGCATGAAAAGGCCGCTGCCGGGCGCGAAGCTGACCGATGTTGACTGTGTTTCGAGATACTGCTTCAGGAAATGTCCGCCCGCAAGCCCGGCGAGCAGGTCGGCGGCAAAGAGCGCGAAGCAGAGCATGATGAGCGTCTGCTGAAGCTTACGCTTCGAGAACATGAAGATGGTCACGAGCGCGACAATGCCGGTAAGCGGCGAGAGAATGCCGCCAGCGACGCTTCCGGCGGTGACGAAAAGCCCCGCGCCCTGCACCTCGGCGAAGTCGCCGAAGAGGATAAGCGTGTCGGTCGTGAAGCTCCAGAACGGAAAGGCCATGCTGCCGAAAGCGAGCAGCGCGGCAAGAAAGAGGTAGAGCGTTTGGATTCTGCTGAACATGATTGACGAGGTTTAGGTTCGTTGCACGATATGCCCTGAATATACGCAAATCAAATTTTCACGGCAGAGTTCTTTGTTGAGGGATGCGGGGATGGGGGTTTTTGGGGAGTGGGGACGGGATGTGCAACAATGCATCGGGTTATTTGCGATTCTGATGGGGCGTTCCCGACTTGTCGGTATCGCCCTGTCTTGGCAATCCATTTGGGATTGAGATCGCTTTGCCGCACGGGTAAGGCAGTGTGCGGGTTACATCGCGGCTTTTTTCTGTTCAAGCTATGCGCTCAGGCTTTTTGCGCATAGTATCGTATGTGGGTGATCTGGGCCAAGAGACTTTTCCAGAATAGCGAGCGCACGTCGGTAAAGCGGTTCGGCTTCGTTGAACTTATCCTGAGTGTGCAGCAATATCGCCAAATTGTTCAGGTCTCTGGCAACATCTGGATGACTGGAGCCGTGAGCTTTTTCATCGATAGCAAGCGCACGTCGATAGAGTGGCTCAGCGACCTGGAATTTGCCCTGAGCATAGAGTAGAGCCGACAGATTGTTCAGGCGTATGGCAACGTCTGGATGATCTGGCCCAAGAGTCTTTATGGAAATGGCGAGTGAGCGACGATAGAGCGGTTCAGCGTCGTGATAGTTACCCCGGATTCGCAGTGATTCTGCCAGATTGTTCAGGCACGTAGAGACTAATGGGTGGTCTGGGCCGAAAGCTTTTTCATAAATAGTGCCTGACAGAAAACCCCAATTATCTCATAAATTATTGTATCGATCAACCTCAGAAATACGTTTTTTTATTGATCAAAATCATACATTCGATTCTCTATAAGAGAATTTCCGTATGCTAT
>Ga0326729_1000087_pt1 | contig 26690 bp, 18 predicted proteins | sample MHFSIPfraction_2_FD_207744 | JGI IMG/M metagenome (GOLD analysis project Ga0326729, IMG submission 207744) | Lab enriched peat soil microbial communities from Michigan Hollow, Ithaca, NY, United States - MHF6AY SIP fraction | ecosystem: Environmental > Terrestrial > Soil > Wetlands > Peat...
CACAGGACAGACTCAGCGACGAAACCGAACAAGGGATTTAAAGCAACCAATAACTCACCATGCTCACTATAATTAATGACATATCTATTCAGACCTCACAGCTCTTCTCGCTTGAAGCAACTCTCTTCAGTGGACAGTCATTCAGGTGGTCATCATGCCAATATGACGGGCATTTATTTTGTGGAGTAGTCGGATCTGATGCCATCATCATGCGTCAGGATTCAGAGAATAGTCTCATTATTAATACCTACTCAATAACACCTGAGACATTAATAGATAAGGATTTTATCACCTCATACTTTTCTTTTGAGGTTGACATCAATGATGTTTTTCCCGAGAGTTTCCGAGATCTCTATCCAAAACTCTGGATCCTGGTGCAACCATACCTGAAGGTTCGCGTCATGAGACAGGATCCTTTTGAAACCATGGTGACTTTCATGTGCGCGCAGGGAATCGGGATGGGGCTCATACGACGACAGGTCTCGATGATCTCCGAACGGTTCGGAGAGGTGCTGTCGGTCGATACGGCGAAGGGTATCCTCAGGCTCCACTCCTTCCCCACCCCATCGGCGCTGGCATCGGCAGACATAAACGAGCTTGCCCAATGCACGAACAACAACCGCATACGCGCCGCAAACATCATCGAAATGTCCCGGTCGTTCGAAAGAGGCGCATTGGCCATGGCATGTGTCCGCTCAGGAGAGTGTCCTCTCGAAACTCTGAGGGAATCGTTGTACGCCCATAGGGGTATCGGCATGAAGATCGCTGACTGCATTGCGCTTTTCGGACTAGGCCGGTTCGATGCGTTTCCCATCGATACGCACGTAAAGCAGTACCTGTGGGAGTGGTTCGGAATCGAGGCCGCCCGCCGGAGCCTGACGGAGCGGAATTATCGTTATCTTCAGGACGAAGTCCGCAAGATCCTCGGTCATGAATTCGCGGGGTATGCCGGGCATATCCTCTTCCACTGCTGGAGAACGGAGGTTCGGAAGATGACTGCATTCTGACCAGGGAACCCCTTCATGCCGTAAAGTGTTCGGAAATGTGATTGAAGCCAGTTCACCCGAGGAGCAAAACGTGCAGACAGTGCTTTTGGCCGGCGCAGCCGGATATCTGGGCAGGTATACCGCCATGGAGTTCAAGAAACGTGGCTACCGTGTACGGGCTTTCGTGCGGAACGCCGACAAACTCCGCATCCCCGGACCGTCACGGGAACCGCCTATCGACAACCTGGTGGACGAAGTGTTCGTCGGCGACGTTACGAAACCGGATTCACTCGACGGGCTCTGCGACGGTATCGACGTCGTATTCTCCTCGATGGGCCTGACCCATCCCGACCCGAAACTGAACTTCGAGGCGGTCGATCATCTCGGCAACCGGCGAATCCTCGACCTGGCCCTGAAGGCAGGAGTTCGCAAGTTCGTCTATGTTTCGATCTTCCGTGCTGAAGAGATGATCGACAACGAGGTCGTAAAGGTGCACGAGGAGTTCGTCGAAGATCTGAAAGCGTCAGGCATGGATTATGCCATTGTCCGTCCGAACGGCTATTTCTCGGATATGGGCCAGTTCCTGAAGATCGCCCGCAAGGGCATCATGTTCTGGCTTGGTGACGGACACAACAAGATCAACCCGATACACGGTGCTGATCTGGCAGTTGTCTGCGTGGATGCCATGGAGGGCACGGCAAAGGAGATCGACGTCGGCGGGCCTGACGTTTTCACCTTCAAGGCGCTCTTTGAGCTGGCCTTCCATGCGATCGGAAAAAATCCGAGGATATTCTTCATTCCTCTCTGGGTGGGTGATGGCATGCTCTCGATACTCCGGATCTTCAGCCCGAGACTGGCAGGTGTGGCCTCGTTCGCCGTGGAGGTGAACCGGATGGAGAACGATGCTCCACCGTACGGCACGCACCACCTTGAGGATTACTATCGCGAACTGGTCAAATCCGGCAGATAGCGCGGTTAACCTTTTCCGGGGCTCATTGAAACCATCGATCGAACCAATCCTATTTTTCATCAACAGTCCAACCTCTGAACAACAATGAAGAAAGTACTCGTGGCCGGCTCGACCGGCTATATCGGACGTTATGTGGTGCAGGAGCTCAAAAACCGCGGATACTGGGTCCGGGCCCTGGTTCGGGACACCGGAAAAATCAAGCAGCCCGGCCCGCATCTCGAGCCGGCGATCGCCCCGCTTGTCGACGAGTTTTTCGTCGGTGAAGCGACCAGTCCCGCAACCATCGCGGAGGCCTGTAACGGGGTGGATATCGTATTTTCATCACTCGGCATGACCCGGCCCGATTTCGTGCACTCCGCCTTCGACGTAGACTACAAGGCGAACCTGAACCTGCTGAGACTTGCCATGAAAGCCGGGGTGAAAAAGTTCGTGTACGTCTCCGTGTTCAATGCGCACAAGATGATGGACATCCAGAACATCCAGGCACACGAGAAATTCGTGGACGAACTGAGGGCATCCGGCATCGACTATTCCGTGATCCGTCCGACCGGCTATTTTTCCGATATGGCTCAGTTCCTGAACATGGCCCGCAGCGGCATCATGCTGACGCTTGGCGACGGCGACAAGCGTTCGAACCCGATCCACGGTGCGGACCTTGCCAAGGTATGTGTGGATGCTATCGAAGGATCTGATAATGTGGTCGAGGTCGGCGGACCGGAGACCTTCACCTATCGCGAAGTCGCCGACATGGCCGCCGAAGTGGTCGGCAAAAAGCCCTTCGTGGCAGCCCTGCCGATCTGGCTGGCCGACGGCCTGGCTGCCGTTACCGGATTCATCAACCGCGATATCCAGGACGTCGCGCTGTTCGCTTCGGCGGTCAGCAAGACCGACACCTTGGCTCCCCCTCACGGCACACACAAACTGAAGGAGTACTTCGTTGAAATGGCCGGGCAGGACGGGCATTAGCCAGGACCATACTAACTGTTATATATAAATAACTTAACATACCGGAACCCCGATCGGTCGGGGTTTTCGGATGCAGGAGCTTCTCCGGTGGCGTGCCTCCCCCGTTCCTGTATTCCGACTGCACAGAGACCCCTCGCCTGCCTGCCGCCGTTTTTTTCGGACATTCAGCTTTTTCCGATGCCGTAAATATCATACTTTCAAGATCACCCAGGGATAGGGCCGGGCCGCCGTGCAGGCTGTCCGGAACTGTCTGTGAAATATTGCCTTACGGCCGTCTTTCACGTTACGAACCATCGAGTCCATATGCATCAATGCTGAAAATTTTCGAAAAGATTTTTGGATCCAAGCACGACAAGGATATCAAGAAAATCCAGCCGCTCGTCGAGCGGATCAATGAGTTCTACGGACCGCTGCAGTCGCTGTCGGAAGAGGCGTTCCTCAACAAGGGAACAGAACTGAAGGCGCGGGTCCGGGGTCGGCTGACACCGTTCGAGAGCCAGATACAGGAGCTCATGTCGAATCTCGACCGCCCGGACATCGGGTACGAGGAGAACGAGCAGTTGAACGGCAAGCTCGATCAGGTCCGCAAAGAGTACGAGGCCGCCACGGTTCTGGTGCTCGACGAGGTGCTTCCTGAGACCTTTGCCCTGGTCAAGGAGACGTGCCGACGCCTGAAAGGACACAAGTACGTCGTCATGGGCCGGGAGATGATCTGGGACATGGTGCCCTACGACGTCCAGCTGATCGGCGGCATTGTGCTGCACCAGGGCAAGATCTCCGAGATGGCCACCGGCGAAGGCAAGACCCTCGTCTCGACCCTGCCGGTATTCCTGAACGCCCTAACCGGACGCGGCGTGCACGTCGTGACCGTGAACGACTACCTGGCACAGCGGGACAAGGAGTGGATGAGCCCCGTTTTTGAGTACCACGGCCTTTCGGTCGGCGTGATCCTGACCGGGCTTCAGTCCGACGAGCGACGTAGCCAGTACCTGTGCGACATCACCTGGGGCACGAATAACGAACTCGGTTTCGACTATCTTCGCGATAACATGGCCGGCACGATGGAGGAGATGGTGCACCGCGACTTCTACTTCGCGATCGTGGACGAGGTGGACAGCGTGCTGATCGACGAGGCAAGAACCCCGCTGATCATTTCCGGCCCGGTGCCGAACGCCGACAACAGCAAGTTCCAGGAGATCAAGCCCTGGATCGAGCAGCTTGTTCGCGCCCAGCAGAACCTGGTGGCCTCCCTGTTGACCACCGCCGACAAGATCCTCAAGGACAAACCGAACGATTTCGATGCCGGTCTTGCGCTTCTGCGGGTCAAGCGCGGCCAGCCGAAAAACAACCGTTTCATCAAGACGATTTCGCAGGGAGGCGTCGGCAAACTGATCCAGTCTGTCGAAAACGAATACCTGAAGGACAACGCAAGCCGCCTGCACGAGGTGGACGATGAGCTGTTCTATGCTGTGGACGAGAAGGCCAACACGATCGACCTGACCGACAAGGGACGGGAGTTCCTGAGCCGCCTGAGCCAACGCGACCGTGATCTGTTCCTGCTTCCCGACGTAGGCTCGGAAGTTGCCGCCATTGAATCGAACCCCGGGTTTTCGACCTCCGAAAAGATCCAGAAAAAGGACGAGGTCTACCGGTTGTATGCCGACCGGTCCGAGGCGTTGCACAACATCAGCCAGCTCCTCAAGGCCTACTCCCTCTTCTCGAAAGACGACGAGTACGTGGTTCAGGATGGACAGGTGATGATCGTCGACGAGTTCACCGGACGCGTGCTCGCGGGTCGCCGGTACAGTGACGGCCTTCACCAGGCGATCGAGGCCAAGGAGAACGTCAAGATCGAAGGCGAGACCCAGACGATGGCAACCATCACCATCCAGAACTACTTCCGCCTCTACAAGAAGCTTGCCGGCATGACCGGCACTGCCGAGACGGAAGCATCGGAATTCTACGAAATCTACAAGCTCGACGTGGTGGTCATTCCGACCAACCAGCCGATCGCACGCCACGACATGGACGACCTGGTCTACAAGACGCGCCGGGAGAAATACAATGCGATCGTCAACAAGGTTATCGAGCTGAAGGAGAAAGGCCAGCCGGTCCTGGTCGGCACGGCCAGCGTCGAGGTCTCCGAAACGCTTTCAAGAATGCTGCGGGCAAAGCGCATCGAACACAACGTGCTGAACGCGAAGCAGCATGAACGAGAGGCTGACATCGTGGCCATGGCGGGCCAGAAGGAGGCGATCACCATCGCCACGAACATGGCCGGCCGAGGCACCGACATCAAGCTCGGTCAAGGCGTACGGGAACTTGGCGGACTCTACATCCTCGGTTCGGAGCGACACGAGTCCCGCCGCATCGACCGCCAGCTCAGGGGACGTGCGGGACGCCAGGGCGACCCGGGTGAATCGATCTTCTTCGTCTCACTCGAAGATGAGCTGATGCGCCTTTTCGGTTCGGAACGCGTAATCGCGGTCATGGACCGGCTAGGCCACGAGGAGGGCGACGTGATCGAGCACTCGATGATCACCAAATCGATCGAACGCGCGCAGAAGAAGGTCGAGGAGCAGAACTTCTCCATCCGCAAGCGCCTGCTTGAATACGACGACGTCATGAACCAGCAGCGGGAGGTGATCTACACGCGCCGGCGCAAGGCCCTCGAGATGGACCGGCTGACCGCCGACATCATGGACCTCCTGCACGACTACTGCGTCAAATCGGTCAAGAAATTCCATGCCGCGAACGACACGGCCGGGCTCGAGGAGCAGGTGCTGCGGGAGCTTTCCGTCGAGTTCAAACCGGACCCGTCCCAGTTCGAGCGTGAACCCGAAGAGAAGAGCATCGAGGCCCTGTACAAAGCAGCCAGCGACTTCTACCGTCGCAAGGAGGGCGCGATCCCCGAAGATATCATGCGCCAGATCGAGAAGTATGCCGTGCTTTCGGTGATCGACCAGAAATGGCGGGAGCACCTGCGCGAGATCGATTCCCTGCGTGAGGGCATCAACCTGCGCGCCTATGGACAGAAGGACCCGCTGCTCGAGTACAAGCAGGAAGCCTTCAACCTGTTTATCGAGCTTCTGAAGGAGATCGAACTCGAAACCCTGTCCCTGGCCTTCAAGCTCTTCCCTGTGACTGAAGAGGAGTCGAGGGAGATCGAAGAGAAACAACGCCAGTCCGCAGTACAACAGGAGCGGCTCGTGGCGCAGCATGCCCCGATAGAAAGCGCCTATGACATCATCGGGAACAGTGGCGACGTCGTGACTGCCGAAGGTGAGGCGCTCCCGCCCCAGCAACCGGTGCGCGTCGAGGAGAAGCCCGGCCGTAACGATCTGTGCCCCTGCGGCAGCGGCAAGAAGTACAAGAACTGCCACGGGCAGAATGACTGACAGGCATTGAAATTCTGTAACGCCTTACATCCTACATGAGAACCTGATGAACACTGAACCCGAAGTAAACCTGAAGCTGGCCCAGGAGCATGGCCTTAACGAAGACGAGTACAACAAGATCGTTTCCGTACTCGGCCGAACCCCGTCATTCACCGAACTCGGTATCTACTCGGTGATGTGGTCGGAGCACTGCAGCTACAAGAACTCGATCGCCGTGCTCAAGACCCTGCCCCGCGATGGCGAGGCGCTCCTGACACAGGCAGGCGAGGAGAACGCCGGGCTGGTGGACATCGGGGACAACCTGGCCGTGGCCTTCAAGATCGAGTCGCACAACCATCCGTCGGCCGTGGAGCCTTATCAGGGAGCCGCGACCGGCGTCGGCGGCATCCACCGTGACATCTTCACCATGGGCGCACGTCCCGTCGCATCGCTGAACTCGCTGCGATTCGGCTCACCCCGGGATCCGAGGGTACGGTACCTCGTGGACGGCGTGGTCCGAGGCATCGGCGATTACGGCAACTCGTTCGGAGTGCCGACCGTGGGCGGCGAAATCTACTTCGAGGAGTGCTACACCGGCAACCCCCTGGTCAACGCCATGTCGGTCGGTCTCGTAGAGCACCACATGACCGTGAGCGCCACCGCCATGGGCAAAGGCAACCCGGTGCTGATCGTCGGCTCGTCGACCGGACGCGATGGCATCCACGGCGCGACCTTCGCCTCCGAGGATCTGAGCGAGGCATCGGAAGACAAGCGTCCGAGCGTGCAGGTCGGCGACCCCTTCGCCGAGAAGCTGCTGCTCGAAGCGACCCTCGAAGCGATCGCCACCGGAGCGGTATCGGGCCTGCAGGACATGGGTGCCGCCGGGCTGACCAGCTCTACCTCCGAAATGAGCGCCCGCGGCATCGAAAAGACCGGCAGCGGAGGGATCGAGATCGACCTCGACCTGGTGCCGGCCAGGGAACGTGGCATGACCGCCTACGAACTGATGCTTTCGGAATCACAGGAGCGCATGCTGATCGTGGCCGAAAAGGGCCGGGAACAGGAGATCGTCGACGTCTACAAAAAGTGGGATGTGAGCGCCGTGGTGATCGGCCAGGTCACGGATGACAACCTGCTGCGTGTCAGACAGCACGGCAACGTGGTGGCGGAAATTCCGGCCTTGTCGCTCGTGCTCGGCGGCGGCGCTCCGGTCTACATCCGTGAAGCCGTCGAGAGCAAACCCGACACGACGGCCGCCGAACTCGTGGCGGACGATACCCTCGATTTCCGTGCGCTTACCCTGCATATGCTCTCCCGCCCAAACATCGCAAGCAAGCAGTGGGTCTACCAGCAGTACGACTCCATGGTTCAGACCAACACCGTGACGCCGACCGGCCACACCGACTCGGCGGTCATCCGCATCAAGGGCACTCGGAAGGGTCTGGCCATGAAGACCGACTGCAATTCGCGCTACGTCTACCTGAACCCGAAGGCCGGCGGCGCGATCGCCGTGGCAGAATGCGCCAGAAACATCGCCTGCTCGGGAGCAAAGCCGCTGGCCGTGACCAACTGCCTGAACTTCGGCAATCCCTACAAGCCGGAGGTCTACTTCCAGTTCAAGTCGGCCGTCGAGGGCATGGGCGACGCCTGCCGCATGTTCGGCACCCCGGTGACCGGCGGCAACGTCAGCTTCTACAACGAGTCGACCTTCGGGGGCGGGCGCAAGGCCATCTACCCCACTCCGACCATCGGCATGATTGGCCTGCTTGACGACATCGACAACCTGGTCGGATCCACCTTCCGTCATGCCGGGGACGCCATCATGCTCCTCGGCGATCCCGTGCTGACGCTCGACGGATCCGAGTATCTGGTCATGCAGTACGGCACTCCCGGCACCGATGCCCCATCGATCGACCTCGAGCACGAAAAAAGCCTGCAGGAGCTGCTGGTTTCGCTCGCGGCCAAAAAGCTCATCAGTTCGGCGCACGACATCTCCGACGGAGGGTTTGCCGTGGCCATAGCCGAAAAGGCGATCATGGAGCGAGAGAACATGCTCGGCTTCGATGTGGCGCTCGAGGATGCCGGCACTGGCAACGCCAGGATACAGCAGCAGCTCTTCTCCGAGGCACAGGGCCGGGTGATCGTGTCGCTCGAACCGACGAACGTACCTGAAGCGCTCGGCGAGGCCGAACGCCTGAATGTTCCGGTCAGGGTGATCGGCAAGGTAGTGGAGCAAGGCGCGCGCATCGCCGTCAACGGCAGCAGCGTTGCCGAGTTCTCGACCGAAGAGCTGCTGCAGGCATACGAGCATGCTCTTGAGGACGCACTTCACCTCAACGAGCTCTGATGGCTCGTCCATGCTCCGGCTCATAACCGGAACATCAAGCATACTCCGCTTCCAGGCGTATTGAAAGCCGCCTGGGAGTTGACGACCGGACGTCTGCGAACCAAACAGAAACCGACATGCTGCCTGTACTGACCGCAAAAGAAATGGCCCAGGCCGACCGGGCCGCCATCGAGGAGCTGCGCACCGGGGAGACCCGGCTCATGGAGCTGGCCGGGAGGGAAACCGCCACGCTTATTGCCGGACTTTTCGACGGCAGCGACAACAACCTCGAAGGCCGCTCGTTCCTGGTCGTCTGCGGAAAGGGCAGCAACGGCGGCGACGGCTTCGTGGCCGCCCGTCACCTCCTGAACTTCGGCGCTTCCGTCGACGTGGTGCCGGTATGGCCGGAAACCGAGCTGTCGGGAGTGAACCTCGAAGGGTTGAACATCCTGAAAGCATATCGCCGCTACAACGAAGGGCTCAGGATCTTCGCCGGTCTCGAAGAGGCCCATACGCTCGTTCATGAGCGCGCCTACGATGCCGTGCTCGATGCACTGTTCGGCACCGGGTTCAGGCTTGATCCGGCCTCCCGGCAGCTTTCAGGGCCGGTGCGCGAGGCGATAGGGATGATCAACGGCATCAACGAAAGTTCCGGGGCCGTAACGATCTCCATCGACCTCCCTTCCGGGCTCGATGCCACCAACGGGTTGTGCGCCGAACCCTCGGTCAGGGCCGACCACACGGTCACCATGGCGTTCCTCAAAACCGGATTCTTCCAGAACGATGGTCCGTCACTCACCGGACAGGTCCAGCCAGCCGAGATCTCCATTCCCCGGTTTCTCGTCGAACCGTTTTCCTGCATGCTCGTCGATGAAAGCTTCGCAGCGGAAAACTTCCTGCTTCGCGATCCGTCCAGCGCCAAGCACGTGAACGGCAAGGTGCTCATCGTGGCCGGCTCGTCCGATGGCGGAGCTTCCATGCTCGGAGCGGCTATGCTGTGCGCACGGGCCGCCGTCAAGACCGGTGCCGGTTACGTCTGTGCCTCACTGCCGCCCGGACACGCCTCCTCGATGCACAGCTTCGCGCCTGAAGTCGTCGTGATCGGCCGGGAGATGTCGGAAATCCTTGAAAAGGCGGCCTGGGCAGACGCCATCGTCATCGGATGCGGGCTCGGACGCAACGCTGAGTCGCAGGAGCTCGTGGAAGCCCTGCTTCGTCATCCGGAGGTCAGCGCCAAAAAGCTGGTGCTCGACGCCGACGCCCTCTTCGCGATCTCCGAGAGAAACCTGTTCGAAGAGGGGCAAGGGTTCGAGGACGCCGTCGTCACCCCGCATGCCGGAGAGTGCAGCCGGCTTTCCGGACTGACCGTCGAAGAGCTCCTGGCCGCTCCGATCGACTTTTCGAGGAGCCTCTCGGCGACATGGAACGTGAATGTGCTACTGAAAGGTCGACCGACCTTTGTTGCATCACCTGCGGGCACCGTATTGATTTCCGACAGCGGCACCGAGGCCCTCGCTTCGGCAGGCACGGGTGACGTGCTGGCCGGTATGATCGGAGCTCTCGCCGCCAAGGGGCTGGACACGCTCGATGCCGCTGCGACCGCCGCATGGCTGCATGGTCGGGCCGGAGACCTCGCCTGCGACGTCTCGAGCCTTGTCTCGTCGGTCGACCTGCTGCAGGCCATCCCGCAGGCCGTCATGGAGCTGTTCGAACAGGAAGGATAAAGAGGAATAAAATGGACCGAATGGACAAAAAAAGAGAGGCTATGAGTAACACGGCCTCTCTTACGCTTCGTCCATCAGGTCCATTATGTCCAATCCGTCCATAACGTCCATTTCTTACATTATCTTCACTATCCCCCGTTCGCCTTCAGGAACTTCCTGATATTGCGGGCGGCCTGGCGGATTCGTTCCTCGTTCTCGATCATGGCCACCCTGACGTACTCGTCACCGTAGGCGCCGAAACCGACGCCCGGGCTGACGGCCACCTTGCCTTCCACCAGGAGCTTCTTGCTGAACTCGAGGCTGCCCATCTCGCGCAGAGGTTCGGGAATCCTCGCCCACACGAACATCGATGCGCGAGGGGTCACAATGCCCCACCCTGCGTTGGCAAAACTGGATATCAGCACATCGCGGCGCTTGCGATAGACCTCGCTGATCTCGCGGACGCAGCTCTGGTCCTCGGTCAGTGCAATGGTCGAGGCAACCTGGATCGGCGTGAAGGTACCGTAATCGAGCCAGCTCTTGATCTTCTCGAGCGCGCCGACCAGCTTGGCGTTGCCGACCATGAAACCGACACGCCACCCTGCCATGTTGTAGGTTTTCGAGAGGGTGTAGCTCTCCACTGCCACGTCCTTGGCGCCGGGCACCTGGAGGATCGAGGGGGTCACATACCCGTCGAAGGTGATTTCAGCGTAGGCGATATCGCTGATGATGTAGAAGCGCTCCCTGCGGGCCAGATCCACAAGCCGCTCGTAGAACGGCAGCTCCACCGTGGCCGTGGTCGGGTTGTTCGGGAAATTGACCACCAGGTATTTCGGCTTCGGTGACGACTCCCGCAGGGCGGTCTCGATCTTGCCGAAAAAGGCCTCTTCGTCGAGGGTGTAATCGTCGTTCATCTCGAGCTTCATGCGATGCACGTTCCCGCCCGCGAGGATGAAGGCCTGGGAGTGGATAGGATAACAGGGGTCGGGAACGATGGCAAGATCCCCAGGATTGGTGATGGCCTGCACGAGATGGGCGTACCCCTCCTTTGACCCCATGGTCACCACGACTTCGCGGTCCAGGTCGAGATCCACATTGTACTTGTTGCGGTACCAGTTACCTACAGCGCCCCGCAGCTTGTAGATACCCTTTGATACCGAATACCCGTGGGTCTTCGGCTTGTTGACGCTCTCGACGAGCTTGTCGATGATATGCTGTGGCGTCGGACCGTCGGGATTGCCCATCGAAAAATCGATAACATCCTCGCCCGCCCTGCGCTCGGCCATCTTCAGCTCATTGACCGCTGCGAAAACATATTTGGGAAGTCTCTTGATCTTGTCAAACTCAATTTCATCGAACATGGCAGTGGTATCCGGAAAAACTGGTTAAGTGTTGGTTTATCAACGCAAACTGAAATGAATAACACCAATCATAAACAAAAAGCGCCTGATCTCCATGTTCCGGAGCTTTTTTATCAAGGGGGAAGGTTTCCTGCCGCTCAGAGCTGCGAGGTGCAGGCCGGGCATCGCTGGGCCTTCCGCGGCACCATGGTGCAGCAGAACGGGCACTCCTTGAGGTCCGGTGCCGGCGGCTGAGCTGCTGGGGGCGGCGTAGCACGGCGGAGACGGTTGACTGCCCGCACAATCAGGTAGACCGAAAAACTCACGATCAGGAATCCGATGACGGCGTTAAGGAAGATGCCATAATTGAGCGTCACTGCCCCGGCTCCACGGGCGTCGGCAAGCGTGGAATAGGGCGCGGCCTTTGCCCCTTCCTTAAGCACGAAAAACAGGTTAGTGAAATCGACGCCATGCAGCAACAGACCGATCGGCGGCATCAGGAGGTCGGTGACCAGCGTGTTGACCACTGCACCGAAGGCCCCGCCGATGATGATGCCGACCGCCATGTCGACCACGTTTCCCTTTAGTGCGAATTCCCTGAACTCTTTCATCATAAGATTCGTTCCTATTTAGTAGTTACAAGATGCACCATTCAAACCGATGTAAAACAGTCGTAGGCAAGGCCCGATGGGAATCGGGGTATTGTCCCCGGAACAAAAATAAAGGGCCTTAATTGGACATTACGGTATTTTTTATTAAAATTAAACCTCATACCCATGCTTAGCGCCCGCACGATATCATCCAAAATATAATCAGGCAATCATCGTATCGATGGAGCAATATATACGTCCAGATTCATTGAAACAGCAGCTTGAGAAAGTAACCGGTAACAATTTTGCCTGTTGCTACCAGTGCGGCAAATGCACTGCCGGATGTCCTGCTGGCGGCTTCATGGACAATCCGCCGGCCAGGATCATGCGCCTCATACAGGCGGGTCATGTCGAGGATGCGATACAGAGCGACGCCCTCTGGTACTGCATCGGATGCATGACCTGCACCTCCAGATGCCCGCAGAACATGGAGATCGCCGGAACCATGGATGCCCTACGGGAGATGGCGCTCAAGGACGACGCCTCTCCTGCTGCGCGATCCAGGAAACTGGTCACGGCTTTCCACACATCGTTCCTGAACACGGTGCGCAAGAGCGGACGACTGCAGGAGCTGGCACTGGTCAACAGCTATAAACTCCGCACCCGCACCTTCCTGCAGGATGCCGGGGCCGGTGTGAAGATGATCAAACAGGGCAAGATCAACCCTATGTCCGCCCTTTCCTCGAAGGAGAGCGTGCATGCCAGGGATCAGATCGAAAAGATATTCGAACTCTCTGAACAGGAGATCCATACCCACGCCGCCCGACGCAGACCGGTGAAGCGCACCTTCAAGCCAGATGCACCGCTGATCATCGAACCGGGGATGACCATCGGCTACTATCCCGGTTGTTCGCTGGCGGGGACTGCCAAGGACTACGACATCTCGGTGAAAAAGATGTGTGACCGGCTCGATATCAAACTCAAGGAGATCGAGGACTGGAACTGCTGTGGTGCGAGTTCGGCGCACGCCACGAACCACAAGCTCTCGATGCTGCTTCCCGCGAGGAATCAGGCCCTTGCCGACGCACAGGGCATGGACTACGTGCTCGCCCCTTGTGCCGCCTGCCTCAACCGGCAGGTGACTGCCCGGAAGGCGCTCATGGTGTCGGAGGAGCTGCGAGCCGAGCTGGAAAGCGTGACCGGATCCGAAACCTCATGCAGGGCCCAGTTCATCGGAGTCATGCAGCTGCTCGAAGGGCTTGGCGCCGAACAGCTCCGCAAGCGGGTGATCAGGCCGTTGAAGGATCTTCCCGTCGCCTGCTATTACGGTTGCCTGCTCGTCAGGCCGTTTGAAGACATGGGGTATGACGATCCTGAAAACCCCACCAAAATGGAGGCTGTCATCGAGGCGCTAGGGGCAAAACCTGTGGACTGGGCGTTCAAGGTGGAGTGCTGCGGCGCCGGACTGACCATGGCCCAGCAGGAAATGATCGAGGATCTGACGCACAAGATCGCCAAAAATGCGACCGCTAGCGGCGCAGGAGCGTTCGTGGTCGCCTGCCCGCTCTGCCATACCAACCTCGACATGCGTCAGCAGGGGATGCGCAAGCGCTTCGGGGACATCGACGCGATGCCGGTGTACTATATCTCCGACCTGGTCGCCATGGCGTGCGGAGCGAGCCCGGAAGAGGTCGCCCTCGACAAGCACTTTGTGCCTGCGTCGGACATGGTCAGAAACCTCTGAACCTCATGTTGGCTTCCCGGGATCGCAGGCTTCGAACCGTTCGGCGTCATCGCTTCAGCGGGCCGGGCATTGAATTGTCACATATACTGTCGATACCGGAAGCTTCGGCGGCCCGGAGTCGGTAACACCTTAAATTGAAGGCATCAGGATGGCAAAAATAGGAGTATTCGTCTGTCATTGCGGTGAAAACATAGCCTCCATGGTCGACACCGGCAAGCTGGTATCGGCCATTGCCGAGCATCCGGGCGTCACGATCTCTTCGGAGTACAAGTACTTCTGTTCCGATCCTGGCCAGGAAACCGTCAAGAAAGCCATACGGGAAAACAACCTGACCGGTGTCGTCGTAGCGGCCTGCTCGCCGAGAATGCACGAACAGACCTTCCGCAAGGCGTGCGCCGAAGCCGGGCTCAACCCCTACATGCTTGAACTGGCCAACATCCGGGAGCAGTGCTCCTGGGTGCATACCGACAAGCTCCAGGCCACCGAAAAAGCCATCGAGATCACCCGTTCGCTCGTCGAGAAGGTGAAGCGCAACAACGACCTGCAGCCGATCTCGGTGCCGGTCACGCGTCGCGCCATGGTCATCGGAGGCGGCATCGCCGGCGTGCAGGCGGCGCTCGACATCGCCTCGGCAGGACGGGAGGTGGTGCTGATCGAGCGGGAACCATCCATCGGCGGCCACATGGCGCAGCTTTCGGAAACCTTCCCGACGCTGGACTGCTCGCAGTGCATCCTGACCCCACGCATGGTCGAGGCCGTGCAGCACCCGAATATCACGGTGATGACCTACACCGAGGTCGAGGAGGTCGACGGCTATATCGGCAACTTCACGGTCAGGGTACGCCAGAAGGCCCGTTACGTGGACATGAACAAATGCACCGGCTGCGGCGACTGCATCCAGAAATGCCCCGTCAAGAAGATCCCCAGCGAGTTCGAGTGCGGCCTCGGCAACCGCACGGCCATCTACACCCCGTTCGCACAGGCGGTGCCGAACGTGCCGGTCATCGACCGTGACCGCTGCACCTACTTCAAGAACGGCAAGTGCGCCATCTGCAAGAAGACCTGCCAGATCGACAGCATCGATTTCGACCAGCAGGACAAGATCGAGACCATCGAGGTCGGCGCCATTGTGGTGGCTACCGGTTTCCAGGTCCAGAACACCGCCCTCTATGGCGAATATGGCTACGGCCGATACAAGGATGTGATCACCGGCCTCCATTTCGAACGACTCGCTTCCGCCAGCGGCCCGACTGCCGGCAAAATACTTCGTCCGTCGGACGGCAAGGCGCCTGAGACCGTCGTGTTCATCCAGTGCGCGGGGTCCAGGGACGCCGCCAAGGGTGTCAAGTACTGCTCCAAGATCTGCTGCATGTACACGGCAAAGCACGCCATGCTCTATGCGCACAAGGTGCATCACGGCAACTCCCAGATCTTCTATATGGATATCAGGGCCGCCGGCAAGGGCTATGACGAGTTTACCCGTCGCGCCATCGAGGAGGACCATGCCGGCTACATCAGGGGTCGAGTGAGCAAAGTCTACGAGGAGAACGGCAAGCTCATCGTTCGCGGTGTCGATACCCTGCTCGGCAGGCCGGTCGAGGTCGCTGCCGACATGGTCGTGCTGGCCACGGCCATGGTCCCGCAGCCCGACGCCAAGGAGTTCGCCAAGCGCATCGGCATCGGCTATGACGAATACGGATTCTACAACGAAGCCCACCTGAAACTCCGCCCGGTCGAAACGGCCACCGCCGGCATTTACCTTGCAGGAGCCTGCCAGTCGCCGAAGGACATTCCTGACTCGGTCGCCCAGGCTTCTGCCACCGCAGCCAAGGTGCTCGGACTGTTCAGCAAGGAGCGCCTCGAACGTGAACCGGTCGTGGCCTCGGTCAGCGATGCGACCTGCGCCGGATGCTGGGGATGCGTCGTGGCCTGCCCTTACAACGCTATCGACCGCAGGGACATAACCGACAGGAGCGGCAAACTGATCAAACGCGTGGCCAGCGTCAACCCGGGGCTCTGCCAGGGTTGCGGCACCTGTGTCACCTTCTGCCGTTCGAACAGCATCGACCTGGCGGGATTCACCGAGAAGCAGATCTTCGCCGAAGTGATGGGACTCTGATGAGCTCCGTCCGGAACCAGTTAACCGTAAACAACCAAGCGACTGAAGTATAGCCGATGAGCGAACCATTCGAACCCAAGATCGTTGCCTTTGTCTGCACCTACTGCACCTATGCGGGCGCAGACCTGGCAGGCACAAGCCGCATTAAATACGCCCCCAACGTCCGGATCGTGCGACTCCCCTGCACCGGCCGCATCAGCCCCATGTTCATCCTCAAGGCCCTTCAGAAAGGGGCCGACGGCGTACTCGTCAGCGGCTGCCACCCCGGCGACTGCCACTTCGCGCAGGGCAACTACCATGCGCGTCGACGCTGGACGGTATTCCGCTCCCTGCTTTCGTTCACGGGCATACCTGAAGAGCGCATCAAGTTCTCCTGGGTCAGCGCCGCCGAAGGCGCCAAATTCGCCGAGCTGATCAACGACGTCACCGAACAGATCCGCGATCTTGGTCCGTTCGAACAGTACCAGGAGCTGCAGAAAGTCATTGAAACCCAGTCTTCGTATTAAGGAACCATCCATGGGAATACAGGAACAATACAGAATCGAAGCAGCAGAACTGCTCTCGTCAGGAGCCGTGAAGCTCGTCATCGGCTATGGACAGGGGTCGACCCCCGATCGACGCAGACCGGTGTTCATCCGCTCGGCCGAGGAGTCTAAGCAGCTCCTGCTCGACTCCTACTGTGTGGCCAACCTTTCCGGCTACCTTGTACCGGAGGGGCTCCTGAGCGATGGCAAGAGCGTAGGGGTCTTTCTCAAGCCGGACGGCATAAGAAGCGTGAATATCCTCACCGCTGAAGCGCAGGTGAACCCCGACCAGGTGGTCATCTTCGGTTTCGACATCGAAAACGGGAACACGAAGCCACTCTCCGGACGCAAGGCCATCGACTTCGCGCCCCTCATCGAATCCATGAAATCGACCGGGCTCTCCCCTGAGCTCCAGCACGAGGCCGACCGGCTTGAGCAGATGAGCGCCTCCGAACGGTTCGAGTACTGGAAAGCGCAGTTCGCAAAGTGCATCAAGTGCTACGCCTGCCGTCAGGTGTGTCCGATGTGCTACTGCCGTCGCTGCATAGTCGACGTCAATCAGCCGCAATGGGTCAATACCTCGTCCCACACGCTCGGAAACTTCGAATGGAACATCGTCCGCGCGTTCCACCTCGCAGGACGATGCGTGGCCTGCGGAGGGTGCGACCGTGCCTGTCCGGTGAACATCCCTCTGAGATTGATCAACCACCGGATGTCGAAGGAGGCCCTTGACGCCTTCGACCATTTCGCCGGCGAAAGCGCCGACCAGAAACCCGTGCTCGCCACCTTCAGGCAGGACGATCCCGAGACCTTCATTTTATAAGCTTACTGCGCTGTATGACCAGAATACTTCTTCATGACAGGCTCGACGACTGTCTTGCCGCCTGGCGCTCATCTGGATTCAGGGTGCTCGCGCCAACCAGGCGCGACGACCTGACCCGCTTCGACGAGGTGCGGAGCGCGGCCGAAATGGCGCTCGACATCATCATGCCGGAACGCACCATAAAGGACCACTTCTTCCTGCAGACCGAACCGATGATCAGGTACCGGATCAAAAAACAGGAGATCGACACCGAAGAGATGCTGCCGCCGGAACAGAAGCGGCTCTTTTTCGGCGTGCGACCCTGCGACGCGTCGGGGCTTGCCATCGACGACCAGCTGTTCGGATGGGACTACAAGGACGCCTACTGGTTCCAACGCCGCGAGAACTCGGTGATCGTGACCATCGCATGCACGAAGGCCGACGACTTCTGCATGTGCACCTCGGTACAGCTGTCGCCCGACAGCACGAAAGGCTCCGACGTCATGCTGCACCCGTTGAAGGACGGTCGTGGATGGCAGGTGGTGACCCTGACCGACCGAGGCAAAAGCCTGGTCGACGGGATCGCGTCCATCCTCCAGGAGGGTACCGCCGAAACCGCCCCGACAGCGTCGGTGCCGGTGAAGTTCGATGTCGACAAGGTCGCTTCGTGGCTGGCAGACCCGGCGAGCTTCGAGAGCCATCTCTGGAAGGAGGTTTCTCAACGCTGTATCGGATGCGGAAGCTGCACGTTCCTGTGCCCCACCTGCCACTGCTTCGACATCCAGGATGAAGGCGACACCTACAGCGGCATCCGTCGCAAGAACTGGGACAGCTGTTCGTTCGCCATGTTCACCATGCACACCTCAGGCCACAACCCGAGGAACACGCAGTCGACCAGGTGGCGCCAGCGCATCATGCACAAATTCAACTATTACCGTGGCAAGTTCGATGTGAACAGCTGCAGCGGCTGCGGCCGCTGCACCCGACAGTGCCCCGTTGACATGGGTATTACCGAAACTTTGCAAGTGATTTCAAATTTACCGAGGTGACACAAGACCGATACCAAAACAGCAGCGCCACGATCTACAACCCCTTTCCGATGAGGGTCGTATCCAAGCGCGAAGAGGCCCCCGGCGTCAGGACGCTCAAGCTCGAGTTCCTGAAAGAGGAGGACCACGAGTTCTTCAAAGCCAACTACAGGACCGGCATGTTCGGCCTGTACGGAATTTTCGGCGAAGGTGAAAGCACCTTCTGCGTAGCCAGTCCCGAAACCCGCAAGGAGTACATCGAATGCACCTTCCGGCAGTCCGGCCGCGTTACCAGCACCCTTGCGAACGCCGACGCAGGCGATATCGTCACGTTCCGCGGTCCTTACGGCAACCGGTTTCCGATCGAGGAGTTCGAGGGTAAGAACCTGCTCTTCATAGCCGGTGGCATCGCCCTTCCGCCCACCAGGAGCGTCATCTGGTCGTGCCTCGACCAGCGTGAGAAGTTCGGAAAGGTAACCATCGTCTATGGTGCCCGTACTGTTGCCGACCTTGTCTACAAAAACGAACTCGACGAGTGGAAGCAGCGGGACGACGTGAACCTCGTGCTCACGGTCGATCCGGGAGGGGAAACACCCGACTGGCAGGATCATGTGGGCTTCGTGCCGACCATTCTCGAACAGGCGGCGCCCTCGCCGGACAACACGATCGCCGTGCTCTGCGGCCCCCCGATCATGATCAAGTTCACTCTGACGGCGCTCGAAAAGCTGGGATTCAGCCCCGGGAACGTCTACACGACCCTCGAGAACCGGATGAAATGCGGCGTAGGCAAATGCGGCCGATGCAACGTGGGCTCGGTCTACATCTGCAAGGAGGGGCCGGTGTTCACGGCGGCGGAGGTGCAGGCCATGCCGCAGCAGGATCTCTGAGGAAGGGAGGAGATCATATCGTTTTCAGGGTCCGGCCATGTTGCTGGGCCTTGTTTTTTTTGCCTCCGGGATGGCTCCCCAGGCAAAAAACCTGCAACAATTACATTCAGACCAGCCTTAGCGGGCAGAACCTTGCCGGCTGATGGAAATCGGGCATTCCGCCGCTGTCGTTCCACCAGGGGAACAGGCCGTAGTGGCCAGCTCCCGAGCTCGAGCAGCATTGTATCGGCAGCTCTGCGTCACGGATGAAGGGTTCGAGCAGCGCAAAGGAGAGCTCCATGCCGAACCCGGAATCGCCAGTGAACGGCTTCACGTCACCCGTCCACATCCCGGGTGACGGCGCGACATGCCCTGACGATCTTCGCCGCCGGCCGTCAAACCGGATAGCCAACCATTGCCCGCCTGGTGTCACCTCGAACTCCAGATAGCCATCCTCACCACCGGCGAACAGCTCAGAAACCCCATACTCCCAGAGGCGGTCGACAAATGCGCCCACAGGATCGACAGGCTGACGGTCGAATACCTTACCGGATGCATCGCGAGTGGTCCATCGAAGGAAGGGACGCTCCGGATGCAGCCGTGCATCGGCGATCGCCGCGAGCTGCTCGACCTCGACCGTCACACCGGCAGGAAAATGGCCGTCAAGGCCCGAATAGTCGAGCATCGCCCCCTGAAGGATGGTTCGAGGGAACGATGCTCCGATGCCGGGCCTGAGCCTCAGGAGCCCGGCCCAGGCTCGACCGGGACGATCCGGATCGGCCGTGGCGGGAACCCCGCACTCATCGAGGAGCGCAGCGTCGAACAACCCGGCGCACTGGACCTCGAGTTCCAGATCGGCGTCCGAATGCTCGCTGGCGGCTTTGCGCATGGCTGCGGCCAGTCGCAGGACCTCTTCGGCCTTCGCACCGCCGGTATTGAAGATGAAGTTAGCGTGGTGGTCGCTGACCTTCGCACCGCCTTCGCGCCGCCCCTTGAAGCCGAGAGACTCAAAAATCTGGCCGCTGGGCCGTCCGGCGGCGTAGCTGTTCTTGAACGTGGAACCGCAACTCGGAAAGTCGAACTGGTGTTTCGCATGCCGGTCGTGTTCATACCCCTCCATTGTTCTCAGGATCTCCTCTTTCCGCCTGATCTCCGGAAACTCGAGCAACACGCCGACGACCACCTCACCGCCCTCCATGAGGCTGGTCTGCTTGTATCCCCTGAACACCTCGCTCCTGCCTCTCCATCGAACCGTCCCGTCAAGACCGACAGCATAGATCCCGGAGGTCACTTCAGATGCCTCACGGCCGTAGCAGCGGCCGTTCATGCGCACCGTGGCGCCGATCATGCCCGGCAGACGATAAAGCCACTCCCCGCCGGTCCGGCCGGCTTCGAGCAGCTTGAGCGCCACCTGGCTGTTCTCGACCCCTGATTCACAGAACAGTTCATGGCCGGAGATCCAGAACATGCGGTCCATCGACCCGGTCGAGAAGACCACTCCCGGAAATTCCTCATCGGAAAAGAGCATGTTGCTGCCCGTTCCGGTCACCATGACGGGGACCTCACTCCTCCGGCACCACCCGAGCAGCGAAGCCACCTCCTGGACACTGCCGGGCCTTGCGAACCAGCGGGCGCTGCCCCCTATCGCATAATATCCGACCGATGAGAGCGGTACGTTCGTTTCGAATGGGCATGGGGGATTCAGTTCGTTCATGATGTCATGTGTATGGCTGCAGGCATTGTCGATTCAAATATAGGTTTTTCCCCGGCGGGCTGAAACCAGGATCGCTTTGCTGCGACCAGAGGATCCTGACATATCACCGGACGATGGCCCTGCCATGAAAAAGGCGCGTCTTGACGATATCCGGAATGAAAAAACAGGCCGTGACCAGCAGCATGGCCGGAGGCAGGTGATGCCACTCCGGGGTCGCAAACCTGAAGAGTTCGCGCATGAACGGTATTGAAGCGACCAGCGTGAAGAAGGCGATGGCGCCGCCGGTCACCCACCACAGCGACGCGTTGGGCACCCTGAGCGCTCGCAGCATGGAGTCGTTCCAGGATCGGTTCGCGAAGATCAGCCCGATGTTTCCCGAGACGATCCCCGAGAAGGCGATCATGCGCGTCTCCCCTTCTCCGTAGCCGTTCGACTGCATGAGGGCGTACACGGCGAACACGGCGAGAAAGATGAAGAGGCCCTGGAAGAGGGCGCGCATGACCACCTGGCGACCCATCAGCGGCTCGTCGAGGCTGCGGGGGGGGCGTCGCATGATATCGGACTCCTCGCGCTCCATTTCGAACACGATGCTGCAGGATGGATCGATGAGCAGTTCGAGAAACAGGATATGTGCCGGCAGCAGCGCAAGCGGCCAGTGCATGAGCACAGGAAACAGCGACATCCCGGCGATCGGCAGATGCACCGCGAGAATGAACACCATCGCTTTTTTCAGGTTGTCGTAGATCCTTCGGCCCATCCTGATGGCCCGGACGATCGACTCGAAATGGTCGTCGACCAGCACGATCGACGACGCCTCGCGGGCCACATCGGTGCCGCGTCCTCCCATGGCGATACCGATATGCGCCGCCTTGAGCGCAGGAGCGTCGTTCACGCCGTCGCCGGTCATCGCGACCACCTGACCCCTGCGCTTGAGTGCTTCGACGATGCCGAGCTTCTGGCCGGGCTGCATCCGGGCGAAAATGGCCGTATGGTCGATGGCGTCAAGCTGGGCATCCTGGCCCATACGGGCAAACTCCTCTCCGGTGACGATTCGGTCGCACCCCTGCAGCCCGATCTGTTCACCGATACGGCGGGCGGTCGCCGGATAGTCGCCGGTCATCATGATCATGCGGATGCCGGCATCCTGGCACTCCTTCAGCGCCTCGGGCACGCCTGCCCGGACTGGGTCCTCGAGTCCGAGCAGACCGATGAAGGTGAATGCATAATCATGCAGCTCTTCCGGCAACGGATCGACTCCGAACGAAGCCTTGGCCACGCCGATGATTCGCATGCCGTCGGCGGCGATCTTATCGATTGCCGTCCTGAGCATCGCCATCCGGGAATCATCGAAATGGCAAAGGTCCGCGATGGCTTCCGGAGCCCCTTTCGCCGCAACCACGTATCCCGCACCGGACCTCGAACGCCAGACATGCGACATGGCGAGCATGCCCTCGGAAAGCGGGTACTCCCTTTCGAGCAGCCAGTCCCGGTGCAGGTGCTCCGTATTGGAAAGCCCCGTTTCGCCAAGCGCCCGCATGGCCTTCTCCATCGGATCGAAGGGGTCGGGAGGACTGGCGAGAATGCTGTATTCGACCGCTTCGTGAACCGCCTCGGGAAGCGCCTCCTCCGGTCCGAGCACCTCATGGATGACGCCGTCCGCGTAAATGCGCCTCACCGTCATGCGGTTTTCGGTCAACGTGCCCGTCTTGTCGACGCAAAGCACCGAGGCCGCGCCGAGCATTTCGACGGCAGGCATCCGACGTGTCAGCACCTTGTAACGGGAAATGCGCCATGCGCCGAGAGCCAGGAAGATGACCAGCACCATGGGAAACTCTTCGGGCAGGGTGGCCATGGCAAGGGTCAGGCCGGCCAGGAAGCCGTTGAGCCAATCATGCCGGGTCAGGCCGTACGCCACCGCGACGATGATGCAGAGTATGACGCTGAAAATGCTGACGTTCCTGACCAGGCTGCGCACCTGCCGCTGCAGGAGGCTCTCCTCAGGTTGAAGCGTGACGAGGTCGCGGCCGATCCGGCCGATCTCGGATCGGGGGCCGGTACGAAGCACGCGGGCGACCCCATGGCCCCTGACCACGAGCGTGCCGGAGTAGATGTAAGGGAGGTCGTCCCCACCTGGAGCCGCGGCCTGCGGTTCGCCGGCAAGTGTCGATTTCCTGACTGGAAACGACTCGCCGGTCAGGAGCGATTCGTCAATGCTCAGCCCGCTCGAGGAAAGCAAGGCCGCATCGGCCGGAACCCGGTCCCCTTCCGACACGAGCAGGATGTCGTCGCGGACGACCTCCCTGCCTGCGATGCGTTGCTGGCGACCGTCACGTACCACCAGCGCCCTGGGGCTCGACAGGTCCCGCAGCGCATCGAGTGCGCGCTCCGTGCGGCGTTCCTGGTAGAGGGTGATACCGATGATCACCACGACGAATCCGAGCAGCATCAGAGCATCCTCGATGCTTCCGAGCAGCAGATAGATGAGGCCGCAGGCTATCAGCATGAGAAACATCGGTTCCCTGACCACATCGACCAGCAAGGCGAAAACCGACCGTTTCTTCCCGGCAGGAATCTCGTTCCAGCCGTCGCTGCGCAACCGCTCCTGAACCTCGTCGGAGGTCAGTCCGGAGTGCAGAAGATCTATGTTTTCCCTCTTTTCGTTCATGGCCGTGGTTACGGGACATATGGGCCGGATCTCGACGCCTGGCCTTATCGTAAAAAAGCAAAACCCCTGCAATTAATGAAATGCAGGGGTTCGGCCGGTACTTTCGCGAAGTCGTGACGGACGGGGGATGTGGATCCCGTCACCTTCCGGTTTCTGTCGGATTTCAGTTGGAAACCGCAGGAGGTTCGTTCCTGGTAAGGATACCGTCTTCGACCATTTTGTCGATCATCTTCGTCAGCTGATCATGGGTACGCAGAAGCCCCGGCAGCGACATGGCGACCGTTCCGACCGGGCTGACATTGGTCTGGTCCTTGTCGACCTGGGTGATGTTGATGAGATCGATGCGGATCACGCCGTCGATCAGACTCATGTTGGCGATACCGTCCGCGTAAATGGTCTGCATAAGATGTTCCTCCTTTATGTTGCTCGTTGAAACTGTGCGGTTATGGCCCGCTCAAAACTGTCAATATAAGAAAAAGCGTATGCAATCAACGGTTTGCAACCAGCATTCTCCCCCGGCGCCACCGGATCTCTGCAGGTATCCGTCGATGCGCAGAACCTAATCGCGCTGTTTGGCGAGAATGCTGTTGTGGCGGCCGTAAAAGAAATAGATGCAAAAACCTATGGCCAGCCAGACGACGAGCCGCAGCCAGTTTTCCGCAGGAAGCGAAAACATGAGCAGCAGGCAGGTCAGGATGCCTGCAATGGGTACGAAAGGCACGAAGGGCGCCCTGAACGGACGTTCTGCCTCGGGATGCGTTCTCCGCATGATCAGCACGGCCGCACAAACGATGACGAAAGCGAACAGGGTGCCGATGTTGACCAGTTCGGCCAGGAGCCGCAGCGGCAGGAACGCGCCGAGCAGGGCGACGAACAGGCCGGTCAGGATGGTCGATTTCCACGGCGTCCTGAACTTTTCGTGAATCGCGCCGAAAAAGCTCTTCGGAAGCAGGCCGTCGCGGGCCATGGCCAGGAAGACGCGGGGCTGGCTGAGCATCATGACGAGCAGCACCGATGTGATGCCGGTGATGGCGCCTAGAGAGACGAGAAACTGCGCCCAACCGAGACCGACCTGACGGAAAGCGTCCGAAACCGGCGCATCGATGTTGATGCGATCGTATGGAACCATGCCGGTGATGACCGCAGCGACGGCGATGTAGAGCAGGGTGCAGACCACGAGCGAGACGAGCAGGCCGATAGGAACGTCGCGCTGAGGATTGATTGCCTCTTCTGCATGGGTCGAGACCGAGTCGAAGCCGATATAGGCGAAAAAGATCATCGCCGCGCCGGCAAGAACGCCTACAGGAGCACCGGCAGGGCCGGTCTGGCCGAGGATGGTATGGCCGAAAATGCTGAGGCCTGAGTAGCCGAAGGGGGCGAACGGATGCCAGTTTTCAGGCTTGACGTACATGGCTCCCAGCACGATGACCAACAGCACGATCGCCACCTTGACGATCACCATGGCGGTGTTGAATCCGGCGCTTTCCCGGATTCCCTTGACGAGGACGACCGTCACGATGAGCGTGATCACCACCGCCGGCAAGTCGAACATGGAACCGGTCGCGACGAGCAAACCGCTCGTCGGATCGAAATCAAGGGGGGCGCGGGCCAGCAGCGAAGGCATATGAACCCCGAAAATGCCGATGAAATCCTGGAAGTAGTGCGACCAGCCGTGCGCGACCGTTGCCGAAGCCACGGCGTATTCGAGAATCAGGTCCCAACCGATGATCCATGCGAACAGTTCGCCGAGGGTGGCATAGGCGTAGGTATAGGCCGATCCTGCGACGGGAGCCATCGAAGCGAACTCGGCGTAGCAGAGGGCGGCAAAGACGCACGCCAGGCCGGCCAGTGCGAACGAAAGGGTGACGGCCGGCCCCGCCTTGTCATGTGCCGCCACGCCGATGAGCACGAAGATGCCGGTGCCGATGATGGCGCCGACCCCGAGGCTCGTCAGGGCGACCGGGCCAAGCACACGGTGCAGGCGATTCTCACCCTTCATCTCTTCGAGCAGGAGGGCCAGAGGCTTTTTCCTGAAGCTGTTTTTCACTGATACCGATGGATTGGGTAGTTACGGGAGACCTTCTTGCGACGAAAGGCGATGCGGGGATCGGCAGCTCTGCCGCAAACCGTCACGCCCTATGGGCATAAGCGATAATTTACGATTTTTTTATGCCTTGAGCCCAAAGAATCCCATTCTGACCGCCCATTTGACCCCCTCGATCACCGGGATGACGGTCATCGAGCACAAAACGATGATCGTCCAGTCCACAGCTGCAATCGGATAGGTGCCGAAAAGCCCCCTCAGGAAGGGTACAAGCACGATCGCCGACAGCATGCAGAGCTCCCAGAACACGGCGAGGTTCAGCCACCTGTTCGCCAGTGGCCTCACAGACACTGAGACCCGGGCCGAACGGAAGCTGTAGGCCTTGAAAAACTGGATGAGCACCAGCGATACGAAGGTCATGGTCATGGCTTCCTGAAGCGGCCGACCGGAGCGCCGGGCCCATTCGAACAGCGCCAGGTTGACGAGTGTCGACCAGAACCCTCCGGCAAGCATCAGCGCGAGCACCGGCCTGGTGAAGATGCCCTGCTTCGGGTCGTTTGGCCGTCGCCGCATGATACCCGGTTCAGCAGGATCGACGGCAAGGGCCAGCGCCGGAAGGCCGTCGGTGGCGAGATTGACATAGAGGAGTTGCACCGCCGTGAGGGGCAGAGGCATGCCGAAGAGGGTCGCCCCCGCCATGAGCCCGAGCTCCCCGATGTTCGACGAGAGCAGATAGGTCAGGTATTTGCCGATGTTATCGTAGATTACCCGCCCCTCCTCCACAGCGGCCACGATCGTGGAGAAGTTATCGTCAAGCAGGGTCATGGCTGAGGCCTCCCTCGACACATCGGTACCGGTTATGCCCATGGAGATGCCGATATCCGCTTTTTTCAGCGCAGGTGCGTCATTGACGCCGTCTCCGGTCA
>Ga0326729_1000088_pt1 | contig 26196 bp, 19 predicted proteins | sample MHFSIPfraction_2_FD_207744 | JGI IMG/M metagenome (GOLD analysis project Ga0326729, IMG submission 207744) | Lab enriched peat soil microbial communities from Michigan Hollow, Ithaca, NY, United States - MHF6AY SIP fraction | ecosystem: Environmental > Terrestrial > Soil > Wetlands > Peat...
GAAAGACGGCACCCGGATCTACTACAAGGACTGGGGAAAAGGAACTCCCGTAGTTTTCAGCCATGGATGGCCGCTGAGTTCGGATAGTTGGGCATCTCAGATGATGTTTCTGGCTTCGAACGGATACCGCTGCATAGCCCATGACCGTCGCGGCCATGGACGGTCGAGCCAGCCATGGAGTGGCAATGAGATGGATACTTATGCTGATGACCTCTCAGCGCTCATCGAAATGCTTGACCTGAAGGGTGCGGTACTGATTGGTTTTTCAGCGGGTGGGGGTGAAATTGCCCGCTATATTGGTCTGCACGGCACAAAACGAATTTCAAAAGCCGCGCTGATTGCCGCTGTCCCACCATTGATGCTGAAAACAGCAGATAATCCCGACGGTTTGCCGATTGAAGTGTTCGACCAGATTCGCAATAGTTCACTGGCTGACCGGTCACAGCTCTACCAGGATTTCGCCGGCGGCCCGTTTTTCGGATCTAACAGAGATGGCGCCAAGGTCTCACAGGGTATGATCGACTTATTCTGGCTCCAGGGAATGCAAGCCGGTCACAAAAACACCTTCGACTGCATCAAGGCGTTCTCCGAGACGGATTTCACTGAGGACCTCAAGAAATTCGATATACCGACATTGATCATTCATGGTGACGACGACCAGATTGTCCCGATCAAATCGTCGGCTCTGCAATCAGCGAAGCTGGTGAAGAATGCGACTCTGAAGATTTACGAGGGAGCACCTCATGGATTGACGGATACGCATAAAGAGAGGCTCAACAATGATCTTCTGGAATTCCTGAGAAGTTGAAATTTGTGTTGCCGCTTGATGGTGTGGCGAGAACTAAGTACTAAGTAGTGGGACGCTAAGTAGTGGGACGTTCTTTATTAATTATACTTATAACCCCCTGATGAATTTCGCGGACAGGGTTATGGTGAAGGACCATCAAGTCGGTAAGAATATTCAGCAACCCAATGCTGAAGAGCTTATAATGCGGGTCTTTAAAATCCGCTTCTTGAAATAATCCCGATTCATGCCAGACACAGCGTTCACTATCATGCTGGGTCAGATGACGGCGTTCGACCAGGTTTCGGAAGTGCACTTTCAATGTGTTGCGGCTGATGCCAGTCAACTTGATAGCATCGCCTATCGTAATTCTCCCATTTTCACGGGTAAACTCAATGATTTGCGGTGAGAGCTCCGGTGAGGACGCCATGATGATTTTCTCGCACGCCACCTTTTTCTGAAGGCAATGGATTTACTGGGCTAGCGAACGCAGGAAGAATACCAGTCACTGTTGCCAGTTTGGGGCACTGGTCCGGACCGTGCCCTGAGTTTGCCGCATAGCTGGTAATTAAGTTCCCTTGTTGAGCTTGATGACTCTTACCCGCGAACTGCACAAAACGTAAGCATAGGCCGCCTGAAGTGACGGCAGGGCGGACAACACTCGACTGCGACGAGTTACCCCAATACGCGCCATGCGCTTTTAAACTCATCGATCAGAGCAATCAGGCTCACTGTTTCAGCAAGGTGATTTGCGGTGTGCCTGTATGAAGCATCAACCAAATCTACACCCATTAACACCCAATATCAGGTCAGACACTCGTCAGGGTTCGTCTCAGAAAAGGGGAAGAAACGTCTGCTAAAGATTTTGCGGAAGCTGTAGATGCCTTGTTCTCCCTATGATGGTGAGGAGCTTTTTTTTGCATCCAGCGTTGCATTTAACGAGTGTTGCCGGCATGGAGTCATCAAGAGTACCACCAACAGGTGTGGACTTCACGATATCGATAGAGGCGAGGGTAGACCATAAAAACAAGAAGAGCCCTGATTTTACAGGGCTCTTCGGACATCTTGAGATGATGTCAGACTATTGCTTGGCGGAGAGGGTGGGATTCGAACCCACGGTACACTTGCGCGCACAGCGGTTTTCGAGACCGCCCGATTCAACCACTCTCGCACCTCTCCGTATATATTAAAAGAACTTAGCCGCCTTTTATGCCGTTCTGGACTTGATAAGTTGGCGGTTAAATCTTCATTTTCGTGGTCAATGAGGTCGAATATAACAAAATCTTCATTTTTCACATCAAAGATTGTTATTCGGAGGTGAGAATTGAAGAGTTGAGCAACACCGTTTGCTCGTTCAGGTGATACTGTGCTCAGGACGAGATGTCCAGGGTTTCCTTTTCCTGTTGGCCAGATGCCTTAATCTCTTTGGCCCGACTTATGGATGCTTGCCTTTTGAAATCTGTTGCCTGAAAGGGGTGGGTTTTGGGCGTGCATTACGCATCACGAACAGGTCAGCGCACTTGAGTCGGCCTGGAGTGGGGATAGTTATTGCTAAAGAATATAGGGTTGTGTTATCGAGTAAATATTCAATGTCAACATAAGGGAGCGCTGGCAAACAAAATGTTTGGATATATCAGTCAGCTCTATCTGCTTATTCCGGATATCTGATTATTCAGCCATTTTTAATTATTCAAGATATAACCCGGAATGTGATGTGTATATTTATGTAAGTCTAAATGATGCTGTTGTTGATAAAGCTATAATATGAGGTATATGTTATTTCACTATTGTTTAGTAGTGTGATATATGTGTTAGATATATTTCTTTTGTGGCTTCGCATTTAATTTAACATTCAATAATTCCCTGGATGTGAAGGAGAATGTCGAACATTTCCTGCCGGCGCGCCGATGCGCGGCGAAACTTGTCATGTATGACTCATACAGGGGAAAGGGGACCTCGTTTCCATTAAAATTGGCATGGCTATTCTGCCTTGTTGCCTCTATTGTCTCACCTGTGAGCAGGGTTGAAGCTAATACGGCAGTTGAAGTGTTCAAGCAGGCTTCGAAGAGCGTCGTTGTCATCAAAACCTACGATGACAAGGGGAAACTGATGTTATCCGGAAGCGGTATCGTTCTGGACAAGGAGGGGGACGTCGTCACAAACTACCATGTTATCGAAAGAGCAGCAAAGCTCATAGTGATTTATGATAAAAAGGAGTACGTAGCTTCTCCAAAATACATAGACCGTATAAGAGATGTTTGTTCAGTTTCGGTGCATGGATTGAGCGCAATCCCGGTCTCGCTTGGAAAAACATCTAAAATTGAAATCGGTTCGACTGTTTATGCCATAGGATATCCAATGGCTGTAGGCATGACGTTTTCCGATGGATTGGTTTCCTCACTGCGGGAAACCACCGGAGGGTATTATATCCAGTTTACGGCACCGATTTCATCAGGCTCCAGCGGCGGAGGCCTGTTTGACGAACACGCGCAACTGATCGGAATACCCACCTACTTTATTGCTCAGGGGCAGCTACTGAATTTTGCCTTGCCGGTCGAATGGATCGTCGACCTGCCTAACAGGCACAGTGTTCGATCCAATGATTTTCATAAGCCTGATCATATTGACGACGAGTATCTGAGGCGGGCTGTTGCCCTGGAAGAAAAAGAGGATTGGGTGGCGCAGATCCAGCTTTGTGAGCGCTGGACAAAGGCATTTCCAAAGGTTATTCGAGCCTGGGAATTATTGGGACTGGCATATGCAAATAACGGAGAACTCACCAAAGCCATTGGAGCATTCCGGCAGGTTCTTCGAATCAATCCAGATTCTGCGCAGTATTGGATGGAATTGGGTCTTCTCTACCATAAAACCAGGCAAGAGGACAAACAGATAGAATCTTACCGTATGGCTGTCCGTATCAATCCTGAGAATGCAACCGCATGGTACAAACTGGCTGTCGTTTATCGGGATGCGTGTAAGTTCAGCAATGCCCTGGAGGCGTCGCAGCAGGTAACAAGGATCAATCCTGGCCATGTATCAGCCTGGATGCTCAAGGGCTATTCTTATGGCAAACTGGGTCAGCAAGCCAAAGAGATTGACGCGTATTTACAGGCAATACATATCGATGAGTATTCGTCTGACGCATATGTGTGCCTTGGGATCGCATACGGGAGCGTCCAGCGCGAAGCGGAGGAGGTTGATGCTTATCAACAGGCGCTTCGAGTCAACCCTGAAGAGAACACGGCACTGTTCAACCTTGGCCATTATTATATGAGACAGGGCAACAAGGAAAAAGGAATGGAATATTATTCCCGTTTAAAAACTGTCGACCCCGAAATGGCCAGCATATTTTTTGATGATATGAAATATCGGTTGTATCCTGAAACAGTCCACTAATAATAGAGGTAATTTATTTTGTATAAGAGGACTATGATTTTGTATCTACATTAATATAGCTGTATTACAAATGCGCAGCTTCTTCATTAAAAGTATTGTCCTGATCAGCATTGTGTCGGGATTGATTTTTTCCGCTGATGCGTCTGCAGCTCCTTTGCCTTCGGAAGTGAGCGTTGATTATTCCTATTACAACCCGTTGAGCCTTGTTATTAAAAAATTCAACTGGCTCGAAAAAGAGTTCGAAACAGACCGTGTACCCATCCGCTGGGTGTTTACTCCAGGAAGTAATCTTGCACTGAAATATCTGAAGGACGACAGTGTCAATATATCGTCGAGTGCAAGTCTCTCCTCAGTCTTGAGCAAGGCATACGGTTACAGGATCAAGTCTGTTTACGTTTTTGCACGACCGGAGTGGGCAGCTCTTCTCGTTAATCGTGATTCTCCGATAAATTCAGTGAATGATTTGAAGGGCAAGAGGATTGCCGTTACTCCGGGTACGGATCCGTATTTTTTCCTGTTGCGCGCTTTGCGAGAGGCCGGCATGCATAAGGAGGATGTAGAGATTGTCCCTTTGCAACATACAGACGGGCGAACAGCTCTTGAACGGAAAAAAGTCGATGCCTGGTCAGGTCTTCATCCATATGCCGGTATGAGTCAGCTGGAAAACGGATCCCGGGAGATATACCGAAACGTTTTTTTTAATTCATACGGAGTTTTGAACGTATCCGAGGACTTTGCCAAAAAATATCCTGAAGCGGTTTTACGAGTTCTCTTTGTCTATGAAAAGGCTCGAAAATGGGCGCTCAGGCATCCGGATGATCTTGATGCCATATATGCAGAAGAGGTTAAAGTGCCGTTGGCAGTATCCAGACTGGTCCTGAGCAGGTATGATTTCTTTAATCCTGTTATCGACAGGAATGATATGTCGATGCTGAGGGCGGCATCTCGTGTTTTGAAGAATGAGCGGCTGATCAGTTCGGATACTGATCTGGATAAAGTGATCCCCGATCTGGTCGACAGGGATTTTATTTTAAATGTGATCAGTGCTGACTCGAATTTGAGTCGATAGGGCACTGTTGAGCCTTGTTTGACAATGTCTGTTAACATCCGGATCCTTCCCGAGGTTTTGGATGCAGATTCAGACGGCGGATGGGCTGGAACGGTCTGGAATCGAAAATATTTTGAATGACTATGTGTTGAGGTGTCGTGATTGACGATGATCGGATTGTATTTGATCATGTTTTGCGTAGAAATGAAAAAAGTCAATAATCCCCCTGGACATGAAAGACGAAGTTGATCAGACAATAGCGGCGTATAGCTGTATTGCGGGCAAGGCCGTGCATCACCCTTGCAGGGCGAAACCCGCGTTTTTTCGGGCGTGTTTATCATGGGTTGTCGCCCTATTTATCTTTTTTGCCACTTCGGACTGTCGGTTGGAAGCAAAAACTCCAGCGGAAGTGTTCAGAGAGGCCTCGAAGAGTGTTGTCGTCATCAAAACCTACGATGCCAAGGGGACGCTGCTGGTATCCGGAAGCGGTATCGTGCTTGATAAGGAGGGTTATGTCGTTACGAATTTCCATGTCATCGAAAGAGCTGTAAAAATTGTAGTAATTTACGACAACGCGCAATATCCGGCGACAGCGAAGTACGTGGACCGTATCAGGGATATCTGTTCTCTCACGGTGCCCGGTTTGAATGCGTTGCCGGCCTCGCCTGGAAAGACATCGGAAATAGAGATCGGTTCAACGGTTTATGCCATAGGATACCCGATGGCTGTCGGCCTGACGTTTTCTCACGGAATGGTTTCCTGTTTGCGGGAGACATCGGGTGGGCACTATATCCAGTTTACGGCGCCTATTTCACCGGGTTCAAGCGGAGGCGGACTGTTTGATGAACAGGCTCATCTGATCGGTATTCCCACGTACTTTGTCGCTCAGGGCCAGCTTTTGAATTTTGCCTTGCCGGTCGAATGGGTTTATGATTTGCCAAAACGCCATTTCGCTCAATCCGCTGCGGTTCATAGCGAAAAAAGCGATGATGAGTTCCAGCATCAGACGATCGCGCTTGAAGAAAAAGAGGATTGGGTGGCCCAGATCCAGCTGTGCGAGCGCTGGACGAAAGAGTTTCCCGGGAGTGTTCGGGCATGGGATTTATTGGGTGCCGCATATGCAAATAATGGCGAGTTCCGCAAAGCCATCAAGGCATACACGCAGGCTGTTCAGCTCAATCCTGATTCTTCGCAGAATTGGTTGGAATTGGGTCTTCTGTACGGAAAAATCGGGCGGCGGGATAAACAGATAGAGTCTTACCGCAAGGCGGTGCTTAACAATCCGGAGTATACCGGCGGCTGGCTCAAGCTTGCTGTCGCCTATCGGGATGCGGACCGGTTCAGGGATGCACTGGAGGCTTCGCAGCAAGTGACAAGGATCAATCCGGTCCATGTTACGGCCTGGATGATTCAGGGTTATTCTTACGGCAAGCTGGGCGATCAAGCCAGAGAGATCGACGCATATTTACAGGCGATCAATATCGATCAGTATTCGGCTGAAGCTTATGTAAGCCTGGGGGTTGCCTACAGCAATGCCCATCGTGAAGAAGATGAGGTGGCGTCTTATCAACAGGCGCTTCATGTCAACCCTGATGAAAGTTCGGCATTGTTCAACCTTGGCCATTATTATATGGCGCATGGCAATAAGGAAAAGGGTATGGAATATTATTCCAGATTGAAGGGTGTGGATCCGGAACTGGCCAGGATATTTTACAAAGATTTGAGCTTTCGGGTGTTTCCGGCAATGCTGCAGAGATTGTAGTGTTTATCACTGTCCGGATACTGTGAGGCTAATATTAAATCTGCATGACAATGCGTCGTTTTATCAGTAAGAGTATTCTCTGTATCAGTTTGGCTTTGGGATTGATTCCATCGGGTTATGTCTCGGCGGCGCCTCTTCCGTCTGAGCTGAGCGTGGATTATTCATATTACAATCCGTTGAGTCTGGTGCTGAAAAGATTCAACTGGCTCGAGGATGAGTTCAAGGCGGATCATGTGCGCATACGGAGGGTTTTCAGTCCGGGAAGTGACCTCGCGCTGAAAAATCTGCAAGCCGACAGCGTCAATATTGCGTCCAGTGCAATACTGTCATCAGTCTGGAGCAGGGCGGGGGGAACTCCGATCAAGGTTGTGTACATTTTTACCCGGGCCGAGTGGGAATCCATCGTCGTCCCACGTGATTCTCCGATAAACTCAGTGACGGCGTTGAAGGGCAAGAGGATTGCTGCTGCTCCGGGTACGGATCCTTACTTTTTCCTGCTGCGGGCATTGCGCGAAGCTGGTTTGCATAAAGATGATGTCGTTATTGTGCCTATGAGTCATGCGCAAGGTCGAGCAGCTTTGGAAAAGAGTACTGTGGATGCCTGGGCCGGCGGTGTTCCTTATTCTGCCGAGAGTCAACTGGAAAACGGTTTTCGGGTGATATACCGAAACGCGCTGTTCAATTCGGACGGAGTTTTAAACGTAACCGAGGCTTTTGCCGGAAAATATCCTGAAGCGGTATTGCGAGTCATCAAGGTCTATGAAAAAGCGCGCAAGTGGGCGCTGAGACATCCTGATGACCTTGAGGTGATTTATTCTGAAGAGGCGAAAATCCCATTGCCCATATCACGGCTGGTGCTGAGCAAGTTTGATTTTTCTGATCCTCGCATTGTCCGGAACGATATCAGAGTCGTGAAGTTGTCATCTCCCGTGTTGAAGGAAGAGCAGTTGATCAACCGGGATTTGAATGTGAATAAGGTGATCGATGATCTGATCGATACGAGTTTCGTTTTAAAGCAGGTCGGTCCTGTTTCGGGCAGGTAGTTCGAAAACTTGCATGGTAAGGATGTTCCGGCTGTTCACTTTATTGTTTACGAGCGAGCAGTCAACTTTTTTTACCGGACAGTGCATGTGGCTCAGCAGAAACAGAAAAAGCCTCCGGTCTGGAGGCTTTTTCTGTTTCTGCTGAGCGGGAAACGAGACTCGAACTCGCGACCCCAACCTTGGCAAGGTTGTGCTCTACCAGCTGAGCTATTCCCGCTTGAGAGGCCTAATTATAGGGATATTTCCCCTTTTGTGCAACAGTCTGATGAAATCTTCCTGTCTGTTTTTGGCAGTAAACACAAAAGCCTCCGGTTTGGAGGCTTTTGTGTTACTACTGAGCGGGAAACGAGACTCGAACTCGCGACCCCAACCTTGGCAAGGTTGTGCTCTACCAGCTGAGCTATTCCCGCTTGAGAGGCCTAATTATAGGGATATTTCCTCTTTTGTGCAACAGCTTTTTTCATTTTTTCGAAAACCGGAATCCTGGATTCAGGGATCCTGACAAGTGCTGCAATGCCTTCAGAGGTTCAGTTCCTGCATGATCGTCCCCATGTCTTTGTCTCCTCTGCCCGATAGATTGACTACGATGATGGACTCCTTCGACATCATCGGAGCACGCAGCATCGCATAGCTTACGGCATGGGCAGATTCGAGGGCGCATATTATGCCCTCGTTTTTGGCCAGTGTGTCGAGCGCGAAGATTGCCTCCTTGTCGGTTGCCGAGGTATAGGTGACCAGGCCGAGCCTTTGCAGGTAGCAGTGTTCAGGGCCGACGCCAGGGTAGTCCAGACCGGCTGAGATGGAGTGTGCTTCAAGCACCTGGCCATGTTCGTCCTGGAGCAGTTTCATCATCGATCCGTGCAGGACTCCGATTTCACCTTTGGTCAGCGATGCGGCATGCTTGCCTTCGAGCCCTTCACCCGCTGCTTCGACGCCGATCAGTTCGACCGATCGCGCATCGGGCAGAAATTCATAGAACATGCCGATTGCATTGCTGCCGCCGCCGACACATGCGACGACGACGTCGGGCAGGCGTCCGGTCTGATCGAGGGCCTGACGGCGCGTTTCGCGTCCGATTACTGACTGGAAGTCCCGGACCATCATCGGGTAGGGATGCATGCCGATGACCGATCCGACGATGTAGAATGTATCTTCCGGATTGTTCATCCAGTCGCGGATCGCTTCGCTCGTTGCGTCTTTGAGGGTCCGGGTGCCGGCGCTGACCGGGCGGACATCGGCTCCGAGCAGTTTCATCCTCGCCACGTTCGGTGCCTGCCGGCGAATGTCCTCCTCTCCCATATAGACTATGCATTCGAGGTCGAACAGGGCACAGACCGTCGCAGTCGCCACTCCGTGCTGGCCGGCGCCGGTTTCCGCAATCACCCGTTTTTTCCCCATACGCTTTGCAAGAAGCACCTGGCCGAGCGCATTGTTGATTTTGTGCGCCCCTGTATGGCAGAGGTCTTCGCGTTTGAGCCAGATTGCCGCTCCGCCGAGTTTTTCGCTCAGCCGTTTCGCATAATAAAGGGGAGTCGGACGCCCGACGTAGTCACGAAGCAGGCTTTCGAGAGTTTTTTTAAACTCAGGGTCCTCTTTGGCCAGGAGATACTCCTGTTCGAGATCTGCAGCGTTCTTTACGAGTGTTTCTGGAATGAATTTCCCTCCGAATGTGCCGAAATGGCCGAATTCATCAGGAGCGGAGTAGACAACCTTCGTCATGAAAGTTCAGAGAATATGGTTATTCAAGTGAAAAGGGCTTTGAAAATGCCTAGACTGTCGACCGGTTCCGGCTGTAACCGGGACGATCTGAGGCAGGGCATCATTCATTGAGCAATATAGAAACCTTTGTGGCATTTCTCCATGGCTGACTTACCGGGTACCATTTCCGTCGAGAGCTTTCGAAAGATGTTTCGATATAAGATCTTCGCCAGGATCAGGAATGGCTTCAAAAACGCAAAGGTTTCATATATTCACTATCAGGTTTTCTGTCTGTACGCTTCCTGAGCGCTCAGTAACACACCATTGTTTGCCCGTGAGATTTGTCCAGTCACTGAAAGTTCTGATCCTGATACTCCTCGTCAATTCGATAGAGGGGATCGTGCCGGCACAGGCAGGAAACGGCGGTTCAAAAAGCTCCGGTAAAAAATCGGGGGCTGCGCAGTCGGATACCACGAAACCGAAACGTGACGACCTCGATTCGACGGTCGTCTACACGGCACGCGATTCCCTGATCTACAATTTCGACAAGCGTACCATGGACCTGTTCGGCAAGGCGCGTGTCGATTACAAGGACATGCGGCTCGAGGGTCCGAGAGTCACCGTTGAACAGCTCGTTTCCACCATCCACACAAGGGCTGCGCTCGATTCGCTCGGCAGGTTGACGGAACTTCCGGTTTATACCGACAAGACCGGCTCGTTCAATGCCGAGGTGATGAACTACAACTACAAGACAAGGAAGGGCACGAGTTCGAATGTCTCGTCGAAGGACGCCCAGGGGATCTATTACGGTGAAGAGGTCCAGCGGTCTGCGACCGGCGTACTCTATATCCGCGATGGAGTCTACACGACCTGCGATCTCGATGAACCGCATTACTGGTTCACCGGCCACAACATGAAGATCATTCCGGACGATCGCCTCGTCTCCCGTCCGTTCATCATGTACATTCATCCGGAACTGTTCAATCATCGTCTGCCGGTGATTCCGATTTTGCCGTTGCCGTTCATGTCGATGTCCATTTCGAACAAGCGCGCGTCAGGCTTTCTGTTCCCGCGGATCGGCAGCAGCAGCAACAGGGGGACTTACCTGTCGAATCTCGGCTATTTCTGGGCTATCAACGACTATTGCGACCTGAGGCTCGAAAGCGATCTGTCATTCAAGGGGGGCTGGCGTTTAGCAGAGCGTTTTCGATACAAAAACGGGAATCATTACAGCGGTTCGATCGAAGGTCAATACGAGACGTTCGAGTTCAACAATCCCGGCGATCCGAATTATGCCAGGTACAAAAACAGGGACTTCAGGGTCATCCATCACCAGGAGTTCGATCCGACATCGAAGCTCGACGTCAACCTTCAGTACCTGGGGGGGGATCGTTACTATAATGTCAACTCGATCAATACGGAATCGATCGTTACAGAGCAGGCGACTTCGTACGCTTCTTTCTCCAAGTCTTGGGATGACGGCAATCGGGTGCTGATAGCCGGTTACCAGAGAGTCGATAACCTGATCAATGACAATATCACCCAGGCTTTCACGACCTCGTTGTACCAGAGCCGCATCTATCCTTTCAGGCCAAGGCTTGGCGCTTCGCAATCAGACTGGACTTCTCGCTTGTCCATTCAGCCGGAGGTTTCCTTCGGAGGGCAGTTTACCAACGCGAGCGGCATCAGCACAGATCTTTATACCGGTAACGCAGGCATGGATATCGGGTTCCTGCAGGATTTCGCTCCAGGATACCGGGCGATGTTCACCCAGAAAATCACTTTACAGCAGCTGTTCAAAACGGCAACTCAGCAGGATGATCTCAGTGCCACCAGGATTCAGCTCCCGTTCCAGGTCCAGTCTACGCTGTTCAAGTACCTGAATCTCACACCGTCCCTGACCTTCAGCCACTACCGGGTCAACAGTACGGTCAGGAAGAGCTTTTCCAACGGGGGAGTGCTGACGGAAACGATCGACACGCCTGCCGAATACTCGACAGCAGTTTTTTCTGTCGACGCGCAGACGCGACTGTACGGCATCCTCAATACCGGTCTGCTGGAAAATATCGTCGGACTGAAGGCTATCCGGCACACATTCATCCCGACGCTAACGTTTACCTACAATCCTGATTACACGGGAAACGGTTACAACTATTACGGTTCCTATTACGATCCGGTCAGGCAGTCGATGGTCAAATACAACCGGTTCGAACAGTCCCTCTATTCAATTGTGCCGGAAAAGCAGCGTTTTGTAGGTATCAGTCTCCAGAATCTCCTCCACGGGAAGTTCCGGAACAAAGACGTGTCCGCGACCGCCGGCGACAAGACGGTCCAGCTGCTCTCCCTGACGGCGGCTACCGGATACAATTTTGCTGCCGATTCGCTGCGCATCGCTCCGCTGACCGTCTCGGCATCGAGCAACGCTCTCTCTCCGGCATTGATGATGACGGCGGGCGCTATCTATGACTTTTACACATACGATCCCAAGACGGGCTACAGGATTGACAAACTCTATGCAGACGAGGGGAAAGGGCTGCTGCGCTTCGTCAGCGGTTTCCTCAATGTGAGCATGAGCGTCAGCGGCAATCTCCGTTCGCGCTATGAGCCAATCGAGCGAAAGGCGGGGGAGCCGTCTATGGTGCGGAATGACGGCTCGGTGGTCGAGCAGGCTATTTACAAGGAGCGCTTCAACAGCGACGAGCTCGTCAAGTTCGGTTCTCAACTGCCGTGGTCGTTGCGAACGTCTCTCTATCTGGTCGAAGACCGGAGCGATCCTCTTAACCCGACCACAACGGCGCTGCTGAATACTGCGGCCAAGGTTTCCCTTTCAAGAAACTGGCAGGTTGGCTTGAACACCGGTTATGATCTCAGAAGGAAAGACTACATTTACCCCGCGCTTCTCGTTTACAGGGATCTTCATGACTTTCAGTTCAGCTTCCAGTGGGTTCCAAGGGGGCAGTACAAGGGCTATCTGATTCAGATCGCCATGAAACCCCCGCAACTCAAGGACCTGAAATTCAAGGCAAGTTCAGGCTACGGACAGCCGGTGGCAGAATAGGATCGGGTGTCGCAGGAGAGTTGTCAGTTCAATTGGTCGAGAATCAGCTCCAGCCTTGCATTAAACGCCTCAGGAGCATCGTGATGGATGCAGTGGGCAGCTTTCGGGATGATGAAAGCCCCGGCCTGCGGAAGCAGTTCCTGGAACTCCGGGATGATTTTATGCGGCGGCAGTGCCGTATCTTCGGCTCCCCAGACCAGCCATGCATCACCCTTGTAATTACATTTTTTGATACTCTCGAGCATGAAATCGGCGGGTCGTCTTGACGGGGACAGGAAAGAGAATATGGCACCCCGGTCCTGAAGCGGCCTGGAAAACTGGTTGATCAGGTTGATGTCGACCTTTTTCTGGTTGTAATAGGTCGGCGCGAGACTCTGGCTGACTCCGACAGGGTTGGCGAAGGCGGCGAACAGCACCTCTCCGATCAGGGGTGAACCCACGAGCCCGAAGAACGCTTTAGCCATGCCGTCCATGCTGTCACCATAAAGACCGGATGGATTCGCAAGAATCAGGCCCCTGACTTTTTCCGGGTTCAGATGCGCATAAAGGATGCTGCTCGCAGCCCCCATCGAGTGTCCCACAAGAATGACCTTGTCGAGTCCTTTCAGGTGAAGGAATGCTTTGATCTGCGTGGCGAAAAGTTCAAGGCTGTAGCGGACATTGGGTTTTCCGGATTGACCGAATCCTATGAGATCCATGGCGTAAATCCTGTGCCTGCCGTCGAACGCGGGAATATTGTCGTCCCAGTGTTCGATCATGCCGCCGTATCCGTGTATGAAGAGTAACGGCGTGAACGACGAATCAGCCGGTCCGTATTCACGGTACCGTATTTTTACCTCCTGATTCTCGCCGAGTTGCCAGATAAACCAGCGGTCTTGAGATTCGTTTTTCATGCGTGTTATCAGTCAGGAGATCTGCGCCTGATGCGTCCAGATCGTTTTAAGCCCGATGCCGGTTAGCGAAGATTGTCATGAGACAATATAGCTGTTGAAAAAAAGAATGAAAGTGCGTTATGGAAATTCATTAAATAGGTGTAAATTAATCCTGTTTTAATTTTACCCTTCCTTTATGTTACAAGTATCCAGAAAATTCGAATACGGGCTGCACGCAGTCACCTATCTTTCACTGAAAGGCCCTGAGAGGGTCGTGACAGTCAAGGAGATGGCCTCTGATATCGGGTTTTCCCAGGTATTCCTGGCCAAGGCCATGCAGAATTTGAAAAAAGCCGGCATTACGCGATCGGTGCAAGGCGTCAAGGGCGGTTATATGCTCGCAAAAAATCCGGAAGAGATCACTGTGGCGGATATCGGACTCGCCATCGAGGGAAAGCCGCGTCTGATGCGCTGTTCCCAGGAGAGCTGTGAGTGCGAGATCGAGTCGAATTGCAACCACAAGGGATATATGGTCAACCTCCAGATCAGGATTCATCAGCTTCTCGACGAAACGACAATCGCCATGCTCCTCGACAGGTACGGTAAACCTTGAGCTGTCCGTACCATTTTTTCAACTCTTCCTTCCGGTCTCTGCGACGGTTTACTTAAATTAGTCGACAGATTCACCTCCTCTCCATGCCAAACATTCAGAACAGCAGCGAACAACCTTTGGAACCGAACCCTTCTCACGACGCCAACACCGGAACAGGCAACACACTTCCCGATATCGTGCTCGGAGGTGTTACTACACACAATCTCAAGCATATAACGGTCAGAATTCCGAGGAACCGCTTTGTCGTCCTGACCGGCCTGAGCGGCTCCGGCAAATCCAGCCTCGCTTTCGATACCCTTTACGCCGAGGGGCACCGGCGATATGTCGAATCCCTTTCGGCCTACGTAAGGCAGTTTCTCGAGCGGATGCCCAAACCTGAAATCGAAACGGTCGAAGGGATAGCTCCGGCTATTGCCATCGAGCAGAAAGCCATTCCCAAGAATCCGCGTTCGACCGTCGGAACCGTCTCCGAGATTTATGACTATCTCCGACTGCTGTACGCAAGGATCGGCAAAATATACTCGCGTGACACCAACGAGCTGGTGCTGAAGCATACCCCTGAGGATGTGAGCCTTCAGGCACGCTTTTTCGATAACGGTACCAGGTTTTATGTCGGCTATCCGTTTCCGTGTCATCACGATGTCCAGCATCACGACTGTTCAGTTGCCGAAGAGATGAAAAACCTTCTGCAGAAGGGATTTTTCAGGCTACTCAGGGACGAGGTCGTGCTTGACATCTCCGATGCTGCCGTCCGGGCAGAGGTTGAGGCCATGGACCGGAAAGAGCTGATGGAGCTGCTCGTGCTGGTGGACCGGTTCGTGGCCAAACACGACGAGAAAGTCTACGGCAGGGTCGCCCAGGCGGCAGAGAGCTGTTTCATCGAGTCTGGCGGTAACGCAGTCATAAGGGTAGCCGGCGGCAAGGAGTATAGGTTCAGCGACAGGCTCGAAATGAACGGAGTTGTCTATCAGGATCCGTCGCCACAGCTTTTTGCCTTCAACTCGCCTATCGGGGCTTGCAGCGTTTGCCAGGGATTCGGCAGAATCGCCGGCATCGACGAGGATGCTGTCGTTCCGGACAAGTCGTTGAGCCTGGCTGAAGGAGCCATTACCTGCTGGAATTCAGAAAAGTACTCCTGGTATCTCAAGCAGTTGCTGCGAATCGCTTCCCAGGTGGGCATTCCGATTGATGTGCCTTATGAAAAGCTGGGGCACGTCCACCGGGAGATGATCTGGAAAGGGATCCCGGAACGGGATTTCAAGGGGTTGTGGCCGTTTTTCGAGGATATCGAGAAGGATGCCGGCTATAAGGTGCATTACCGCGTGTTCCTGAGCAGGTACCGGGGATATGCCACATGCTCGGAGTGCGAAGGGAGCCGCCTGAACGCCGATGCGCGCATGGTGAGGGTTTCCGGAAAGAATATCGGTGAAGTGACCAGGATGAACATCGCCGATGCGCAAGCTTTTTTTGCCAGTCTCGATATTTCGCCGTTCGACCGAACTGTGGCTGATGCCATACTGAAAGAGATCATGAAACGGCTCGGTTATATGCTCGACGTCGGGCTTGATTACCTGACGCTCGATCGTTTGACGCACACCCTCAGCGGAGGCGAGTTTCAGCGGATCAACCTTTCGACGTCACTCGGCTCGCCACTGGTCGGAGCTGTCTATATCCTCGATGAACCGAGCATCGGTCTGCATCAGAGCGACTCTGCCAGGCTGGTGGCGCTGCTCAGGCGACTGCGTGACCTGGGCAATACCGTGGTCGTCGTCGAGCACGACCGCGAAATCATCGAGGCGGCCGATGAGGTTATCGATCTCGGGCCCCGGGCAGGACGACTTGGCGGAGAGATCGTTTTTCACGGTCCACCGGCAGCCATGGCGACTGCCGAGGGGTCACTGACTGCTGACTATATGTACGGGAGACGGCATATCGAGGTCCCTGCGACGAGGCGCAAACCCGATTTCTCCTCCTGCATCGAAATCACCGGCGCCATGCAGAACAACCTTCGCAACATCGACGTGAAGTTTCCCCTTGGCGTGATGACCTGCGTTACCGGTGTGAGCGGCTCCGGTAAATCGACCCTTGTGAACGACATCCTCAAACTCGGCATCGTCCGTGAAAAGGAGGGGTCGCGGGAAAAGGTGGGAACGCACCGAGCCATATCCGGCACCGAGCTCATCGATGCCGTCGAGCATGTCGATCAGTCGCCGATCGGTAAATCGAGCCGCAGCAATCCGGCCACCTATCTCAAACTTTTCGACGACATACGCCAACTGTTCGCCTCCACCCGGGATGCCCGCGACCGGGGATGGAAACCGGGTTACTTCTCGTTCAATATTCCCGGTGGGCGTTGCGAAGCCTGTGCCGGCGAGGGTAGCGTCAAGATCGAGATGCAGTTCCTGGCCGATATCGAGGCGGTCTGTGAAGAGTGCGGGGGTAAGCGTTACAAGCAGTCGACGCTCGAAGTGAAGTATCGCGGGCTTTCGATTGACGAAGTCCTCGATCTGACCGTTCAGGAGGCGCTCGACTTTTTCAAGTCGGAGAAGTCAATCCAGAGGAAACTGCAGGTACTCCAGGAGGTCGGCCTTGACTATATCCGGCTCGGCCAGTCATCCAGTACGCTGTCGGGCGGGGAAGCCCAACGCCTTAAACTGGCGCATTTCATTTCCAGGGCCGATGTCGTCAATACACTCTTCATTTTCGACGAGCCTACCACCGGCCTTCATTTCGACGATATCGCCAAGCTGGTCCAATGTTTCGAGAAATTGATGGCACAGCACAATTCGCTGGTCATCATCGAACACAACCCGGACATCATAAAGCAGGCGGACTGGATCATCGATCTCGGTCCCGGCGCGGGAATCCGGGGCGGGGATGTGGTAGCCGTCGGCACGCCCGAGGAGATTTGCCAGTGCGAAGCCTCGATCACAGGGCAGCATCTGAAGCCTTACCTTGAAGAAAGAAAAAGGACTTAGGTAGAAAGATAAAGGACCAAAAAGACTTAAGGGACCAAAGGGTGAAGAAAAACTCTTAACATTTATGTCCCTTAAGTCCTTTTAGTCCCTTCGGTCCCTTTTCTTACATTCCCATCTTCAGCGGATCGTCCTCAAGCGCTCCTCCGTGCAGGCGGATGTGCGGGTAATGGGAGGCGGTTTTCTCTGTCCAGGCATTGCTGCCTTTCGTTACAGACGATTCGTTCTCTTCCACCGATACGCGGTTCGAAGCAAGCGCCACGATCTCCCGAAGGATCTCATGGTTGACCTTGTCGGCCTCCGTTGCCACATCGTCCCTGATTTTCGAAGCGAGGCTCTCCAGTTTTTCCAGGGTTACCTTGCCGATAACGTAGATTGCCTCAGGGCTTCTTTTTTTACGATCTTCGAAATTCATTGTCGAAGGCAGTGGTTTCAGGTTATTGCGGTGTAATACAATAAAAAATTATTTGCTGCCCGGAAATCTTTTTTTTATAATAGATCATCTGTTAGCACTCTCGCTTGACGAGTGCTAACGTGACCTGAACCAGGCGTTCAGGTGGTTTCTGACCTCAAGTGACACAATGATCAATCATCAACTCAAACGAGAAAGAAGACAATGAACTTGAAACCATTAGCTGATCGAGTTATTGTTAAGCCCGCGCCGGCTGAGGAAAAAACCAAGGGTGGCCTCTACATTCCCGATACCGGCAAAGAGAAGCCGCAGTACGGTGAAGTGGTTGCCGTGGGTGCTGGCAAAGTGGCAGAGAACGGCCAGCTGCTCCAGATGCAGGTAAAAGTCGGAAACAAGGTCCTGTACGGCAAGTACTCCGGTACCGAAGTCCAGGTGGAAGGGGATGACTTCCTCATCATGCGCGAGTCCGACATTTTCGCGATTCTTGACTAATCAACACACGATTTGCATTTAAAAATCCTATAGGAGGAAAGCTTTACAATGACTGCTAAAGATATTCTCTTTGACGCCGATGCCAGGGCGAAACTCAAAGTAGGCGTAGACAAACTCGCCAATGCTGTTAAAGTCACGCTCGGCCCAGCCGGCCGCAACGTGCTCATCGACAAGAAATTCGGTGCTCCAACCTCGACCAAGGACGGCGTCACGGTCGCAAAAGAGATCGAACTTGCCGATGCTATCGAAAACATGGGCGCCCAGATGGTCCGTGAAGTCGCTTCCAAAACCAGCGATGTCGCCGGTGACGGCACAACCACCGCTACGGTGCTTGCCCAGGCCATCTATCGCGAAGGCCTGAAGAACGTGGCCGCCGGTGCACGTCCGATCGACCTCAAGAGGGGTATCGATCGCGCTGTCCGTGAGGTCGTCCAGGAGCTCCGCAACATCAGCCGCAGCATCTCCGGCAAAAGGGAGATTGCACAGGTCGGCACCATTTCCGCCAACAACGATCCTGAAATCGGCGAACTGATTGCTGAAGCAATGGATAAGGTCGGCAAGGACGGCGTCATCACCGTCGAGGAAGCAAAAGGTATGGACACAGAGCTGAAGGTTGTCGAAGGCATGCAGTTCGACCGCGGTTACCTCTCTCCGTACTTCGTCACCAACCCGGAGACCATGGAAGCAGAGCTCGACGACGCACTCATCCTGATCCACGACAAGAAGATCGGCAACATGAAAGAGTTGCTTCCGATCCTCGAGAAAGCTGCCCAGTCCGGCCGTCCGCTGCTCATTATCGCAGAGGACATTGAAGGTGAAGCTCTTGCAACCCTCGTGGTCAACAAACTTCGTGGCACCCTGAAAGTCGCAGCTGTAAAGGCTCCCGGCTTCGGCGATCGCCGCAAAGCCATGCTTGAAGATATCGCCATCCTTACCGGCGGTACCGTCATCTCTGAAGAGAAAGGCTACAAACTCGAGAACGCTACCTTCGCTTACCTCGGCCAGGCTGCCCGCGTCAACATCGACAAGGACAACACCACGCTCGTCGAAGGCAAAGGCAAGCAGGAAGAGATCAAGGCTCGCATCAACGAGATCAAGGGCCAGATCGACAAGTCGACATCCGAATACGACACCGAAAAGCTGCAGGAACGCCTTGCAAAACTTTCCGGCGGCGTGGCCGTTCTCAACATCGGCGCTTCGACCGAAGTCGAGATGAAAGAGAAGAAAGCCCGTGTCGAGGATGCGCTTCATGCAACCCGCGCAGCTGTACAGGAAGGTATCGTCGCAGGCGGCGGCGTCGCTCTGATCCGCGCCATCAAGGGACTGGATCGTGCAATTGCCGACAACGAAGACCAGAAGACCGGTATCGACATCATTCGCCGTGCGCTCGAAGAGCCGCTTCGCCAGATCGTTGCCAACACCGGCACGACCGACGGTGCAGTCGTCCTCGAGAAAGTCAGGAGCGGTGAAGGCGATTACGGCTTCAATGCTCGCACCGAACAGTACGAAAACCTGGTGGAAGCCGGTGTGGTCGACCCGACCAAGGTTACCAGAAGTGCCCTGGAGAATGCAGCTTCGGTTGCAAGCATCCTGCTCACCACGGAAGCCTGCATCACTGACATCAAGGAAGAGAAGTCCGACATGCCTGCAATGCCTCCCGGTGGCATGGGCGGTATGGGCGGCATGTACTGATCCTGATCATACATACAGCATGATTCTGTCTCGAGAGGGCAGTAAAAATGCAAAAGGGCTACCTGAAAAGGTGGCCCTTTTGCGTGTGTATGCGTAATTCCTGTCAGCCGGGTCGTTTCTTACTGATTCATTCCATGTCGCATGCTGACTTGATGCTGCAACAGAGTTACGCAATTACAATGGAGAATGTGTTCAGGGCAGCGCTATCAATTATCGTGAGTCGGGGCAGTTCGCTCACCGCCCTTACGTGCGAGGCGGAAGTGGGGGAGAAAATTACAGGGATAACGAAGCTATCGGATCGCGAGACAAATTAATAGAGGTCTTTTTTATAATAACCGGGAAACGACGGCGGAAAAGGGGTCAGCGGTTATGGTCGATATTAGGCTCGACAGCAGTACTCGCACCTGATTTGCCGTTTTTGCATCACAAAATGCAGATGTATTTGCATTTGAAGGATATACTATGGATTTTTTAGCGCTAGCCTGATGTTATATCTACGTGTTGGAGCGCTTTGCGTAATGGGTATGTTCAACAAAATGATGTGTATGTGAAAGATGTGCAATCGATGTTAAACTAAAATGAAACGAAGATGAAACAGACTGCAAAAATCGCAACTCTCGCTATCGCACTTTGTGCCGGGATCGGCGGATCTGCTTTTGCCAATGGTACTTACAGGGCTGAACCTGAACGAGCGCCGGTAATGCCTGAGGCTGCGCCTGCCCCCAAGCCTTACACTCCACCACCAGCCCCTGTGGTCCAATCCACATCGGAGATCGGACCTTATGTCAGCGGATCAGCCGGCGTCGGAATTCCTGGCAACAGTCATCTGAAAACAGGTTATGTGTTGAATGGAGCCGTCGGCTACAATTTCGATCCGATGAGGGCTGAAGTCGCTGTCGGTTATCAGAAACATGACCTCAAGCATTTTGATGATGATATCTCGTACCTGAGCCTTATGGCAAACGGGTATTATGATTTTGAAGCCATGTCCGGCGTAAAGCCCTATCTGATGGCGGGTGCAGGCGTTGCCAGTGTCGACAGGTCCTGGATCAATGATAACGATACCAGTTTCGCATGGCAGTTAGGTGCCGGCGTTGGTGTCAAAATCGCCGACAGGACCACGTTGGACCTGGGTTATCGGTACTTCAGGCCGGATAACGGCAATTCCGATTTTCAGGGTCACAACATTATGGCAGGCATCAGGTACCAGTTCTGAATCATTGGTTCCAGTTGAATCCAAAAAGGTCAGAAGCCCAAACAGCTTCTGGCCTTTTTTTATTTCCGTATTACGCTCGCGCGCCTCAATCCAGCCGGATTCGAATGCTTTTTATCGAACTCATTATTCTGCAATCAGCTCTGCATTTTTGAATATCGAATACGAATGTGCCGGTTCGATCGCATCTTGTTTCAAAACCGTGATCGACAAGGGCATGTACTTCTTAAGGCTCTTTAATCCGTTTTCGAAATGTTTATATTCTAAAACCGGATGCTTCTGGTCCGGGCTGCCGGAACAGTGATGTTTCAGGTTGATTTGTGATCGTTTTTGTGACCTGCCGCCCGGGATGCATATAAATATGGGGCATGATTGTTTACTGCAGAAGGCTGCGTTATTGGTCTGTTGCGCATGTTTCCGTCGATCAAATAACGATTTGAGTCAGTAAACAACGGCAAAAGAATCGAACTACAACATTATTTCATGAGAGCAGTACTGTTGGTCAGCGGAGGTATGGACAGCCTGGTCGCCACAGCTTTGGCACATCACCAGGGCTTCGACCTTGCCGCCATGCATGTCAATTACGGACAGAGGACATGGCAGAAAGAATTAGAGTGTTTCCGCCTGATCTGCGATCATTACGATATAAGCCGGCGACTTGAAGTCGATGCCGGGTTCCTGGGCACCATCGGCGGTTCCTCGCTGACCGATGCGGCCATCCCCGTAGGACCCGCCGATCTTGGCGGGACCACCATTCCCACAAGCTATGTTCCCTTCAGGAACGCCTGTTTCCTTTCGATGGCCGTAAGCTGGTCCGAGGTTATCGGCGCAGACAGGCTCTTCATCGGTGCCGTCGAGGAGGACTCTTCCGGCTATCCCGACTGTCGCAAGGTTTTCTACGATGCCTTTAACCGGGTCATCGATCTCGGCACGAGGCCTGAGACCCGGATAGAGATCATGACTCCGCTGATCGCCATGAGCAAGGCTGAAATCGTCGCCAGGGGAATGGAGCTCGATGCCCCGTTCAATTACAGCTGGTCATGCTACAAGAGCGAGGGGCTCGCCTGCGGCGTTTGCGACAGCTGTGCCCGGCGTCTGAGGGCCTTCGAAATTGCCGGTATCCGTGACCCTGTCGAGTACGAGGTCAGGCCGAACTATCTTCAGTAACCATCAACATGTAATCCCCCTGAATCCATGGAACAGGTCAAATCCATTCCTCCCGGCTCGCAGTCGCTTAATGAGCGTTTCAATCTCGCATTCGGTCTCACAGCCCTCATCTGGGTCGCAGGACTTGTCGGCCATTTCACTCCATTGCTCGAATGGCCTGCCCTGGCGATCTACGTGCTCGGGTCGATCGGCGTCGTGGTCTGGCGAGGCAAAAGCCGAGGCGAATGGGCCGAGATGTACCTGGCCGGCGGAGACCTGAAGAAGTCCCTCAAATGGGGAGGCATCGCCGGTATCATCCTTTTTTCAATGGATGTCTTCAATACCGTGATGTGGTACAAGAGCGGAAAACCGCCGATGAATGATATGCTCAGCATTCTTGTGAACATGAACTTCCTCTACTTTTTTCCTGTCCTTGTGCTTGCCGAAGAGTTCCTGTGGAGGGGTCTCATGCTTTCCGCGATGATCGAAAAAGGGGTCAACAAGCATATCACCGTGTTCGTGACCGCGATGTTCTATGTGGTGAACCATTTCGCAGTGGCTCCGGTCGGCATGAAGGAGCGTGCCCTGATGGCCATGATGGCTTTTCCGATTGGCATTCTTGGCGGTTATATTGTGCTGAAGTCCAAAAACGTCTGGGGAAGCGTGCTTGTGCACATGGTCACCATGCTCTCCATGGTGCTCGATATTTTCGTGATTCCCGAACTTGTGTACAAATATTTGCGCTGATCATATCCACCATTGCTCATGGCTGAAAACCGAATCACCCAACTGATGAAGCAGGACAAGAAGCTGCTCATCGCTTACTATATGCCTGAATTTCCTGTGCCGGGGGCCACGCTTCCGGTGCTTGAAGCCCTGCAGGAGAACAATGCCGACATTATCGAGCTCGGCATGCCCTATTCCGATCCGATCGGCGACGGACCGGTCATCCAGGAGGCGGCCCATACGGCTATTCGTCATGGGGTGACCGTCAGCAGCATCCTCGATATGGTCAGGAAAGCGAGGAATGGCGAGGGTTGCAAGAAAATCACCACGCCGATTCTGCTGATGGGTTACAGCAATCCGCTCATCGCATACGGCGGGGACTGCTTTATGGCCGATGCGGTCGAAGCAGGTGTCGACGGCCTGCTTATTCCCGATCTTCCTCCAGAGGAGTCCGAGGACTTCCTCGAACGTGCCAGAAGTTTCGGATTGACGGTCGTGTACCTCATTTCGCCGGTCACTCCGCCGGATCGTATCGAGCTCATCGACAGCATGTCTACCGATTTTTCCTACTGCCTCGCCGTCAATGCGACCACCGGTACCGGAAAGCTCGACGACAAGGGCATGGACCAGAAGATAGCGGACTATCTGGAGCGGGTACGTGAGCATACGAGGAAAAAATTTGTCGTCGGTTTCGGCATCAGGGACCGCGAAAGGGTCCACAAGATGTGGGAACTGGCCGACGGTGCCGTGGTCGGTACGGCACTTCTGCAGCATGTGGCAGCTGCCAAAAGCCCCGAAGAGACGGCCAGCCTGGCCGCAGGCTTCTGGAAATCGTTGCAGTGACGCTTAACTCATGACGGCGCTTCGGCATTAGCCGGGACGCCGTCATGACCATGCATCCCATCCTCTCTCGCCAATGAAATCATCGAGCACCGCTCCTCATCTGGTCACGATCATAATTCCCCACCTGAAGAACCGGGCCATGCTCGAGTCCTGCCTCGACTCCTTGCGCCTGACTTCCTGGAAAGACTTTTCCGTCCTCGTCGTCGACAACGGAGGCGAGACCTCCGACTTGTCCGGCATCGAGAATGCATATCCTGAAATCACCGTCCACCGTCTTTCCGCAAACGCGGGATATGCCGGAGGCTGCAACGAAGGACTGAACCGCTCGTCCTCGAAATATGTAGTCTTCATGAACGACGATGCCGTCGTGGATCCGGGATGGCTCGACTGCCTGGTGAATGAGGCCGAACGCGATCCGTTGATCGGAGCACTGCAGCCCAAAATCCTTTCGCTTAAGGATCGGCGGGAAGGGCGGCGTGTATTCGACTATGCGGGCGCTGCCGGAGGGCTTATCGACCGCCTGGGCTTTCCGTTCTGCCTCGGCAGGACATTCATCGGCAGGGAAGAGGATCGGGGTCAGTACGATGGCTCAAGGGAGATTTTCTGGGCGTCCGGCGTGGCCATGTTCGCCCCTCGTGACCTTCTGGTCAGACTCGGCGGTTTCGACGCCGGTTTTTTCATGCACATGGAGGAGATCGATCTTTGCTGGCGGATGCGTTTATCAGGCTACAGCGTCCGTTCTGTGCCGAAGGCTGTCGTCTGGCACGAAGGCGGCGCGTCGCTGCAGGAGGGGAGTCCCATGAAGGCGTATTACAACCACCGTAACGCCATTGCCATGCTGATCAGGAACCGCAGCACTTTTGCTCTTGCGCTCATCCTGCCCGTCAGGGTCCTCCTCGAAGCAGTTGCAGCGTTCTATTACCTCTCAGGAGGCGTCGCCGGGGCGGCAAGGGCGAAGATGGTCGTGCGTGCAGCTGCAGACAACCTGCACGGGATCGGCGAAATACTTCGCAAACGTCGGCAGATCCAGCAGACCAGGGTGGTCGGCGACAGGGAGCTGTTCAGGGGGGCGCCACTTTCGGTATTCCTTTTTCGCCGTGCAGCTCAGCACTGACTTTTCGATTCGCAGAAGCTCCTTATCCCCTTGAGAATTGTCGGTAAGTCCTGGCTTTGCACGAAGCTGACCAGGAACTGCGGCGCGAAGAAATCGGGCTTGATTTTCGCTTCGTAGGTCAGGAGCGTGCCGGGCTCGTTCTGCCCATTGACTGCCTCGAGATACCAGTCTCCCTCATAGATCCTGAAATCTCCGCCTATCTGCGTGAAATGCAGGTGCTTCGGGTACTCCTCATCGACCTTCAACCTGAAGTTGACAATTTTCTCGAAAATGAAAATGCCGGATTTGCCTGACTGATCGATGATTTTACTGGAGCCGTTCTCTTCGACCAACGTACTCGAAACGACCTTCGGCATCGTCTCACGGAGCTGGTTGTAGTCTGTCAGCATCTGCCAGACTACCGGGGGAGCGGTCCTGATGAATACACTTCCGCTCGCGCCGATGACATTGTCGGCCAACCAATCCAGATTGATCAGAACTTCGCCATGGAGGATCCTTGCCTTTTTATGAGGGTCCAGTTCCATATGAACGGTACTATATAGTTTTGTTCAAACGGGGGCGTGGATACATGGAGGGAAAAATCGTATCCGTTACTCTTCAATGTACAAGTCGTTACGCTCTGCTGCAATTCTCGTGTGCCAGTCAGGCGCGAGCGACTCCGTCTTTTTTTTATATAAAATTGCAAGGAGCAAAAGGCGATAAGGGACCAAAGGGACGTAAATGACCAAAAGGACATAAGGGTTTCAGGAGGAAGTATGATGCAGCAGCGCCTTTGCCTTTGCAGGGAGCGCCGGGCGCCAGCTCGGCATGCAAAAAGGCCGCCTTGTATCGCCCCTTACCCATTGGCAGTATCCGTCTCATGATGTTTCCTGTGGGTATCTGTAGGGGCGGTTCGCGAACCGCCCGTATTTGCAGGCCACGCTGGGGGGGGGGGGAGCTGTTTGGTCGTCCGAGCCATCACGCAAAAAAAACAGAAGGGGGCACCTCGGGATTACTTCCGGGACAGCCTCTTTTATGGATTTCGATTCCGAGATGCCGGGGCGAGTGATGTACTGAATTTCCCTTCAGTCTTCTGCGTTGAGCGGTTCCGCGTGAACGATGATCTTCGATGTTTCCGGCAGGGAGTGGTAGATCAGGCCTTCGAGGCGGCTGGTCAGAGCATGGACGTTTTCGAGCAGGGTGTCGTCGTTGAAGCCGCAGTGCAGCGTGATACAGAGCTTCTCATGTTCCGTCACGAGAATCCTGACGTCATGGACGTCCTCGATGCCCGGGATATCTTCAGCTGCCTGCCGGATGGCGTTCATGACCC
>Ga0326729_1000089_pt1 | contig 26183 bp, 28 predicted proteins | sample MHFSIPfraction_2_FD_207744 | JGI IMG/M metagenome (GOLD analysis project Ga0326729, IMG submission 207744) | Lab enriched peat soil microbial communities from Michigan Hollow, Ithaca, NY, United States - MHF6AY SIP fraction | ecosystem: Environmental > Terrestrial > Soil > Wetlands > Peat...
CATTATTTTAAATAGTGTTATCTTTAATAGATAATTCTACCCATCGGGTAAAGATTAACAATGGCATAAAGCATTATAAAATATATACTTAAAGCATTATTCTTGAAGAGAATCGCTCAGTTAAGGTTCTTTCAAAAGGAATTTTCCAACAATTTCTGGATAAATTTCAAATAGCCCCTGAAACCAGACAGGAAATCCATTCAGCTCAAAAGAGGCATAACGGCAAGCACGCTCTACTTCTGATTCATCAAGACTTTTCAGGAAATCTGGGGATTCATTGGCATTTATTTCAATTCCTGTAAGACCAATAATAGCGCCCCAGGGTGTTTGATTTAATGGCGTACCCTCAGAGCGCAGTTTTGGTTCAAAGTTCCGCCAAAACAACACGACACTATCTCTATAGAATTTTGCAGTTTCTTCACCATAGTCTGGTATCAGTGTATTCCAGTTATAATCCGCAGATCGATCATTTGTATTTTTTTTATTCCGAGACTCATGAAAAAGATAACACAAAGAGTTTGTAATCGTCCCTGGCTTGTCCAAGACCTCATTTATTGCCAGATCAAGGTTTTCATCGAAGTGCTTTTTCCAAACATTAATATTGTACTCTTTTTTCTTTTGTTCGGCTTCGCTGCGTTTTTTCCATTTGGCTTGCTGCCGTTTCCGCCGACGATTTTTATCACTTTGAGCTGGCGGCTTTAAATAATTTTTAAGTTGCTCAGAAAGCTCAGTATTTCCAGCGGTAAACTTATGGAGTTTGATTCTCCATGCACGCGGACGGTTAGCTTTTTTGTAAAGATCAAAAGCCAACGATAAGGCTACCAGCTTATCATCTTGCAGTGTCGCGCAAGCAATTGCTTCAAGCGCATAATCAAAATCAGATATTTCAAAATTCCAGAGTGCATTTAATGACCCTACTGCTCGATAGTCAGTTAGTTTTTTTTCTGAATTATCATATTCTATTTTTCTTGTTTTTTGCACTTCAAACCAAAACAACAGTCTGTTCAGTTCTGGCCATAGTGGAACATATTTTGAAAGTTCAAGCTTAATTTCTGACAAATTCTCACTTCCAAAGCCAGAATCTCGAATGGCAGAATATTTATATAAAACAGAAAATGTATCAGTGCCTAACAATTCGATTTTGTGAAACGAAATTAATCTTTCAACAGCCTTGCCTGCTGATCCTATTAACCAAAGAAATGATTTCGAAACTTCACAATTTCCTAAATCAATTAATGGTGACATATCAAGCAATTCATTCAGACCTGTTATTATCTTTTGCAATAATTCATTATCAGCAGCATCAACAAATTGTGTTATAGCCTCTGGCAAATGATCGCTGTATTCATAAGTTTTTTTCTGTTCGGACCTTTTTATACATGCAAAAAGCCAATCCCAAGTCTCTTCTGTTGGTTTTACTTCCTTGAGGAGTTCAGTCAGATACTCCCGGTTAAGTTGCTCTGCTTCCGCCAGAAAACTCTGGCGCACAAGCTTTTGTGCATTTTCTGACCCAATAGCCTGAACAGCTCTAAAGGCTGATAGCCTTGCATATTTTTCTGCATTCGGCATCAAAGCGACATGCATCGCTTCGGGCAGCAAGCCATCAATCTTTCCAAACCAGACCATACGAAGAAGATATTCCGTAAGAACGTCATTATCAACATATTTATGTATTAACTCCCGAATAACATCACACAAATCCTGACTTGCAAAACGTTGTACAGCCTGATAGCTTTTCGCCGAACGACCAGTCACTCCATCAGCCATCTGCTCACAAGCCTCTCGAAGTATTTCACGACGAAAATCAACAGGTAACTGGACAGGATCGCCACCTTCAAAAAATATTTCTGGTGCAATCTTGCGAACTTGAGTTCTGATTTTTTCATCCATTAAAACCAGCCAAGGCAGTATTGGACGCAATGTAGGCGTAACAATATCTTTTCCATATTGACTTCGAAAGAATAGTGCTTCAATATTTCTTCGCGACGTTTCTCTCTTGAGCAGTTCAGCAAACCACTCGGCGGCAAGATACTCTCGTACAGATCGATGATGAAAACGAACTGTACCATAAATCGCCTCATCGAATATTGGCCGTAACAGTAAAATTGATTGTTCTGCACCGCTCCAATCAGGAAGCAGGGATTGTACCTTAATCCCGTCGTTATTATGATTTCCATCAGGAACTGTAATAGTCGAAAGCTTAGTTAAAGTCGTAGCCGCCGCAAGAATTTTTGCCCCGCAATGAGTGCGTTCTGTAGATAATAAATTTATTTCAGCGCGATTTTGGTCTCGTTCAGCAAGCCGACGGTCTATACTGTTTCGAATAATTTCATAACGACTTCCGATTCGTCCATTATCTTTCCAGAAATCGGCAATTTCTTCCAAGTCTTGAGGTCGTGATGTAAACTGCCACGCATCGGCACGTTCCACTGCATCAAGGAACGCTTTACTGTCTTTGATTCCTCTGGATGTTATAAAAACAGTAATCTGATCGGCAGTAAGATCGTTTAAGGCAACAATCCTGAAAGGTTTTAATGCTATGCATTTTTGTTCCGCAAGCAAGGGACTATCAAATTCATTTTCTTGTGCTATGGAATTTGATGCGCATTCCGTTGTATTTTCTCCAGCATATGGCAATTGTTCGGTGCAAATATCGCGATCTGTTTTAGGACGCCATGCGCTTGTCCTGCTGGTGATGACGATATGAGTTCGCTCATATGTATTTCTAATATGTCTGCTCAATTTTTTAATAGCACGCTCAAAATCGCGGGGATCTCGCAAACGAGCTTCATCAATAGAATCCAGAAGAAGCCATCCGTCCGAATCAGATTCACGCCAGTTATTAAATTCTTCAAAGGTGCCCTCCTCAAAGGCATCCTCAAGGTTCGCAGGAATATGTTCTAATCGAAGAAAAAAAGCGAATTTTCCTTTTTCAATAAGAGAACGTGCCGCATTACGAATTTCTTCTGTTTTACCCGAGCCAGCTTCGGATAAAATAATCACACGATGTTCATTAATAAGATCAGGCCAAGTTAAACGCGCACCAGTAAATGGACCGCTGATCTCAATATCGCCCCATTTTCCGCTCTCTTCGGATAGTTCAGTAAATGTTCGATTAAGTTGTATAAAGTTGTCGGTTGGCATTGAATCTGTTTTTCTTGTTAAACAGTCGACTGAACATAATTCCAAAATCGAAATTATGCACGTCTACTCAAAACAGTGCTTTTATATGATAATGCAGTAAAAGGGATTTGTACAAACTTGAACAGTCTATAACAGTCATGTCATTTCCCCGTCTATCCCCCCTCGCCTTCCGACGGCTCCTCTGCCATCGTGGCGGCTTCGGCGGCAGTGGCTACAAGGACTTCGGCAATGCGTAAGGAGCGGCGGCACTCTTCGATGTCGGGGCGGCGGTCGGCGAATTTGACCAGGTCGGCCTGGTCGAGCAGCTTGAGCAGCTCCTGGCGGATGTTGACCTTCCTTGCGGCAAGCTCTTCGGCGATCTCCTGCGTGACCATCTCCATCGCGCCGAACTGGTAGCGCTTTTGCAGGAATTCACGCAGAATGTTGCTGAGCGATTCGTAGCCGTCGGCGGGCGCTAACCCTTTGGAGAGCTGGCGGCGGATCGAACGGAGCTTGAGGCGGGCGGCGCGTACCGGGTCGTTGAAATAGCGTTGCAGGGCGGTGACGAGCCGTTGTACAATATAGCCGACAACGCCAAGCGCCGTGAGTACGAGCAGCACCGGCACGAGCAGCCAGGTCGGCAAGGGTGCGCTGACCGGCGGCGCTATCGGGCGCAGCTCCGTGACGGTGGAGTCGCTCATGCTCAACACGGTCACCGATGCGCCGGGCTTGATGTCGAGGCGCTCTTGCGCTGCTGCCGGGCCGTTGCCGGAGAGCACCGTGAAGGCGGGCAGCGTTTTCTGGCCCGAACCGAAGACGGCAATTTCGGTATCCATACGGAACTCGGCGCGGCCATTCTGCAGGATTTTCGATGAGGATTTGGTGCCGGTGATCTCGAACGGCGTGCCCTGGCCGGTCTTGAGCGAGGCGACGGCAACCGAGTCCTTGCGGTCGTGCTGCACGGTGATGAGGTAGCGCAGCCGCTCTCCGGCAAAGAGGCTGTCGGGTTCGGCGCTCACGGAGACGTCCGACGGACGCACGGTGGCATCCGCGGAAGCCGGACTTAGCGCCGCGCCCGCGCAGGCAAGGGCAAGGAGCGTAGCCCGGACGATGCTGTTACGCCCGGCGCTCACGGTGGCGGAAAAATGCGTTCAGGCCGCCGATGATCGACTTGCCTGTATCGAGGAAGACCGCATCGACCTTCATGCGGCTCAACTGCCGCTGCAACGCTTCGCGCTCCTCCCGGCGATGAGTGGCGTAACGGGCCAGAAACACGCGGCTTCCGGCATCGACGGTCATTCGGTCGCCGCTTTCGGGATCGACCAGATCGAGCAGCCCGGAGCGGGGAAGCTCGCGGTCGAGCGGGTCACCGATATGGATGAGCACGAACTCGTGGCGGATGTTGAGCAGCTTCATGCCGCGCTCGTACTCCGAGCCGAGCAGGTCGGTCAAGAGAAAGATGATCGCCTTGCGCTTCTGCGTGCGGCGCAGGAACGAGAGCGCCGCGTCGATGTCCGTCTTCCGCCCGCACTGCCGGAGCGAGAAGATTTCGTTCAGAATGACGAGCGCATGGGCGCGGCCCTTGCGGGGCGGGATGTAGGTCTCGACCCTGTCGGTGAAGACGAGCAACCCCACCATGTCGTTGTTCTGCACGGCGCTGAAGGCGAGGATCGCCGACACTTCGGCGGCCAGCTCCTTCTTCAGCCGTCCGCTGCCGAAGAGCATGGAGCCGGAGCCGTCGAGCACCAGCATCAGGATGCGCTCGCGCTCCTCGGTGAACATCTTGACGTAAAGATCGTTCTTGTGCGCTGACGTATTCCAGTCGATGGTGCGCACGTCGTCGCCGTACTGGTACTCGCGCACCTGGCTGAACTCGATGCCGCGCCCCTTGAACGACGAGTGGTACTCGCCGCTGAACATCTCGTTGACCAGCCGCCGCGACCGGATTTCGAGCTTGCGCACTTTCGCGGCCAGCTCCCCCGGATCGGGCACGCCGGACGCGCCATTGTCGGCGCGGTCGTCAGGGCACCTGGACATGTTCGAGAATATTTCTGACGAAGTCCTCGGCCTTCATGTTTTCAGCCTCCGCTTCGTAGCTCGGCCTGACGCGGTGGCGCAGGACGTCGTAGACGATGCTCTTGACATCCTCCGGCGTGGCGTAGGCGCGGCGTTGCAGGAAGGCGTGGGCTTTTGAGGCGAGCAGGAGGAAGATCGTGGCCCGGGGCGACGCGCCATATTCGATCATCGTCGTGAGTCTGCCGAGGCCGTAGCGGTCGGGAAAGCGCGTGGCCGTGACCAGATCGACGATGTAGCGCTGCACCCGCTGATCGACGTAGATGCGATCCACCAGCCCTCGCGCCCGGAACACCTCCTCCGGCTGGACAACCTGCGGTATTTCGACGGCGGCCTGCACGGCGGAGGCTCGCTGCATCACTTCGAGTTCCTCCTCGAAGGTCGGGTATTCGACGATGATCTTCATCATGAAGCGGTCGAGCTGCGCTTCCGGCAGCATGTAGGTTCCCTCGTGCTCGACCGGGTTCTGCGTGGCCAGCACCATGAAGGGTTCACCGAGCGGGTAGGTCACGTCGCCAATCGTCACCTGCTTCTCCTGCATCGCTTCGAGCAGCGCGGACTGCACCTTGGCGGGCGAGCGGTTGATCTCGTCGGCCAGAATCACGTTGGCGAAGACCGGCCCCCGGCGCGGATGGAACTCCATCGTCTTGGGATTGTAAATCATCGTGCCGATCAGGTCGGCGGGCAGCATGTCGGGGGTGAACTGGATGCGGTGAAAGGAGAGGTTCATGGCCGCCGCGAAGGTGCGCACGATCAGCGTCTTGGCGAGGCCAGGCACCCCTTCGAGCAGGAGGTGACCGTTGGCGAGCAGGGCGATGAACACCTTGTCGATGACCCCGCTCTGGCCGATGATGGTCGTGGCCAGCACCTCCCGCGCCCGGTCGATGAATGCCGACTCCCCGGCGATCTGCCTGCCGAGAGACTCAAGTTCCGTTTCCTGTTTCATGGGTTGGTTGCGAATGTTCCAGTGGTTGCGATTCACCTCCCCGGCTCGAAAGCCGGGGCAACATGAATGTAAGAATTCTGATTGTCCGGCGGGTTGAAACCCGTCTGAATGCATGGATTGGAAATGCCCGCCAGACCGACACCACCATAATTATCCATTATCCATTATCCATTATCCATTATCCATTGTCAATTATCCATTATCCATTATCCATTGTCAATTGTCAATTATCAATTCCTCTTCACTCCTTGCGAAAGAGGCCATTGAAGCCGAACGCGAGCAGCGCGAGGCCGATGAAAAGCGCTGGCCATGCGATCAGGTCGCCGATGTAGAAGGCGCTGTTGAGCAGGCCGACGCCCGGCGCGAGCAGCAGCACGAGGTCAGCGCCGACGAGGATCAGAAACGCCTTGAATAAACTCATCTTGCCGCGAGGTTTGCTATTGTTCTCCTCTTTCTTAGCTTTGGCCATTGCACATTTCCACTCTTGAACATGAATATTTTAGGGATAGAAACCAGTTGCGACGAGACCTCGGCTGCCGTCCTTGGCGGCGGGAAGGTTCTGTCGAACGTCGTCAGTTCCCAGCGATGCCACACCGATTTTGGCGGCGTGGTGCCTGAACTGGCTTCACGGGAGCATGAGCGGCTGATCGTCTCGATTGTCGAGGCCGCCATAGACGAAGCAAATATAGCAAAAAATGACCTCGATGTCATAGCCGCCACCGCCGGGCCGGGGCTGATCGGCGCGGTGATGGTGGGCCTCTGCTTCGGCGAGGGACTCGCATGGGCGCTCGCCAAGCCCTTCGTGCCGGTCAACCACGTCGAGGCGCACATCTTCTCGCCCTTCATCAGCGACGAAGCCGGGCGCGGCGAGCCGAAGGGCGATTTCGTGTCGCTCACCGTCTCCGGCGGCCACACGCTGCTGTCGGTCGTCCACCAGAACCTCAGCTACGAGGTGATCGGGCGCACTATCGACGACGCGGCGGGCGAGGCGTTCGACAAGACCGGCAAGATGCTCGGCCTCGGCTATCCCGCCGGGCCGGTGATCGACCGGCTCGCCCGCGACGGCGATCCCGGGTTCCACCGCTTCCCGCGGGCGCTCACCGCAAGTTCGCAAACCAGCAAGAGTTATCGCGGCAACTTCGACTTCAGCTTCTCCGGCCTGAAGACCTCCGTGCGCACCTGGCTCGAAGGTCACGATCCCGAATATGCCCGGCAGCATCTGGCTGACCTCGCCGCCTCCGTGCAGGAGGCCATCGTGGAGGTGCTGGTGGAGAAAAGCGTCGCCGCCGCGCTCCTGCACAAAGCCGACGCCATCTCGCTGGCGGGCGGCGTGAGCGCCAACTCCAGCCTGCGCTCGGCGATGCAGGCGGCCTGCGACAAGCACGGCATCGCGCTCTTCGTCCCCGTTCTCGCCTACTCGACCGACAACGCGGCCATGATCGCCACAATGGCCCGGCTGATGATCGAGCGCGGCAAGTACCGGGTCGAGCCGAATTCGTACGGCGTCGCCCCCTTCGCCCGCTTCGAGGCGGCCAGAAAAGGGGCGCGTTGAAATAGTGCGGGAAATAGATTATCTTCGGATTCTAAAAAAGCGCCCGATCCGGCCCTGATTCCGCCGGAAAGGCAAGCTCCGAATACCAACCGCAAGCAACTGACCATGTCTGACACCATCCTTGCCCTGATGCTTTTCGCTCCGCCGACCGGAACCGGACCGGAACCGAATCCCTTCATCCAGCTCGTGCCGCTCGTCCTGATCTTCGTCGTCTTCTACTTCTTCATGATCCGCCCGCAGCAGAAAAAGCAGAAAGATCGCGAATCGTTGCTCAATGATATTAAACGCGGCGACAAAGTCGTCACCATCGGCGGTCTTCACGGCACCGTCGCCGGGATCGAAGCCGACAAGAAAACGGTTCTCGTTCAGGTTGCCGACAACGTCAAGCTCAAGTTCGAGCGCTCGGCTATCGCCAACATCGAAAAACAGGAAACCGGCGACAAGCTCGCCCCGAAGGAGTGAGAGAGATCGATGCAGGAAATACCCGCAATTCTGGTTCTTGAAAACGGTTCCATCTATCGCGGAACCGCATTCGGCCATACCGGCGAAGCTGCCGGTGAAGTGGTCTTCAACACCTCGCTGACCGGATACCAGGAGATTCTCACCGATCCCTCCTACACCGGGCAGATGGTGGTCATGACCTATCCGCTCATCGGAAACTACGGCATTACGCCGAACGACGACGAGTCGAAAAAAATCTGGGCCTCGGCGCTGATCGTGCGCGAAGCGTCGAACGTCTACAGCAACTTCGAATCGACCCGCAGCCTCGACGAGACGCTCAAAGCGGCGGGAGTGATGGGCCTCGCGGGGATCGACACCCGCAAGCTGGTTCGGGAAATCCGCCAGAAGGGGGCCATGCGCGGCGTGATTTCGACCTCGTGCGACGACATCGAGGCGCTGACGGCCCGTGCGGCGGCCATCCCGGAGATGACCGGCCTCGACCTGGTGCAGCGCGTCACGACCGGCGAGAGCTACACGGTGGACAAAGCCGACGCGAAATATCACGTCGTCGCTTTCGATTACGGCATCAAGACCAACATCATCCGCCAGCTCAACGTCGAGGGGTGCAAGGTCACGGTGGTCAACGCGAAAACCACGGCTGACGAAGTGCTCGCGCTGAATCCCGATGGCGTATTCCTCTCCAACGGCCCCGGCGATCCCTTCGCGGTCACGTACGCCATCGACACCATCCGCGAGCTTTCCGCCCGGAACGGCAAGCTGCCGATCTTCGGCATCTGCCTCGGCCACCAGTTGCTTTCGCTGGCCTTCGGCGCGAAGACCTACAAGCTCAAGTTCGGCCACCACGGCGCGAACCATCCGGTCAAAAACCTGCTCGACAGCCGCATCGAGATCACCTCGCAGAACCACGGCTTCGCCGTCGATATGGAGACCTTGCCCGAGGCGCTCGAACTGACGCACAAAAACCTCTACGACCTGACCGTCGAAGGCATCCGCCACCGCGAGCTGCCCTGCTTCTCGGTGCAATACCACCCCGAAGCCGCCCCCGGCCCGCATGACTCGCACTACCTCTTCAAAGAGTTCACCGACCTGATGGAGAAGTCGAAGAATTGAGCATCGCCGACGCAAACGGTCTCGAATCGTTACAAAAAAGCCAGAGCTTACAACACTCTGGCTTTTTTATTGGGGTGATTTACCGCGCATGTTCGCGAAGCGCCGTGAGCCGGGTTGGATTATCACCGAGCTTTCAGGAGCGACGCAATCCCTTATCCTCGCTGCAAAATAGTGGCGAAATGGTATAGTAGCGATTGTCGGTAATACGGAAACGACTAAGGGTCAGAAAAAATGTTCAAACGGTAATCTCCACAGGGATACCCATCTCTATAGCTACTGGAGTATAAATATCAACTGTTTCGTCCGGCGTATGGAGTGAAACGATAAGCGAGTATCTGGCTTTGCGATTCCACCTTTGAAGGTGTGGGCGCTCCCGCCACCAGCCGATTAATGGATAAACACCAATCAAATTGCATGTTGCAATATCTGCGGCTGTTCCATTCCATACATCGGATTGAATCGATCCATTATCTCGACTGTTTGAGCCGATCAGCCACCGCTTACTACCACTGCTTGTATCAGGCTTATCTTCATCATCATCTCTGACGGCTTTGTTCAGTCGTTTCATAAATTCATCCTTAGTTTCCCCTGCTCTATTAAGGGCAAAGCGCAATCCATAAGAGGCGTAGCGATACTTATCTTTCCATCCGACTTCTCCCGGCCCCGGTTCTATGAAATAGGAAAGCGTGATGCGCAACTTCACCGGTGCCGCCTCCATCGATAACAGAACTTCACGAGGCCAAGCAAGCTCGTACAAATGCATTTCATTTGTCGCATATCCGGAATTGTTATCCTTTTTCCTATATGGCTGAATTTCAGCCTCGGCGATGAGCGTCAGGGAGTTCGCTGCACATGCCAATGCTTTTGAAAGACTTGGAACACCATACCCGCAAATACGCAACAGCTTGCCATACTCGGTTTTTGAATATTCAGTACTGCTATTCTTTTTGATAAACTGTCTTTTCAAGGCTTCCGGCCAGTCGGCTGAATGGATCATCAAAGCCCGGATAGTCTCCGGCCACGCTTCAGGGTAGCGTACCTGTATCTGTGCAGCCATTCTGGCAGCCTGAGCAGCAGCGGCACTTGTCGCATAGATATTTTCGAATTGCCGAAGTGTTGGCTCGTGACACGTTGAGAGAAGTGATAGATCGTCGCTTATACTGATGAGATCATCTGGTCCTTTTGCGAGATTGCCCCCTTCCATTATAATGTCCGGCTTGACAGGCCATTCGCTCTCCCAAGTATAAGAAGTCGCGCTGAACGGAGACAATTGATCCGGTTCCGCCAATGGAACATACCCATCGAAATCAGGATCAGAAAGCAAGGCTTTTTGAGTGTATGCGCCGACGGTTAGTGCGTTCCATGACTGCCCTGGATCATGGATGAAACTATTAAGGTTGCTATGCGGATAGCTTGCCCAATAATCTTGCCCTACAATGTTGCCTGCCGAAACGACCATGAGGCATCGGTTGCCGTCCTCATAGCCAGAGGTAAACTTATCAATAGCCGCTGACCACGAAGAGGGGTGTCCACGATCACGATCATCTTCCGAGGTTATCGCCAGACATCCGATACGAATCCGCTCTGGAGCCTGTATTGCGGCATAACTCATTCCCTGGATAGTAATATCGCCATACAAATCGGGATCGTTTTGGCCGTATGGTGGAAGGATTTTTACCGATTCAAGGCAATGGTCAATGTGAATTTGATGACTCTCCGGCAACACCTCGGTAAGGTCTCCAAAGGCAACGACTCCTGACATCAAGGTACCGTGGCCATTGTGATCGCTGATTCCCCAATCCGGATGGATTGTATGGCGATCTTCATCGGCAAGAACAGGAGCAAGAAGCTCATGACCATTGTTGACGCCGGTATCGAGCACGCACACGGCTACGTTGGCGTCCTGATTTATCCTCAAACGTGCACGAAGATCAGCTACCCATGCCGTCTGATCTCTGTTCTCCAGTTCAAGGAAAAAACGTGCGGTTTCTTTAGCCCGCCTGAATTCCGCAATGTCTGGGCTGGACGCAATCAGATTGACAAGTTGCTCTCTTGTCGCTTTTCCGAGTAGTACTGCTCGTTCAGGAAATTGAAGTGCAGGTCGTTCTTGAACTGCAAGGCTAAGAGTCGCAGCAATTTCTCGGAAACGTTGTTCTATTTCTTTTTTCTCGATTTTCTCAGCATCGCCCTGAAGCCAGATTTCACACCAGACGCCCAAATCCCCTTGAGGCAGAAGTTCTTGCTTATCGAACCAGAATGAATCCAGTACCGCAAGGCGCATGTCTTGCACACTTCGTATGAGTTCATCATGCCTGGGATGACCTTTTGGCGTTTCTTTCTGTGCGTATTCAAGGATTTTCTTTAGAAAAAATTCCTGCTTACCCATAGGAATGAAGACCGTTGCACGAGTGACTTTCTGTTCTAAATCTTTTCTGACGTTGAGAAGACGTATACCCGATGTGTGATGTTCAAGACTTTTAGTGACAAGCTCATACCCGGCAGCTCCTTCAAATTCAATGTAGACGCCATCCTTAACTGGCATTGAAACGGCTACGCGAGATGCCTGTTCTTCTCTGGCCCTTGTCCAGATTGCGGCCCATTGTTCTTGCAATTTGATGCTATGGTCATTACGGATTCTTGGTGGAAATTTATCCTCGGAACCGCGACTACTGGCTGGTGTTGTAAATGGCGTCGCTTGCTGTGCGTCATGCAGAAAGATGTGGGGATATTCTTTTTTCATGCGGGGTTACTCTTTTTCCTGTGATCACTTGTAAGCTGAGCGTCTCTCCTGTAGCATTTGCTTGAGCAATGTCGCAGTTACGGTTTGCCTGTCGGCAAGAATCGTCTCCTTGATCGCGTTGTCACATGCCTGCGTGATCTCGGCATGACTAAGCGATTCGGCGATTTTGACGGCAGCATCGGTCGCCATGCTCTTGGGTCTAAAAGAACCAAGTCGATTATCGATCAACCGTTCGATTTCAGCCTTTTCCGGCAGATGGTAATGCAACACGTCATCGAATCGCCGAAAAAGCGCCTGATCCAGAATTCGTGGATTGTTGGTTGCCGCAACGATCAGGCTGTCAGATTCGTCTCGCTCGATGAACTGCAAAAAGGCATTGAGCACCCGACGCATCTCGCCCACATCATTTTCGCGACTGCGATCGCCGCCGATGGCGTCAAACTCATCGAAAAAGTAAACACCTCGACTTTCCGGCATGACCTCGAATATCTGCCGAAGTTTGGCGCTCGTTTCACCCATGAATTTAGTCACGATCTTGTCCATCATGATCGTGAACAAGGGAAGGGCCAGCTCTCCTGCAAGTACCGATGCCGTCAGCGTCTTTCCGGTACCAGGAGGGCCAGCGAGAAGAATTTTTCTCCGATGTGACAAGCCATACTTTTCAAGCTTGTCTTTCTGGCGGTATTCACGAAGTATCCGCTCTATCCGCCCGTGCATATCATCCGGCTGAACGAGAGAACTGAGACGTTCTTTTGGCTCTGTCGTCAGGACAAGATGGTCCAGGTCAGGCGTGAAGGGGATGACCCGGCCAGGGCGCAGTTTGGCTTTATCGACAAGTGCACGTATTTCGTGCGCAAGACTTTGGTGTCCCTGCTTGGCTTCGTGCGCGGCAACCTGCAAAGCAATCGTGAAAAACTGCTCTGGTTGCTCATTGCAATGTGAACGAATGAGGGACTTGATCTGTTCAGCGGTTGCCATTATGTATCCCCCGTATTGTATTTGCGGTGCTGTGTCATGCAGCTACCGTGCGGATTTCTGAACCACAAAATATATCGTAATTACTCCAAATGTCCATTATTTTCTTCAAGCAATCAGTAACTCGAAAGCCTCAATCAGTCGAGTGAATTTGCTCACCCGACAACAATCCGGTAAATCTTCGCAAATTATTGTGAATTATTCACTTATGGCAGTATCCCGAACATTGGATTTTTCAATTCGTTCAGAATGACAAACTAACGGATTCCTGAATACCCATTCATAACCGGCTTTTAAGACAGCCTCCGAGATGGCATCGTTGCCGGAAGCGCTCGAACTGATCCACAAGAAGCTCTGCTACGAACCGCTCTATCCTGTCTTCGATTACTGCACTCCCCCCTCCTTTCAACCCGTTCCACGCCTGGATTGATCTTGCCTGTAATTGTGGGTTCTTTTATATGGGAACTTTATAGTGCAAAGAGCTTTTATAATAAGTGCAATTCATTGAGTAACCGGCAACAGCGTTCATATAGCATGGCCGGTCGATGAATGAGTGGTACAAAAGGCTCTTATGTCAACACTTAACTTAAATTGAATGGCCATGAAACAGACATCGAAAATGGTGATGGTCGCCGCTGCGCTCCTTGTGGGCGTGAGTGGTAACGCTTGGGCAAACGGTACGGAAATGCCACCCCCGGAACCCTCAACCTATACTCCGCCACCCCCGCCCCCGCCGATGGAAAAGCCTGCTCCGGCTCCGGCGGTAAAAAACAGGAAAGGAGGCCCCTACATCAGCGGCGCGATAGGTATTGGCATCCCCGGCTCGTTCAAGACCGACTACACCCCATTCGAGGAGATAGTTGAGCACTGTGTCGAAGGCGAACCCCAGGAGCCCGGTTGTAACAAGTGCCCCACACCACCGCCACCACCGCCGGAGTGTACTTACGAAATCGTCGAGAGGGTTGACACCAATAACAGCTCGAAGTTCGACTTGAACACCGGCCTCGTGCTCAACGGTGCTATCGGTTACAATTTCGGATCGGCAAGGCTTGAAGGCGCCGTAGGTTATCAGAAGCACGACTTCAAAGATTTCGATGATGATATCTCGCTCCTGACCCTTATGGCGAATGCTTACTATGATTTCGATACCGGTAGTGATATCCGGCCCTACATCATGGGCGGACTCGGCATGGCCCATGTCAATATGTCATGGACATCTGACGATGAAGATGTTTTCGCCTGGCAGCTCGGCGCGGGCCTGGGCTTCAAAGTCTCGGAGAATACGACTCTCGACCTTGGCTACCGTTACCTGAAGCCAAGTGACTTCGATACCCATTACCTGGGTGATGGCGAACTGGAGTGCCACAACATCATGCTTGGCCTCAGATACGAGTTCTGAAGCGAACTGAAATTAAGCTCCTGTCAGCGGTGAAGAGGCTGTCCCGGAATTTTACTGCTTCTGAGACACCCTTCACCTCTATATCTGATACCTCGTTCCGATCTCTCCACTCACCAATCCCTATGTTCGATACACACGATGGATCGAACATGCTTCCGTGTATTTTATCCTTTTAAAGGAACTTTATAATAAAAAGCTCTCTTATTTCATATGTGTAATCATCCAGTCACGGTTAACAATGGGAGGGCCGTTGATGAATGAGTGGTGCAAATTGCTTTTTTTCAACACTTAACTGTAATGGAACGACTATGAAACAAACATCGAAAATGGTAATGGCCGCCGTTGCGCTTCTTGCCGGAGTCAGTGGCAATGCTTGGGCAAACGGCACGGAAATGCCGCCAGAATCAGCCCCCTATTCTGCGCCACCACAGGCCCCTGCACGTGAGTACAAGCCAGCGCCTGTAAAGCCAGTTGTGATGAACAAGAATACTGGTCCGTACGTCAGCGCTGCCGCGGGAATTGGCTTCCCCTCATTAGAGTGGTATGGATACGATGTCGAAGATGCCTTGGATAGCGGTCTCGTGCTGAATGGCGCTGTCGGCTACAATTTCGGTTCAGCAAGGCTTGAAGCCGCAGTCGGTTACCAGTCGCATGACTTGAGTGACTTTGATGACGTGAACGTTTCGGTGCTGACCGGGATGGCTAACGCCTACTATGATTTCGACATCGATTCAAGCGTGAGACCCTACATCATGGGCGGTGCCGGTATCGCTTCTGTCGATACGAACCAGGATACCGACAGCGAGACTGTCTTTGCCTGGCAAGTCGGGGCTGGACTGGGCTTTAAAATCGCTCGCAATACAACACTTGACCTCGGGTACCGTTATCTGAAGCCGAACAAGATCGAGGATTCGCTTGAAATCGAATCTCACAACGTGATGCTTGGTCTCAGATTCCAGTTCTGAAGTCATCGAAAAATCAGCGTAACCAAAAACCGGAAGCAGTCTCTGTTTCCGGTTTTTTTGTCCATTCCGCCATAACTTTTCCGCATACTGTCCGATACTCGTCACTCACTCCTGCTCCCGCCCCTTTACAGCTCCCTTGAAATGCTTATATTGCCCCCCTGTCTCGAATCGCTCCTCGACCGCTGAACTCCTGTTTCATGCAGCTCGTCGTGGCGGTTTTCACCATAATCAATAAGACGCCTTGCAGGCAACGCTTGGTTCATGAAAAAACGACTCTTCACCCCTGGGCCGACGCCGGTACCGGAAAATGTCATGCTTCGCATGGCCGCGCCGATCATCCATCACCGGAATCCTGAATTCATGGATATTCTGGAACGGGTGCACGATGACCTGAAGTACCTGTTCGGAACGACCCAGCCGGTGGTGGTCATGACCTGTTCCGGCACCGGCGGCATGGAAGCGGCTGTGTCGAGCCTCTTCCGGCAGGGGGACAAGGTGATCACGATCAATGGCGGCAAGTTTGGCGAGCGCTGGGGCGAGCTGGTGCGCATCTATACCGGCAACTGCGTCGAGGAGATGGTCGAGTGGGGCACGGCGATTTCGCCCGAGCGCATCGGCGAGCTGCTCGATGAGCATCCCGACGCCCTCGGCGTCTGCATCACCCATTCGGAGACCTCGACCGGCACCGCCTCCGACGTCAAGGCGCTCTGCGCGGCCATCCGCGAGAAGTCCGACGCCTTGATTCTCGTCGATGGCATCACTGCTATCGGCGCCCATGAGTTTCACTTCGACGACTGGGGCGCGGATATCTGCATCACCGGTTCGCAGAAAGGTCTGATGATGCCACCCGGCCTGGCGCTGGTGGCCGTCTCGGAGCGGGCGCAGGACATCATCCACAACCACAAGCATCAGACGCAGTACTACCTGAGTCTCAGGCACGCACTGAAGGCGCATGCAGGCAATGACACGCCGTTCACTCCTGCGGTGTCGCTCATCATCGGCCTCGACGAAGCGTTGCAGATGCTGCGCACCGAGGGGATCGAGAATGTGTGGAAGCGCCACGCGGCGCTGGCCGGAGCCTGCCGCGTCGGTTGCCAGGCGCTCGGCATGAAGCTCTTCAGCAGCTCGCCGTCGTACGCCGTGACGGCGGTCTGGCTGCCAGAGGGGGCGGAGTGGAAGCCCTTCAACCACACCCTGAAGATCAAGAACGGTATCACCGTGGCCGCCGGGCAGGATCGCTTTGCCGGAAAGATTTTCCGTATTTCGCATCTCGGCTACTACGACGAACTCGACATGCTGACTCTCGTCGGCGGCCTCGAACGCTCGCTTTCGATGATGCGGATTCCGTTCGAGATCGGTGCCGGAGTCAGCGCCGTCCAGCGTGAGTTTCTCGGAGCGTAAAATCCGGCTGATGCGTCGAATGGCCGGGCAGGGTTGACCAAATTCAGGAAAAAGCCGCCATGCAACGAGCACTGATGTTACTGATCGCGCTTTTTTCTTTCGACGCGGTCAAGTCGAATCTCGAACAGTACAACCTGTTCCGCAAAGCGAACCGGCAGGCCCAGAGTGGGCAGCATGCCGTCGCGGCGCGGCAGTACCGGCAGTTGCTCGACCGCTACCCGGCGGGGCAGTTCCGATGCGAGGCATCCTTCAATCTCGCCTGCGCCGAATACGGCATGAAGCACTACACCCGCGCTGCGGAGCAGTTCGCGGCCCTTCCGCCCGGCAACTCCGACCTCAGCAAAACGGCGGGCTACAACCAGGGCAACGCGCTGGCGATGGAGGCTTTCGCCAGCCACAAGGGCGCAGCTCAGGAGGAGCTGCTCGACAGGGCGCTTGCCTGCTACCGCCGCGCCCTGCTCGACAATCCGCAGAACACCGACGCGAGAATCAACTACGAAATCGTCTTGCGGGCTATCCAGCGCCGTCAGCTTCCTCCGCCGCCATCTCCCGCGCCGCAGGGCGGAGGTTCGCCGGACGGCAACGGGCAGGATGGCGGCGGCGCGGTCTCGCGGCTGATCCTCGAAAACGCCCGCCAGGAGGAGGCTCGCCAGATGCGCAAATATTTCAAGCCGCTGCCGTCGAAGCCCTCGGAGCGCAACCAGCCGGACTGGTGAGCCTCATGGCGCGGAACAGGCAGGTCGCCCTGGTCTTTCTTCCCTCCGACAGCGGCGTCGATGGCGCTCGCTCGCTCTACGGCGACTCGGAGCCGTCCGGCCTGAAGCGATGGCTCGACACAGGCGTCCGTAACCTCATCAAACGCACACAGTTCGCCATTCCGCCGCTCGCCTTGATGATCCTCGCTTCGATCGAGGTCTCGGGAGTCGAGCAGACGCTCTGCGACCTCCGCTTCGAGGAGTTTCCCTTCGAGCGCCAGTGGGACCTCGTCGGCATCAGCGTACAGACGGGCATGGCCTCGAAGGCCTTCGCGCTGGCTGACGAGCTGCGCCGCCGGGGCGTTCGGGTGGTGCTCGGCGGGCCGCACGTCACCATGTTCCCGGACTCGTGCCGCCCTCACGCCGACTGCCTCGTGCACGGCGAGGCGGACGACCTCTGGCGCGAGGCGCTCGAAGACCTCGTCGCGGGGGCGCTCAAGGCTGAGTACCGCACGGACACTTTGCCGGATTTGCAGTTGCATCGCCCGGTCAGCCGCGACTTCCTGAAAAAAAACCGCTACTTCACCACCAACCTCGTCCAGACCGGGCGCGGTTGCCCCTACCAGTGCGACTTCTGCAACGTGCACGTGCTGAACGGCCGGGTGCTGCGGCAGCGCAGAATAGAGCACATCATCGATGAAGTGCGTCGCTTCAGCGAGGAGGACAAGCGCATCTTCTTCTTTGTCGATGACTCCATCAATGGCGATCCGCTCTTCGCACGGGAGCTGTTCCGGCGACTGATTCCGCTCGACATCAAATGGTTCGGCCAGGCCACCACGGCGCTAGGCCAGCAGCCGGAGCTGCTCGACGCCTTCGCCCGCTCCGGGTGCCGTGCGCTTTTGGTCGGCATCGAAAGCATCGAGCCGTCGAGCCGAAACGCGCACAAGAAGACGCAGAACCGCACCGAGGAGCTGGCGGGCAACATCCGGGCAATCCGCAAAAGTGGCATAAGCCTTTACGGCAGCTTTATCTACGGCCTCGATGGCGATACGCTCCAGACGCCGAGCGCCATTCTCGACTTCATCGCCGACACGCGGCTCGACGTGCCGGGCATCAACACGCTCCGCCCCATTCCCGGCACGAAGGTGTTCGACCGCCTGCGCCAGGAGGGACGACTGCTTTTTGACCCGGAGGACATCACCTCATTCCGCTACACCTTCGGCCAGGAGATGCTCTACCGCCCGAAAAACATCCCGCTGCCGGAGTTCATCGAGAGCTACTCCGATCTCACCCGCAAGGTGTTCAACGTCGGCAATGCGCTGCGGCGTGGGCTGGAGGCTCCCGGCATCAACGCGGCGGTGCTTTTCTTCAACCTCTTTTACACCCATCTGTACCGTTTGTCCAGAAACGACTTGCAGAAGCAGCTCGAAACGATGCGCAATGCCTGAAAGCGTTTTGAGGGGAATTGAAATATGATTAAAATCCGTTTCGATTTTTTTAACGGAAAATACCTAACGACAACACCGATAATTTTTAAGGAGAGAGACATGAAACGTTTTCTGCCACTGTTCGTGACCGGACTCATTATGCTTGGCGGATGCGGTCTGGAAAAGCCCCCGGCCGATTTAGCCAAAGAGCTCGACGAGGCTGAAAAGGCTGGCCAGCCCAAGACCGAAGCCGCCGCACCCGCCGCTGCTCCGGCTCCAGCACCGGCAGCGACCCCGACCGATCCGGCGCTTGCAGATGGCAAAGCCGTTTACGAAGGCGGCTGCAACGCTTGCCACGACTCCGGCATGATGAATGCCCCGAAACCCGGCGACAAAACCGCATGGGCGCCGCGCATCGCCAAGGGCGAAGAGACGGTGATCAAGAACACGATCAACGGCCTGAACGGCATGCCCGCCAAAGGCGGCAACGCCGCCCTGACCGACGAGCAGCTCACCAACGCCGCCAAATACCTGATCAGCATCTCGAAATAAGCGAACGCTTTTTCCCGCAGGAGGCCCGGTTTTGCCGGGTCTTCGGCTTTTCGGGGGGAGCGGTGGATGTTGTGGATGAAGTGGATGTCGTGGACAGTCAGACTGGCTGAACCTTCGGGTCATTGTCAATGGCTCACTGCCCGACCCGCTCTGAAATCATTTGGAGGTCAACGGCTAAAATGATAAAATAGGGGTCTGTAAATAGCCATTCAGTTATATACCTTCTACTTCAACATTCAACGGAGAAATATTTATGTCCCGTTTCGTTTCAGCTGCCCTCGTTGGCGCCGCGCTGCTTGTTTCCGGCAATGCTTTCGCTGCCAATTACAATGCTGCCGCCGGTAAGCCTACCTACGATGCAAGCTGCGCCATGTGCCACAAGGCTGGCATGATGGGCGCGCCCAAGACCGGCGACAAAGCTGCATGGGCTCCTCACATTGCCAAGGGCATGGACAAAATGACCGCCAATTCGATCACCGGCTACAAAGGCGCCAAGGGCCAGATGCCTCCAAAAGGCGGCAATGCGAAGCTGACCGCCCAACAGGTTGCCAACGCCGTTGCGTACATGGTTAGCCTGAGCAAATAAGTTTTACCTCTTTTGACTTGCGAAAAACGGGAGCCTGGCTTCCGTTTTTCATTTATACCCCCCTCAGGTAACGATCCCCGCTCACCCTCACGCCAGTGAGCCGATAATTTCTTATCTTTGCCTGTACTTTGCTTCAAGCGGCAACCACAACGACCGGAATTGATCATGGAAAGCGAATACATCGGTTATCTTGCGGGCATCCTGACCACCTTCGCCTTTGTGCCCCAGGCGCTACGGATGATCCGTACCCGGCAGTCGCGTGACATCAGCATGACCTGGGCGGCGGCAATGACGACGGGGGTATTCCTCTGGCTCTGTTACGGTCTGGTCAAGCACAGCGAGTCATTGATTGCCGCCAACGGCATCACGCTGTTTCTGCTTTTCATCATCCTTTTCGTGAAAATCCGGGATCGGGGCAACCCCGGTTCCTGAACACAACTTATCACCATAGCTTCTCTATCATGACACGGCTCTCCATAGGCTTCATCGGAACAGGGCGCATCGCGCAGGCGCTGATCTCCGGACTCTCCCACGACCCGCAGATGACCATTTGCGGTTACGACAAGATAGCCGATGCTTTGACCTCGGTCGCATTGCAATATGGTGTCAATGAGGAGGAGTCGATCGAAAGCCTCGCACGCGACGTGTCGATCATCATCCTCTCCGTCAAACCCTATCAGGTGGCTGAGGTGCTCGCGGAGCTGAAACCGGCGCTCCACGGCCAGCATCTGATCGTCAGCGTGGCGGCAGGCATCTCCACGGGCTTCATCGAATCGAACTGCCCCGAAGGCGCTCGCGTCGTTCGGGTCATGCCGAACACCCCGGCATTCGTCGGCGAGGGGATGACCGCTTTGTGCAAAGGCGCTCATGCCACGGGAGACGATCTCTTGATCGCGGAGCGCATTTTCAACGCCATCGGCAAAACGGCCATCATCGACGAAAGCGGCATGGATGCGGCCACGGCGGTGTCGGGCAGCGGCCCGGCGTACATGTTCAGGATCATCGACGCCCTTGCCGAGGGTGGCGAGGCGTGCGGTCTCGACCGCGAAACCGCGCAGCTTCTGGCCGCCCAGACGATGCTCGGCGCTGCGACGATGGTACTCTCGGGCCGCAAAAGCCCCGAGGAGCTGGTGCGCGAGGTGACGACCCCCGGCGGCACGACCGAGGCGGGGCTGAAGGAGATGGAGCGGCGGGATATTCGTGACGCGCTTATCGATACGGTCAAGGCCGCCGCCGCCCGCTCGAAAGAGCTTATGAAATAGTCGCCGATGCTCAGACGCCTCCGACACTACCTGCTGCCGCTGCTTCTCCTGCTTTCGGCCTCGAACGCGCAGGCGGCAAACGCCGAAAACACTTCCGGCAGCAAGCTCTTCATCGAGTCATCGCTCGATAACGGCAAGCCGTGGGTCGGCCAGGAGGTGCGCTTGACCTATACGCTCTTCTTCAGCGGCACCGCGCCGCAGATCGAGGACAAAGGCCAGCCGGAGCATCCGGGCTTGTGGGTGCGCGAGATCGCGCCGGAAAACTACGTTGACAGCGCTCCGGTCTCGAAAAATGGCGTGCTCGTCAGAAAAGCGGTAATCAAGCAGCTTCGGTTGGTGCCGATGCAGAGCGGCAGGCTTTCGGTCACAAACTACCGCCTGCGCTGCCTCGTGCCGCAAAACGGGCAGGCTTCGCTCGACAGCCGCAACGACGTCGAGTCGATCGTGACCGCGCCGCCCGCCACGCTTCAGGCGCGTACGCTCCCAAAGCCAGCCCCCGCGGATTTCAACGGAGCCGTGGGCCATTTCACCCTCTCGGTTTCACCGGAAAGCAGCACGGCGCATACCGGCGAGCCGCTGAACCTTGCCGTCACCATCAGCGGCCAGGGCAACCTCGACACGCCGCCGCCCCTGACGGTGATGCTGCCGGAGGGGATGCAGCGCGAGGCGTCGGCAGCGCCATCCGTTGCGGCCTCGCAAAAAGGTTCGACCTCGTCGATCAGCGCCAAAATCACCCTGACAGCCTCGAAAGAGGGCGAGTTCCGCTTCGTGCCGGTCAAGCTGACCGTCTTCGATCCCGAAACCGGGCGTTACGAAACCATCGCCTCAAACGCCATCACAATCAAGGTGACAGCCGGTCAAGCCGCCACAGCCGCGCCACAGCCACCGCCGCTCTCCATCGTAGCGCCGCCTCGTGAAGAGGCCAAACCGGCGGGCGTGCTCGTCAATGCGATCATCGCGATCATGGCGGTCACAGTTCTGGCGCTCATTTTCGGCCTGCACAACCGCTACATGAGGCGCTACAAGCGACCTGCAACATCACAAAGCAATCCGGCAGCGGTCAAACCGTCGAAGCCTGCGGCACCGCCCGCCCCCACGCCTCAACCGTCGGCGAGGAAAAAAACTCCGGCATCGATGCGAAACGAGCTGTTTGAGGCCATCAAAAAGATAGGCATCAGGAATCCTTCGGGGCTGACCTTGAAGGAGCTTGGCAAAGAGTTGGAGGAAAAGATGGTGAAGGCCCAAACCGTAGCGGCCATAACGGAGCTGCTCTCAGGCATCGACCACGCCCTCTACGCGCCGGGCGATGTCTCTGCTGAAAAGCTCGAATCCATGAACCGTGAGGCGACGCGAATCATCACCGTTCTTTCAAAACATTGACGTTGCAGAACTCAGGCACCATCGAGTCCCGGCAGATGCAGGGCTATTTCGGGATGATCGGTGATGAGTCCATCCGCGCCGATGCGTTTCATCCTGAGCATCTCTTCAGGCCGGTTGACCGTCCAGACCACCACCTTCGCGCCAAGGCCGTGCAGCCATGAGACCAGCACTTCATCGACGAGATCGTGCCTCGGATTCACATACTCCGGCACGAAACCGGGCCGAGCCGGAAAGCTCTCCAGCGCCGTGCGATTCTCGACGAGCAGGCCGTAGCAGAGATCGGGTGCAAGACGGTTTGCCTCGGCAACGATGCGGGCGTCGAACGACTGGAGGCGAATACGGCGTTCAAGCCCGGCGGCCCTGATCTCCCGGATCACCAAAGCGGCATACTCCTCCGGCGGCGGATGCGCCACGCTGTCCCGCCCGGGCCATGACTTCACTTCGAGATTGTAGATCATCTCTCCCGGACGGCCCGCATCGCGCAGATGCGCTTGCACAGTGCCGAACACCTCGGCCAGTTCGGGACGCACCGCCTCGACTCGCTGCTGGAGCGGGAAGTCGGGCGACGGCTCGCCGCAATCGATCCGAGTGATCTCGTCATAGCTCATCGCGTAGAGATAACGCCTCGACGTTCCGTCGCCATCGGGAAAGTTCACCCACGGATCGTGGGAGACGACCACCCGAAGGTCTCGGGAAACGTTGAGATCGAGTTCGATCACGCGGCAGCCGAGATCAGCGGCCTTGCAGAATGCCTGGAGAGTGTTTTCCGGATAAAAAGCCCTGGCTCCACGATGAGCCTGAATTTCAAAGTTCATAAGAACGGCGGGATGAACATTGCAAGCCAGCGGAAACCAGCGTTGCTTTCCGGCTTGACGGAACAGGCAAGCGGCCGTGCTCCTTCATGGTATCTTTAAGGACTGATGCTGTCCGGTTTCACCCGGCAGTTCAGGCGCTCTTGTTGCCGTTCGACGCCTTGAATGGTTTGGGCGCGACGGCTGGCTTGTTTCTCTTTTTCTGAAATTTTTTTCCGGCAGGCTTGGGGCCGTTGACGCCGTTGACCGGGACCAAGCCGTGCGTACCGTAAAGACCTTGTGGGGGGTTGGTGCGGGCCTTGTTGAACTTGTTCTTGCGGTACTTTTTTTCGAGGTCGGCGTAAGGACTGGGAGGTTCCGGTGACGTATTGAAATTATTAAAATTAGGCTCGTCGAGAGCCTCGTCAGCCTCATCCAGTACCACGTCAGGATGAATCTTATTGTACAAGTTGGTCGATCGTTTAGTTTACAAAACCTTGAGCGGTAAACAGCTTTGAGGCGTGTTCGGCAAGGGCTTATAGTTAACATTTTCGCCCGTAAAAAGCAAGATACTGTTTTTTCTTGCGCTGAAATCGGGATCGAGGGCGAGCAGCTTCCGGCGGGATTGCCGTTGTTTGTTGTCGCTGCAAATCGTAAATTTCATGTCAGAAAGCTTAACCTCAAACCTGGAGATCATCATGGACATTCGCCGCCTGATCCTGGCATTCATTCTGCCGCCCGCCGCCGTCATGAACAAAGAAGCTGGCACCATCATGCTTACCGGTATTCTCACCCTCTGGGGCTGGATACCCGGAGTGGTTGCCGCGCTCATCATGATCAACAGAGAGCGGTGCGCCAAGAGCGCCGAAGCCTGAAGCTCCCCGGAATTTCAGTAATTACACTCACGACGCGATAAGAGTTCCATGTCGGCCCGGTTTTTCCTTTATTTAAAAATTCCGGGCCGGACACTTTTTGGCAATCCCTCGATCTTCCCATGCAGCATCTGAAAATCGCCCGGCTCAAACAGAAGTCGAAAGTGTTGTTCCAGTTCAGGATAACCCTGCAAATGGATGAACCCGAGGCGTGGCGGGTGATTCAGGTGCCCGAGGAGTACACCTTCTGGGAGCTTCATGTCGCCATTCAGGATGCGATGGGGTGGCATGATTGCCATTTGCACGAGTTCCGGCTCGAACAGCGCCCCATCGGCCAGAGCGTCAGGTTCGGCATCCCGTTCGATGACGGAGAGATGACCGACCCCAATCTTTTGCCCTGCTGGAAGGCCAGCGTTGGCGATCACTTCCGCAGACCGGGCGACCAGATGTATTACGTCTACGATTTCGGGGACAACTGGGTGCATGAGGTGCTGCTCGAAGGCATCCTGTTACGGGAAAAAGGAGCGAAGCTGCCCCGCTGCATCGACGGCGCTCGCGCCACGCCTCCCGAAGATTGCGGCGGCCCCGGCGGTTACACCGACCTGCTCGAAACGCTCTCGAACCCGGAAGCCGAAGAGTACGAGGATATTGTCGCCTGGCTCAACGAAAGCAGCCAAAGCGGCCAGCCCTTCGACCCGGCACGGTTCGACATCGAAAAGGTAAAATTCACCAACCCGGCCAAACGGCTGAAAAAGCTGCAAGAGAATTTGTGAGAGGTGGGGATCAAACCTTGTTCAAGTCGATGTTTATGCCGCGAGCCTTCATCTCCTTGGCGAGCGCCAACTGCCAGAATCCCGCGCTGTCAAAAAGCACTCGAAGCACGCCAGAATAATCAGAAGGAATCTCTATGTCATCGCTGACCTGAAGAAGCGCCACCCTTTTCCTGCCAAGCAAACCCAGAAAAAGTCCCAGTTCGAGGACGACATTCTGCCGTGCCCGATGCTTGCGATCATCGGGATTGTTTACCGGATAGCCTATGTCGTCTGGAGTAAACAGAGCAATTGCATAGTCAGCTTCAACAGCATGATCCAGCAGTTTTTCAATAACCGTCCGGCTTTGATCTAACTGCTCGTGCAAAATGACCGCCTCCAACCCGAACTTCTCGATGAAACGAGCTACCGTTTCCTTCACGCCGTTATCGTGACCGTGCACGATAAAGACTTTACCAGTATTGGGGGTCGGTGATGGCTGGAGAGCTGAAGATGCCTGAGATGGCAAAGCATAAGCGACTCGTTCTTCCAGCACTTCTTTGAGCGCGTTCAATTTGAGTGCTGCTCGTTTAAGATCATCTTTATAATAAGATCGCGTATCTTCTAAATTTAGGCGAAGCCATATGTGGGGATAAAATAAGTCCAATTCATAATCATCATATTCCCTGCTATCACTTCACAAAATATCCTGAAGAGTACTGTTGACCTTTTTTCTCAGCACATCGGTTGGGGTTTGATTATCCTGTCCAATAGTATTTACATCATATGCTTCAAGTTCTGCGATGCGCTTTTCAATCCGAGCGATGCCGCTTTGCATCTGATCGACTGAAAGATTGGCGGACTTTTTCTGCGGCGACTGTTCGTTTGCCATAGGAGCTAATGGTCTTCGTATGCTATGGAATACAAGACTTTTTCCAAATATACAGCAATTATTGACTTCGCGACGAGGGCAGACACGCAGATCTCGTTGATTCTTGAAGTGGACCCCAGGCATCAGACAAAACTGGATCGAGTTTAAGCTGGTAACCCGCGTTGTTCATGCAGCTGATTGCTGCTGCTGTTTAACCTCTGACGACCCATCAGAGGATTGCTTTTGAGAGAA
>Ga0326729_1000091_pt1 | contig 25309 bp, 24 predicted proteins | sample MHFSIPfraction_2_FD_207744 | JGI IMG/M metagenome (GOLD analysis project Ga0326729, IMG submission 207744) | Lab enriched peat soil microbial communities from Michigan Hollow, Ithaca, NY, United States - MHF6AY SIP fraction | ecosystem: Environmental > Terrestrial > Soil > Wetlands > Peat...
ATGGCCCAGCTCTACCAGCGGAAGCGCGAAGAGGAGGATGCGCAAAAAAGGGAGATCGAGGGCAAGAAAAAGAAGATCGAATGGGGCAGCCAGATACGCAGCTACGTGCTCGACGACAGGCGCATCAAAGATCACCGGACCAACTACGAGCGGTTCGACGTCGAAAACGTGCTCGATGGCGACCTCGACGAGTTCATACAGCGCTACCTCTCTGAATTCGGCGACTGACAGGGACGCCATGGGGGCGCATATGATTAATCGTCCCGGGCGGTGAAAGGGCGGACTGGAAAAAACGGATCTCTTCAGTGGGATTATAAGCCTGCGTTTATTCAGTCCAGATTAGGAACGTCGTCACAAATCATTGTGAGCCTTGTAGGGGCGGACCTGTGTGTCCGCCCTTCCCTGTCCTGGCCATGCAATCGAAATGCCTTTTCATGAAAAGCTCAGCAAATATTCCTATGCCCCCTCCGGGACACCCTGCGCTGAAATTCGGCATCATCACCGACATCCACTACGCACCTGAAGAGAGTGCCGCAGCCGCCAACACGGCCTGCGGCCTCGACCGGTGCGTATCGTACTGGCAGGAGGCCGGCACGGAGTTCGTCGTGCAACTCGGAGACCTCATCAGCCGCGAAGGACCCGAAGCCGAATCCGACCTGCTCGCCGTCAGGGAGATGCTGGCCCGATACCCCGGACCGATGGTGCACGTGCCCGGAAACCACTGCCTCGCCGTGCCGGCCGAAAAACTCTTCCGGCTCCTGGCCATCCCCGCGCCCTACTACTCATTTGCTGAAGGCGGCATTCGTTTCATCGTGCTGCACGGCATGGATGTTTCCATGCTCTCGGAGCCGGAAAACGAAGCCGACAGGCTGATGCTGACCTACTACCGAGACGAGCTGCAGGCACTCTTCTACTGCGGCGCGGTCGGGACCCGGCAACTGGAGTGGCTCACCACGGAACTCGATGCCTCGTTGCGCAACCGGGAACCGGTCATCGTGCTCTGTCACCTGCCGCTACTTGAAGAGACCTCCGACGCGAAGCACGGCCTGCTCTGGAACCACGAAGCCGTCACGGAGATCATCTTACGGTATGCCAACGTCCGGGCCTGCTTCAGCGGCCACTACCATCCGGGAGCCTATGCCCTCCGGAAAGAAATACATTTCCTTGTGATACCGGGCTTTTTCGACCGGAACGAGCCCCCCTGCTTCCCCTGCGGAACGGTCGAAATCTCCGAGGGCAGGCTCCGCATCAACGCCAACGACGGCCTCATGCTGCACGACCTCGATTTCAGGGAAGTACTGTAAATCCGGGGTGTCAAGCCTCTGCTTCAGTCCGCTTGCAGCTCCCGGATAACCGTCGCTATGCTTTTCGAGTCTGTCAGCATCCATGGATGCAGCAGCACGGGAAGTCTGACCTCCCTGAACTCCGGCATCTTCGAACTTGAGGCGGGCAGGATCATGAGATCGAACGGCGTCCACATCGACACAGGCCTCAGGCCCTGCAATCCCACTGGGGCGCGGTTCAAATCTTTAAGGAAGTCGCTGTTCGGACGCATCTGCCGTCCTCCCCTGTGGGGCAGGACGTAAGCGAGCAGGCTGCCGTTATGCGGAGCCGAAAGGGAGATGAACTTCCCTACCCGGCTGATGCCGTCCAGATTCTGCAGATAATAGCGGCAAATGAGGCCGCCCATGCTGAACCCGATCAGGAAAAACTTCTCATGCAGGGGCAAATGAAGCTCCACATAGTCGCGCAACTGATGAGCAAGATGATCCAGCCCTTTTCTCCCGCTGTTCGGAGCCAGATCCGGCGTGAAGGTACTGAACCCCTCGGCTTTGAGGGAGTCTGACATTTTCCGGAACACGTCGCCTGTATCGAAAATTCCGTGCACCAACACCACATTTCCGGGCCGGATGGCTTTACTGCTCATTACTGTGCTGAATACTCGGGAGTGTGTTCAGTGCCACGTTTAATGGCCTCGGTGTTGAGGAAAAAGAGCATCGCCATGGTCTGCGAATAGGCAAAAAAGAGATCGTAAATGATTTTGGTGGCAACCTGCACGATCAGCACGTTCGGAAGCAGGATCATGAGGGGCTGTATAGCGCTGATGAAAACGACGTAGAAGAGCAGGAAAACCAACTGGAAGCCGAAAACCCTCCACCATTGCCCCTTCACGAGCCCTTTCGAATAGTCGAGGGCCACCTTGCCGGAGAGGCTTCTGACGGAGACGACCATAAGGAAAAAGCTGTAGTAGACCGCCCAGACGATTCCGGGCACAACGAGAAGCAGCATCATCCCCATCAGAATCAGCCCCGCAAGAAGCGTGGTCACGAACGAAGCCGGCCACCGGGAGAGCGAATGACGGAAAGCCTCGCTCCAGGAACGGGGATTGCCGGCCACTGACGACTCGACAAGCATGAAAACGGCCATATACGAAAGGTTCCTGAAGAGCATCTCCATCACAACGGAAAAGGTCGTAAAGGGGCCCATTCCGTGGGCGCCCGCCGACAAGGCCGTTTCACCCGGAGGGATCAGCGAACGGATGAGGTCGAGCGGAAGCGCTATAATCAGTACGACCGGCAGGATCGAACGGAAATTTCTCCGGTAAACATTCCACCCGATCGCGATCAGCCTGTCGAGCTCGATCTTTGAGCCGGTGATTTCGGCATTCATGGAAGTTACGTCCTGATGCATGGGTCCAACTCCCTGTCGATTCGTTGTTAAGAGGAGATCACCAGGTTTCCCTGTGAATTTTTTCCGGTTTGTACTTGTCGATCGGCGGTTTCGACGCGGTCGGGTGGCCGAGGGGAATGACGTTCAGGGGTATCACCCCGTCCGGGATATGCAGGACAGACCTGACATGAGCCATCCTGTCATCGTAGGGATATGCAGCGACCCACACTGCACCGAGGCCCAGGGCCTCTGCCGCCAGCAGGATGTTTTCGCTTGCACAGGTGCCGTCGACGACTGCAAGTTCGACACTCTGCCCGTTGGCCTCTTCAGGCAGCGCGCAGACGGCGATTGCCGCTACGGCCTTGCCGAGCATCTTGCCGTAAGGCAGGCCCTCGCCGAGCCTGTCGAGCGCCTCCCGGCCTGTCACGACGATAAACGCCCACGGCTGCTGGTTCTTTGCCGTCGGGGCTGCCATTCCCGCCCGCACGATCGCATCAAGCGCCTCCTCATCGACGCCCTCGGCAGTGAAATCACGAACGCTCCTGCGCCTGAGAATCACCGACATCGCATCCATTGACTGGTTTTCACTATTCATCCTGCCGCTCCTTCGTCAGATTTACGATTTCATTACAACCGGATCGACGGTGGAGCCCCGGTTGTTGGACCCTGAAACGACGACGCCCGGTTACAACCAAGGTGCAATAACCGGGCATCACATACAAATTTCAAACAGGGTGACCGGGGTTACTGCCAGCTTATCTTCCTGCTTTTAAGTACCGATCGGGCATTCTCTAGGCCAAGCTTTGCGGCCTGTTTCATGTCCTCGATCGAACCCTTTTCGTCACCGAGCGCGCTTTTGGCAAGCGAACGCTTGAAGAACGCCTTGGCATAGCCGGGATTGAGCTCGATGGCCTTGTTGAAATCCGTAATGCTTCCCGCATGGTCCTTGTTCTCGGCGAGGACAACACCGTGATTGTACCAGGCATCCGCGTTCTTCGGGTCGAGTTGGATCACCGTCGAATAATCGGCAAGGGCCTCCTTCTTCTTTCCCTGGACGAACAACGTATTGGCGCGGTTCAAATAGGCAACGGACAGCTTCGGATCGAGTTTAACGGCTTTCGTGTAATCGGATACAGCCTCGGCCGAATTCCCGAAAGCGTTATGAATCTGACCCCTCGCAAAAAGCCACTGGGCGTTTTTTGGATCGAGCTCTATTGCTTTACCGTAGTCTGCGAGCGATCCCTCCTTATCCTTGAGCACAGCCTTGAGAAACCCTCGATTGCTGTAGGCGACGGCACCGGAAGGATTCAGCTCGATGGCTTTCGAGTAATCGGCCAAGGCTCCCTGCTGGTCGCCGAGGGCCTTTTTCACGTTTCCGCGGTTGTTGAACGCATCGCCGAACTTCGGGCTGAGAGCGATCGCCTTGTCATAATCGGCCAGTGCGCCCTTGAGGTCCCCCTTCGAAGCCTTTGCGACCCCGTTACTGAACCAGGCCTTGACAGCCTGCACAACGTCAGCCATTGCCCCGTCCTTGTCACCGGCCTGATTCTTCATGATGCCCCGGTTATACCATGCTTCGGCGTTGGAGGGCTGCAGTTCGATAGCCTTCGAGTAGTCGGCCATGGCACCGGCATTGTCTCCGGCGCCGGCCTTGGCGACGCCACGGTTGAAATAGACGCCGACAAGCTGCGGATTCAGGTTGAGCGCTTTGGTGAAGTCGGCGATCGCGCCATTGTAATCCTTGAGTTCTCTCCGGGCAACACCGGAATTATACCAGGCCTCTGCATAGGCTGGATTCAGCTTGATGGCCTTTGCAAAATCGACAAGGGCTCCACGATGGTCGCCGCCGCTCAACTTCACGGCCCCGCGGTTCTGGTATGCCTTTGCATTTTTGGCGTCGCCGGCGATAGCTTTCGTATAATCGGCGATCGCCCCTTGGGAATCCCCTTTTGCGGCCTTCTCGTTGCCTGTTTTAAAATAATCAGCCTTGGCGGGGGGTGCCGACAGGGCCTGATTATGAGCCATCGCCACGAGCATGAGTGAAAAAAGGATACAGCGAAAACGATTCATGGGAGTTTTTGTTTACGGTGGTTGATCACATCAGTCATGTCAATATAAATGTTGCCGTTACCTCAACGGCAAACTGCAGGTTCGATTATTCCACAAGGGATAATTCGACAGGAACAGGCCTGTTCGGTGACATTGTGGTTCAGCATCGCAGAATCGCGCGACCTGAAGGGTGAAACAGGAATTCAGTATCGAATGGATGCCCGTGCCTTTATGGGGCTCGACGTTTATCTCAGGGTTTTGGAATGTCTGCGGATTTCCAGATTGCCGACCATGTTCCCGATGCGACGTTCGCACCGAACCATCTGCCGTCGACCAAAGCGTACCCGTTTTCCGTGACGGTCGCCTCGTAAATCGAGCCGGTAGCGATCTGGCCCTTCCTGTCCTTCATGTCGAGGCCTTTCAGGGTAATCACGCTGTCGGCCGGATTGAAAATCCCTTCGAATGTTTCAAGACCGCTCGCCTGATCGCTGTTGCTCGACTGCCATTTGAAATAGCCATGACAGATCGTCTTTTCCAGCTGGGTAAAGACCAGCGTCGCTTTCCAGTCGATTTTATCCCGTCCGGTCAACTCCCAGGTTCCAAGCCGTGGACCTTGTGCCCGGGCAGCTTTCGATATACCCGTAACGGTTGCCGTGACGAACAATGCGATTAACAGCAACCTTGCACATTTGTTCAGCATCGAAGAACTCCTTCACCGTTAGCGTTTTGGCATAGCAAGCGCTCCGTGCTGCCGTTTTCATCACGCCGGACAACAGATCGCCGTGTACATTAAACGTAATTTAACAAAATACGAAGCACTATCGACAATCGCTACTCTCCCCGGCCGGCAGCCGGGGGAAAGTCGGGAAAATGGTTCGATAAAAACGGAGGTCAATCTGCCCTTTCAAGCACCTCTGCGATGCGTCCAGCTGAAGCGCCGTCCCATTTTTCAGGGATGAGGGTCTTGCCTGTCGGTTTGCCGGAAAGGATGACCGAGGCTCTTTCGAGGATATCCTGTTCGTCGAAGTCGAGCAGGACGTTAGTGCCGACCTCGATGGTGGACGGACGCGCAGCGGTCGCGCGCAAAGTGAGGCACGGCACGTTCATGACCGTGAGTTCGGCCACGAACTCGTCAGTATCGGTCAACACAAAAGCCGATTCCTTGAGCACCCGCAGCATGTCGACATAGCCGGGCATGCCGACGACCCTGAGGCCCGGAATGCTCCCGAAGGATTCGTGCAGGCTTTCGGCGGGCTCGGAGCCGCAAGGCATGATGACCGTAGTCGTTGCCGCGATCGATTCGAGCACCTTGCAGAGAAGGTCGCGGTTTTGCGCAGTTTCAGGCCTGAGCGGCATGTCGAGCAGCACGGTGGCAAATTTTTTGGGTTTCACTTCGAGCGAATCGAGCACGGTGGAGCTGTTGGCTTTGCCCATGAGCTTTACAAGGCTGTCTATGGTGGTATTGCCGGCAAAGAGGATCCTGTCGTCCGCGACGCCTTCGTTAATGAGGTTGTAGACTCCGCTGTGCTCGCTGACGAAAAGAAGCGTTGCAACGGCATCGATGACGAGGCGGGTGACCTCTTCGGGTTCAGTGCGATCGTAGCTGCGCAGGCCGGCGTCGATGCTGACGACGGGTATGGCCATCTTTGCGGCTACAAACGCTGCGGCAAGGCTTGCGCTGTCATGGCCGCCGGGCACGACGAAGTCGGGGTCGAGATCGGCGAAAATCCGCTCAAAGGCAAGCATGAGTTCGGCTGTTTCGCCGACGGGGGTAACCGCTTCGATAGGTACGGTACGAAGTTCGCCCGCAATGCCTAATGCCGTGGCGAGCGCATCGTGTTCGGCGCTTTCGTCGGCACGAAGCGCGCGGAACAGCACGGGTTCGAGACGACTGTTTTTCTTCAGGACGTTGACGAGCGGGGCAACATGAAGAAGCGCCGCACGTTCCTGGGCAATCAAGACTATTTTTTTCACACCAAAAAGCTTTATTACATTGAATGACTGAATGATAACCCCTAAGATCACAGGGAGACCCGGCTACATGGGAAAAAGACGATTGATCGCAATAGCCATATTTTGCATGCTGCTGCCCATGGCCGTCCGGCTCCCGCGCCTGACGGATAATACCGCCTCTGCGGAAAAAAAGAAAACAATCCTTGAACATGCCGACAGCATAGAGGGCGGAGAGGCTCCCGGTCCGTCGGGAAAAAGCGTTCCTTACCGGTCGGCGATCGGCAATGTGGTGTTCCTGCACGGCAAGACGACTCTGAAGTGCGACAAGGCGACCGACTATCCCGAGGGTAACCGTATCGATCTCTCAGGAAACATCTTCATCAAGGACAATACGGTCGAGACGTACGGCGATACCGGCGTCTACCGCCCCGACGACGAGGCCGGCGAACTGATGGGCAACGTGCGCGGCCGGGTGATCGATGACAGCCTTGTGGCAAAATCGAAACGATCGTCATTCAACCAGAAGACAGACATAATCTGGCTGTTCGACGATGCCGTCGCGTGGCACCGCGGCCGCCAGCTCAGCGGCGACTCGATCCGGATACACGTGCGCGAAATCGAAGGGAAAAAGAAGGTCGACGAGATCCAGGTGCACGGCCATGCGTTCCTCGCAGCCCAGGACACGCTGTCGACCACCCCGGCACTCTACGACCAGCTCTCCGGCCAGCATATGATCGCCACCCTGGACGACCGGTCGCGCCTGACCGGGGTCACGACGACCGTGAAGGCCAAAAGCCTGTACCATGTCTACGATGAAGATAAACAACCGTCGAGCGTGAACTTCACCTCAGGGGATGTCATCCGGATGTTTTTCGTCGAGGGCAAACTGAGCAGGATCCTCGTCACCGGCAGATCGCTGGGAAAAGAGTATCCGAAACGGTTGTGGACCGATAAAGGAATCAATCTTCCCGATTTCAGGCTGCGCGACAACGAAAAGCCCGTCTTCAGGAAATAAAAAAAGCCTCCTCGTATTCGGAGAAGGCTTTTTTTTATGTTCTGCTTGATCTATGCGTCACTTGGCATTCGGGCAGGATGAACATCCGCCGCCGGATTCAGCTCCTTTTGGTGACGATTTGCTGCCACAGTAGTCGGTGCCGTAGAAGCCCGAGCCCTTGAGCACGAAGCCGCCTTCGGCGCTGATGATGCGCTCCAGAGTCTCCTTGCCGCACTCGGTGCAGGTCGTCAGCGTAGCATCAGACATGCGCTGGAATACCTCTTGTTCAAATCCACAACTGTTACAGCGGTACTGATAGGTTGGCATACTCTTTTCCTCCGTTAAGAATCTATTTCTCGGTATTTTGATGATACTTTTCTTTATGATGCACTGGCCGGAAGGCCCCTGCAATGAAGGCTCACTTATATAAGTATATTTATTTTCAAAAAAAAGTTTCACTGGTGATCGTAAAAACCCGGGCGGTCGTGCTCCGCGAGATCAAGTACAGGGACCAGTCGAAGATCTGTCTGCTCATGACAAGGGAGTACGGACAGGTGTCGGTGATCCTGAAAGGCGGCCGGAGCCCGAAGAGCCGGATCGGCGTGCTGTTCTCGCCCGGCAACATCATCGACACGGTGCTTTACAGGAAAAGCACACGCGACATCCAGCTTGCGAGCGATGCCAGCCTGGTGCTCAGCCCGCTGTCGTCATCTCCGGACCTCGAGCGGTTCAGCGTACTGTACCGGGTGCTCGACCTCGCGCGCCACTCATCCGGCACCGAGGAAAAGAACGTCCCGCTCTTCACGCTCCTGTGCTCCACAATCGAGCAGCTCTGCAATACAGACGAAAGTTTTCAGGCGATCCTCGCGTGGTTCCTCCTGAGGCTTGTCGGCGTGCTCGGCTTCAGCCCGTCGATCGACCGGTGCGTATTCAGCAGGGAGGAGCTTATGGCTGCGATCCACGAACGCGGCCTCCAGGAGCTGCACTTCGTCCACGATCCAGGGGGATTCGCGCTGCCGGGAGCAGCCATCACCTTCGATGCCTCCCTGCAGACAATCCCCGTAAGCCGCTACCAGCTCATCCACGCTCTCGCCTCCAGCGGGGTCTGTACCCACCCGGATGCCAGCCCGTCGGACGTCACCGCGGTCTGCGACCTGTTGCAGGAGTACTGCTCCCGGCACCTCGACCGGATGCCCCACCGCAAGCACCTCGACATCGTGTCGCGACTCCTGTCAGCCTGATTCCAGTCGATACGCAGGCTTTCAATCTTCGGTACTATTTTCTATCTTGACCAGATATTTTTTTACTGTCACTCATTCGACTAATACCAAACCGATCGATTCGACATGCCTCAACACACCAGATCTGCCGAGCTTTTCGAGAAAGCCAAGAAGTTCATTCCCGGCGGCGTGAACTCTCCGGTCCGTGCCTTCAAATCAGTAGGCGGCAACCCCATCTTCATGGCCAAAGGCCAGGGCGCATACATGACCGACGTTGACGGCAACACCTACCTGGATTATGTCGGATCGTGGGGACCGTTCATCCTCGGCAGCATGCATCCGCGCATTACCGCCGCAATCGAATACACACTGAGGAACATCGGCACCAGCTTCGGCACCCCGATCGAAATCGAGATCGAGATCGCCGAACTCCTTTCGAAGATCGTTCCTTCCATCGATATGGTTCGCATGGTCAACAGCGGCACCGAGGCGACCATGTCGGCTGTCCGTCTTGCCCGCGGTTATACCAAACGCGACAAAATCATCAAGTTCGAGGGCTGCTACCACGGCCACGGCGACAGTTTCCTGATCAAGGCCGGTTCCGGCGTGCTCACCCTCGGCGATCCTGACAGCCCCGGCGTAACCAAAGGCACTGCCAACGACACCCTGAACGCAACCTATAACGATATCGAATCGGTCAAGGTGCTGGTCAACGAGAACAAGGGCCAGATCGCAGCCATCATCATCGAGCCAGTCGCCGGCAACACGGGCGTCATACCGGCAAAGAAGGAGTTCCTCGTCGCACTGCGCGAACTCTGCACCCAGGAAAACATCGTGCTGATTTTCGACGAGGTCATGTGCGGATTCCGCGTGGCTCTCGGCGGCGCCCAGGAGCTCTACGGCGTCACTCCCGACCTTACCACCATGGGCAAGATCATCGGCGGCGGCCTCCCTGTCGGCGCATTCGGCGGCAAACGCGAGATCATGGAAAACGTTGCTCCGCTGGGCAGCGTCTACCAGGCTGGCACCCTTTCGGGCAACCCGCTCGCACTGACCGCCGGTCTCGAAACCCTGAAAATCCTCATCGAAGAGAACCCGTATCCGGAACTCGAAAGAAAAGCCGCGTTCCTCGAGGCCGGCTTCAGGGACAACATGCAGAAACTCGGCCTGAACTACGTGCAGAACCGCGTCGGCTCCATGTCCTGCCTGTTCTTCACCGAAACCCCGGTCGTCGACTACAAGAGCGCCATCACCGCCGATGCAACAATGTACGGCAGGTACTTCCGCTCGATGCTCGACCAGGGCATCTACCTTGCCCCGTCCCAGTTCGAGGCCATGTTCACCAGCTTCGTGCACACCGATGAAGACCTCGACAAGACCGTCAAGGCGAACTACAACGCACTGGTCGCCGCCTGCAAGTAAGCGACAACGCCAACAGCATAGACAAAAAGGGAGGCCCGACAGCCTCCCTTTTTTGTTTGGATAAAGCCCTTCGGAACTTGCCCATTCCAAAGACCGAACAAGCCTGAACTGGCGGCATATCCATGTTTTCAGGAACCTCCTCCTCTTCGATCCGTGGTTCCTGTCCGAGCCGCTTTGCCAGAAGACCTTTTTGCGAACGTTCGATCATGCTGACCAATCCTTTTTCTATTGAGTAAATTTACTCAATACTCTGAGCAAAAAGATGAACCCTAAAACTTGCCCCAGTTTCAAGTCCTGACAATCAGGGGTTAGCTGTAAGTTCATGTTTTCAGGAACGTCCCGGTCTTCTTCTGTCTCTCCTGAGGCGGCTTTTTCTTTGTTGCAGGATTATCTCTTTTTATTCCCCTCGATCCAGTGCCTGAGAATCTGCATGACTTCCATTTCCGATCCAGCCTTACGCATTTCGGCACGCCACTGGCTGTCACCGGCCATTCTGCTGAGCATCCCGAGCAGCTTGACGTGGCTGTCCGGACGGCTGAGAGGAGAAAGCATGAGAAACATGATCGTTGCCGTATTGTTCGAGCCGGCATCATAAATCCCGAGTTTGCTAACCCCTGCAGCAAGCACCGTCGATTCGATTCCTTCAAGCCGGGCATGGGGAATGGCAATCTCTTCGCCGATAAAGGTCGCGCCCTGTTTTTCACGCTCCATGATAGCTCTCCATGCATAATCGAAAGGTACGTCGGAGTGTGTTCGGCAAATCGTATCGAGCAGTTGACGAATAGCCGCATCTTTTTCGAGCACCTCTTTCCAGATCAGGACGTTGGCATGAAAGATCGAAGCCTCACGGTCATCAGATGCCGGTTGCCGGCCCATCAGTGTTTCCCTGATACCAGAGAGATAATTCGCGGCAAGCGGCTTCTTCCAATCTTCACCCGGTTGGCGAATGTCAGGGACAACGATCGTAATGCCTTGACTCTCCTGCATCAACCGCTCAACCATCGTGCGTTTTCCGGTAAGGCGGTGTAAAAAAGAAAGCCGTTCTCCCGAGTTGCCGACCACGATATGACCGACCCGGTACTCCCTCGCGAATTGAAGAACAGTCGAAACGATATCGTCCCCCTTGTAGATGAATACAGTTGCGCCAAGCTGCTGGGCAAGGGCAAGCGTATTGGACAACCTGCGCTGGATGCCTGCATCAATCATCTCCGGGCTTTCCGAAAGACTCTGGACATAGACAGCATACCAGTTGCGATTAAGGCGACCGGCGATTCGGGACGCATACCGCAACAGCGCCGCGCTGTTTTCTGACCTTGAACTCAGGCAGACCATGACCTGATCGGGACTGGATGGCGGTTCGTCCTGGAAGGGTCTTCTCCGGTTCGAGTCGATTTGGGCGGCTACCTCGCGAAGGGTCAGCTCCCTTAGCTGTTCAAGGTTCTCCTGCCTGAAGAAATTGGTGAGCGCAGATTCCGTCTTGCCGACCACATAGACTTTTCCCTCTTTCAGGCGCTGCAACAGGTCATCAGTGGCGATATCGACATTGACCAGTTGATCTGCCTGCAGAACGACCCGGTCGGGCAGGCGCTCCTTGACCCTGACTCCGGTTGCCTGCTCGACGGTTTCATACAGACTTTCAAGATGCTGGACGTTGAGCGTCGAAACCACATGGATGCCTGCGGCAAGGATCTCCTCGACATCCTGGTATCGCTTCGCATTCCTGGAACCCGGCACATTGGTATGGGCAAGTTCATCGACCATTACCACTGCCGGACGACGCCTGATGATGGCATCGATATCCATTTCCGTGATTTCGATACCACGATAGGTCAGGATTTTGCGTGGAATGATGTCAAGACGTTCAAGCAAGGCTTCGGTCTCTTTCCTGCCGTGCGTTTCGACAATACCCACAACGACATCGATCCCCTGTTCCCGAAGACGTCTGGCTTCAAGCAGCATCTGGTAGGTTTTTCCCACGCCGGCGCAGTAGCCGAGGTAAATCCTCAGGCGACCGCGCTGCGAACGTTGAATCAGGCGGAGAAAACTGTCAGCCCTGTTTTCTTCCATAGGATATGCCTCCTGGGTTTACCTTCTGGGAGCAATGCTGTTCTTCTGCATCGAATCGAGTTCCATATTCAACGCCAATACATTGACCAGACCCTCGTCGGACAAGAAGGTCTGCTGTCCGGCTGCGTGGCGACGTATCGCCGTTTCGACATCGGGAAGCGCCAACCTTCTTGCTCCGGCAACCCTCGGAGCCTGAAAGAGCGCGGCCCGCTGCGTGATGAACGGATCCAGTCCGCTTCCGGATGTCGCTGCAAGATCCGCTGGAAGTGGTCGCCGGGAATCAGCGCCAAAATCCTTGACTGTCTGCATTGCACGCTGCCTCACTTCGGGGCCGGCCGGCGAAAGGTTGCTTCCGCCAGCTGCCGAAGCGTCGTACTTGACCGCCGAAGGTCTAGGCCAGAAATAGCCCGGCTTGCTGAATGCCTGGGAGATCAGCCTGCTGCCCACAACCTTCCCGCCCTGATCCCGAAGCAATGATCCGGATGCGCTATCCGGTACGACAATGCGGGCAAAACCGAAAATAATCAGCGGATAGATTCCACTGCACAACAACAGGGTCACCAGTGCGATTCTGAGTGAAGTCGCCAGATCGGCTCCCGCATTTTCCAAGATATTGGTTTTCATAAGATTGTCCTCCTTCAGAACAAACCGGTGATTGAGAGCAGCATGTCGATCAGCTTGATGCCGGCAAAAGGCACCAGGACGCCTCCGACGCCATAAACGAGAAGATTGTTCCGCAACAGCGCTTCGGCCCCGAGGGGACGGTATTTGACCCCCCTGATAGCAATAGGAATGAGCATCGGGATGATGATCGCATTGAAGATCAGTGCGGATAGAATGGCGCTTCCCGGTGTGGCGAGCCCCATGATGTTCAGTACGCGAAGTCCCGGTATGGCAAGCAGGAACATGGCCGGGATGATGGCGAAATATTTCGCGACGTCATTGGCGATGGAAAAGGTGGTCAGCGCGCCGCGAGTCATCAGAAGCTGCTTGCCGATCTCGATTATCTCGATCAGCTTGGTCGGATCGCTGTCCAGATCGACCATGTTTCCCGCCTCTTTGGCCGCCTGCGTCCCGGAATTCATGGCCACACCGATATCCGCCTGGGCAAGGGCCGGAGCGTCGTTGGTCCCGTCACCCATCATGGCGACGAGTCGTCCCTTCTGCTGCTCCTTGCGGATATACTGCAGTTTGTCTTCGGGTTTCGCTTCGGCGATATAGTCATCCACACCCGACTGCCTCGCGATTTCGGCCGCCGTCAGCGGGTTGTCGCCGGTCACCATTACGACCCGGAGGCCCATTGAGCGCAACCGCCTGAACCGGTCAGTGATCCCCGGTTTGAGCACGTCGGACAATTCGACGACTCCAAGCGCCCTATCAGCCTCGGCAACAACGAGCGGAGTCATCCCTTTTCGGGCAACCGAATCGACGATTGCCTGTAGTTCCTCGGGAATAGTAGCACCCTGTTCCGCGAGGTATTTCCGGACCGCATCGCCGGCCCCCTTGCGCAACTGCCGTCCGCCGGGCATATCCAGCCCGCTAAGGCGGGTCTGGGCAGAGAAGGCAATGACCTCCGCCGTAGCCGTTTCAGACGGGGCCTCCGCCCCAAGGATACTTTCGCCGAGTGTGACGATGGAGCGCCCTTCGGGAGTCTGGTCGCCGAACGATGCCTCCATGGCAACCATGGCAAGATGACGGGAGTCTATTCCGTTAACGGGAATGAAGCTGGTGGCCTGACGGTTTCCAATCGTAATGGTTCCGGTTTTGTCAAGAAGCAGGGTATCAATATCCCCGGCAAGCTCGACGGCCTTGCCGCTTTTTGCAAGCACGTTGGCCGAGAGAGCCCGGTCCATACCGGCAAGACCTATCGCGGAAAGCAACGCGCCGATGGTAGTCGGAATGAGGCACACCAGCAGGGCAACCAGGGTGGGCACCGATATGGCGATGCCGAAATACCTGCCGATCGGCCAGAGCGTACCGGTCACCATCAGGAAGGCGAGGGTCAGCCCGGCAAGTGTAACCGTCAGGGCCAGTTCATTCGGGGTTTTCTGACGGACGGCTCCTTCGACCAGGGCGATCATCCGGTCGAGGAACGAGTTCCCCGCCGAAACGGTGATCTTGACGACAATCCGGTCCGAGATGACCCTGGTGCCGCCTACGACACCGGAACGGTCTCCACCGGCTTCCCTTACCACCGGTGCCGATTCGCCGGTTATAGCCGATTCGTCCACCATCGCCACCCCTTCGAAAACTTCGCCGTCACCGGGAATGAGTTCTCCGACGGAAACTACGACCAGATCGCCTTCCTTAAGCTCGTCCGAATTGACCTGCGTTACCTTGCCGTCGCGAAGCCTGTTGGCGACAGTGTTCTGCCGCGTCCGTTTGAGCGTGTCTGCCTGCGCCTTTCCTCTGGCTTCGGCAAGCGATTCGGCAAAGTTCGAAAACAGCACGGTCAGCCAGAGTATCAGGAGCACGGCCAGATTGTAGACCAGCCCCGGCCTGCCGGTCGAGGCGTCGTAAACCGTGATTATCGTCGTCAGCACCGCTCCGACTTCGGTAATGAACATGACGGGGTTCCTGGCCATGACCACCGGATTGAGCATCCTGAACGACTGCGTCATGGCGGCTCTGACCAGCGAAGCTTCGAATATCGAGGCGTTGCGCGCCCTCCTCCGCTCTGCCTTGCCCGGCAGACCCACTGCCTGTAAGCCGGCAGGGTTATTGGTGTTGGAATTATTCATCATTGTTGCAGAATTCATTTATTGAATTGATGTCGAAAGGTAGTCGGCCACCGGCCCAAGAACGGCGACAGGCATGAAGAGCAATGCGCCGATCAGCAGCACGCTGCCGAGAATGACGACGGCGAAAAGCGAGGTATCGATGCGCAGCGTACCGGTGGTTTCCGGAACCGGTTTCTTTGCCGCCATGGAACCGGCAATCGCCAGCGGCAGAATGATGGGGATATAACGTCCCAGCAGCATGACCAGGCCGGTCGCCACGTTCCATGGCACCGTATTATCGCCGAGACCTTCGAACCCGGAGCCGTTATTGGCCGCCGCCGAACTGAACTCGTAGAGAATTTCAGAAAAACCGTGAGCTCCCTTGTTGAGCACAGTGCCCGCCCCCCAGGGTGTGGAGGCGAAAACGGCCGTCCCGACAAGGATAAGCAGCGGATGAACCAGCAACGCAAGCAGCGCGAGCTTCATTTCATGGGTTTCCACCTTCCGGGCACAGTATTCGGGCGTCCTGCCTACCATCATTCCGCAGATAAAGACCCCGACGATGATGAAAATGAACATGTTGATGAAGCCGACCCCGACGCCGCCGAAGATCACGTTCAGCCACATGCCTGCGAGCGGCACCAGACCGGTCAGGGGGTTGAGGCTGTCATGCATGCAGTTGACCGATCCGTTGCTGGTGGCGGTCGTGACGGCAGCCCATACAGCAGCGGTACCGGAACCGAAACGCAGCTCCTTACCTTCGAGATTCGACATGACCTCGATCGGCAAGCCTTTGAAAGCCATGGAAGGAGCACTCTCCAGATAGATAGCGATACCCGATTTCAGGATGAGCAGCAGCAGCATTACGGAAAAGATGACTGCCGCATGGCGCATCCGTCCAGTAATGCGTCCGAACATCCATACCGATGCCATCGCAATCAGGGGGATGCTTATGCATTCGAGATAATTGGTCAGGAAGGAGGGATTTTCGAACGGATGGGTCGAGTTGGGGCCAAAAAAACCGCCGCCGTTCGTTCCGAGCTGTTTAATGGCGACCATTGCCGCAACCGGCCCTCTGGCGATGGTCTGCGTCGCCCCTTCGAGCGTCTTTGCCAGGGCGGCACCGTCAAAAGTCATGGGCACCCCGCCGATGACGAGCGACAGGGCAAGCACAACCGAAAGAGGCATAAGTATGAACAACACGGACCTGAGCAGGTCACGGTAGAAGTTGCCGACAAGCGTGTTGCCTGCCAGCGCCCTCGACAAAGCCGCAAGGCAGGCAATGCCGGTCGCCGCCGAAACGAACTGCATCCACGTCAATGCGAAAAGCTGGGAAAAATAGCTCATCGACACCTCGCCGGCGTAGTGCTGCAGGTTTGTGTTAGTCACGAATGACGCCGTCGTATTGAAAATCAGGCTGGCTTCCAGAGGCCCCTTTCCGTCAGGATTGAGCGGAAGCCACTGCTGCAGGGCAAGTATGACGGCAACAGCACCGAACATGATCGCATTGAAACTCAGCATGGAGACCAGGTACCCTTTCCACTCCTGTTCCCGGTCGAGCATCCGTCCACCGGCTTTTTTCAGAAGGTTTTCAATCCTGCCGTCACCTGATATGGCCGAGGGATTCATGACCTCCGTCATGTACCGGCCCAGCGGCCATGAGAGCAGAACCGGCACGGCCAGCAAGAACAAAAGCATAAGTATCGACATAAAAGACTCCTTTAGAATTTTTCGGGAGAAATAACGGCGATCATGAGATAAATCGCACAGGCGACCAGAACGGGTAAAACGAAATATTCCATTTCAATAACCTCCGATTAATGGGTGAATAGAGGCCGCAAGGCCTATTAAGAGCAGAAAAATCAGTAGCCCCAGATACATCGCGTGATAGACGTTCATCCTCATACCGCGTCTCCTTTGATGAGAATTTTTTCTTTTGCCCCGCCCTGTTTATAAACTGGTATCGTGAAGCTGAAGCAGGAGCCTTTGCCCGGCTGGCTTTTTGACGAAACCTGCCCCCCCTGGGCTTCTACAAGCTCCTTCACGATGGAAAGCCCCAGACCGACTCCGGAGCGGACATCCTGACCGGGAGCCCTGAAAAACTGCTCAAACAGATGAGCCATGTGTTCAGATGCGATTCCCGATCCGGTATCCTCGACGAAAAACCTGACAAACTCCCCCTCTTTTCCGGCTCCGGCCTTCACGGTACCGCCGGGCATGGTAAATCGCAGGGCATTGGAAAGGAGATTGGCGAAAACATGCCGGACGCCTCCGGGGTCGGCAAATACATCCGGCAGATCTTCTGCAATGGCATCGGTAAGGGTTACGTTCCTGTCTTTCGCTTCAATTAGAAATGGTTCCATGCCCTCCCGAACGAGTATTGACGGCTGCACAGGACGCGGCTCGAGGTACGCCTTGCCCGATTCGATCCGGTTCAGATCGAGCAGGTCATCAAGGATTTCGACAAGTCGTTCGCAATCCTCCCTCGCTCCGACCATCAATTCGGTTTGCTGCACGTTCAATGCGCCGACATCTTCATCGAGCAGGAGATGAATCGACATGCGCAACGAAGTCAACGGAGTCTTCAACTGATGCGAAACGGTGGACACCAACCCCTGCTTCATCTCCTGCTGGTCGTGCAGCAGAGTTACATCGGTCATCATCAGAATCAAATCTCCGACATCGCTCGATTCAGGCTCCGATATGATCGGCACCGCTTCCGGCCTGAAGAAGTATTCCCGGTTCCCTACGAACTGCTGCACATACCCTTTTGCCTCAAGTGAAGCCGGTCGCTGTGTGGCAAAAGATTTTTCAAACAGTCCGGGCATCCACGAAAACGGAAGATCCCTGACCGAAACACCCGGCGTCAGGCCGAAAAGCCGTACTGCCGTTTCGGTCGAAACCCTGACATAACCTTGAGGATCGAGTACTGCCACCGGTACCGGCAATGCCCTGAAAACATCTTCCGTCAACTTGCGGCTCCTGATCAGTTTCGCCATATCGCTGTTCCGGTTCTGACGAAGAGCCGTCAACATGGCGTTGAACGACCTGGACAACTGGCCGACTTCGTCTTGCGCGCCAGTCTGGATAACGACTTCAAGATTGCCGCGACGGATCTCTTCAGTCGTGTCAATCAGGCTACGCAAAGGGTTGAGCACCCAGCGGTGAATCTGGTAACCAAGCAGAATGGCGAGCAGGACGCTGGCAATACTGATGGACAGTACCCTCAAACGAGCTGAAATCGAAAGGTTTCGCGCTGCGTTCTTTTCCGATATCATGTTCGCCTGGTTCATCTCGAGAATCTCGTGGGCAACCGTCCTGATATTGTTGCTTGCGGGCACCACGCCCGTGTAGTAAAGGGCCCGGCGATGCGGTTCGGGTATCGAACTGTCCATGGCCTGCGAAAGAATCCCGAAATAATCTTCTGACAGACGGCGAACCTGCTCGGCTCGCGCCTGTTCCCCCGGCAAGGTGATATTGTGCAGTTCACGATCGAGCGCATCGTTGAACTTCGCTTTTTGTTCAACCACCATCCGGCTCCCCTCGTCGTGATTGCCGAGAAATGAGTTCAGCACTGCATTATCGATGCTGTCAAGCGCATCTTTCATATCATGGCAAGCCACCACGCTCAGGTAATTCTGTTTAAGCACGATGGCAACGGACTTGCCGAGTTCGTCGATCTGCCTGATGGTCACAAGGCTGATGACCGCGACAATTACCAGCATGCCGCCCAGGCCGAGCAAAAGTTTCTGTCTGATTCCTGTTTTCATGATGCAATGTTTATCTGCATTGAGGCAAATAACGTGCCATACACAAAATCAGGGAAGACGGGATGTTTAATGGGGATGAAGGGAGTTCGCGGGTTTAATAATGCACGGTCACGAACGCGAAAGAGTGCAAAATTCAACGTCGACTGCCAGTGGGTAGCCCGGCACGGGAAGCCGGTCCGGGTAGATGGTTTTCAGGAGATGAAAAAGCCGGAGAAAAGAAAAATGGAGGAGCGGGAATAAATGGAAAACCGGATAACAGGTCCTTGACCTACAGGGCTATAAGCCGAACTGCTTGCGTTTTCTCCAAAGTGTCGCCTTGTCGATACCGAGGACCTCGGCGGCTTCCTGTACTGAAGAGACCGAAGCCAGCACCCTGCGAATATGCAGCTCTTCGATGGTTTCCAGTTTTACCCTGTCCCCGATTCTTGTCTGCGTCTGCAGTACGGAAGCCATGGCTTCAGGGAGAAGTTCAACACCGATGGATGGAGAGGAACACAGGATCACCGCCCGTTCTACAACGTTTCGAAGCTCACGGATGTTTCCTGGCCAACCATAGTCTCGAAAAATGCGTAGCACTTCTGGCGTGAAGCCAAGAACGGCCTTGTGGTTCTGTGCGTTGAAAAATGCGAGCATGTTTCCGGCGATCGCTTCGATATCGCCGGAACGATCGGCCAGAGACGGAAGCGTTATCTGAATGACGTTGAGGCGATAATAGAGATCCTCCCTGAAGCAGCCCGACGCGACCGCCGACTCGAGATCGGCGTTAGTGGCTGCGATGATCCGCACATTCGCTTTCCGGGTGCGCTGATCGCCGACGCGTTCATACTCCCGCTCCTGAATGAAACGCAACAGTTTCGCCTGGATCGACAGCGGCATGTCGCCGATTTCGTCCAGGAACAGCGTTCCTCCCTCACAACTCGCGACACGGCCGGGGTTGTCCCTGAGGGCACCGGTGAATGCACCCTTGACGTGGCCGAACAACTCGCTTTCAAGAAGCTCATGACTCAGGGAAGGGCATGAGATAACGCCGAATGGTTTTCCGGATCGATTGCTCCAGCGGTGGATGAGCCTGGCAAGCATGGTCTTCCCCGTACCGCTCGGTCCTCGAAGCATCACGACCGCATCGGACGTCGAAACCTGTCGGGCAAGCTCGATGACCCTTTGCATCGGCGGGTAACTGGAGTTCAGCGACACATCCGGGTCGTTACGGCTCAGATCGTCCTGGAGAAGAGTGATGCGCTGCTCAAGGAGACGGATGGAGGCCAGTCTTTCAAGAACCAGCTTGAGCTGCTCCGGGGTAAACGGTTTTGGCAGATAATCGGCCGCGCCGCGTTTCATCGCCTCGACTGCCGTATCCACCGAGGCGAACGCCGTTATGACGACAATCTTCAGCCAGGGAGAGCCGGCAAGCAGTGAAGAAACAAGATCAAGACCGCTCTCCAGTCCAAGCCGGAGATCCACGAAAGCGAGGTCGAAAATCTGGAGGGCTGCTTCACTCAATGCGTCGCTGGCGTTCGATACCGCAGTGACCTTATGACGTCGCAACTCGAAAAACATCGTCATCGTTTTCCTGATGTTGCTTTCGTCATCGACGACCAGAACATTCATCACCGTAGATGATGCCGCTTGTTCAACACGTTCCATTATGAATTACGTGAAAATCTGCAAAACAAGGCATGAGGACAAATGAGAACATTACGACTATTCTCTGTCAATTCGTTTGAGGACACGTATGAATTCGGGTTCAAGAGTCATCCCGAACCTCTAAGTCGTCCACTGCCTGACGTTTTCCCTGGTCACCATCGCCTCCGCTCCTGCTTCGCGGAGCAATGTTTCCAGGAACGGCAGGAACTCCTCGATCTTTTGCGTCGTATCGACGATTTCGACCACCATTGGCAGGTCTCCGGTAAGTTCGAGGATCTTTGCCGTGTGCACTTTGTGTCGAAGGCCGAAGGAGAGAATCCCCCGGATAACGGTCGCGCCGGCCATGTTCCGCTCCATCGCCTCGCTGACCAGCAGTTCGTAGATGGGCCGGTGGTGAAGCTTTTCCTTTTCGCCGATGAAGACCCTCAGCAGTTCGCATTCTATGAAGTTCATCATTGCCAGAGTTTTGCGAGTTGCGTTCCGGTAAAAATGCAGGCCATGCCTCCAACGAAGCTCCCTGCGACGTACATGCTTGCGTAGAGCGCCTGTCCGTCCCTGACGAGGCCCATGGTTTCGTACATCGCTGTCGAGAAGGTCGTAAACCCTCCACAGAACCCGGTCGTCAGGAGAAGTCTGGTATCCGGAGAAATCAACGTGGTCGAAAGCGCCAGTTCACTGACGAAACCGATGACGAAGGAGCCTAACAGATTGACGGATAGCGTGGCATAGGGAAACCCTGCTCCGGAAAAGGGGACGAGAAGTGCGACAAGGTATCGCAGGACCGATCCGACAAGCCCTCCGGCACCTACCATGAGCACCCCTTTCAAAGTGCCGCCTCCGATCCTGTTACACCCTTCGCTGACATCGATGCGGTGGCCTTAGTGATCATTCTGGCCGGACTGCCGGTCCTCGATGCGTTTGTGGGTGCAGCACATTTCATCATGCATGGCTAAGAGCGTGTTGAAGATGCCAAGGCATATGATGGTCGGTGCCCAGAGCCCTATGAAGATGGCGATGATCTGGTTGTTCCCCCCGGTCCCGAAAATAAAGATGTAGATGGACAGCAGGATCGAAAGAGCTGCGGCGATGAGGTAATACATCGGCTTCATAAGGGGAGCTGTTTTGATGAACGGTTTCGATAATGAAATGTAACATTTTGCGCCTTTTCCCTAAACACTGCCGAAAAAGGGCCGGCAGCGGGAAGCTTTTCAGCTCCCAAGCCTGATTCCGCGTGCCTTCATGAGGGCAGTAACCAGAAAGACGAACGATGCGACCAGGATGATGGTTGCACCGGAGGCCACGTCAAAAACCCACGACAACCAGAGTCCGGCTATGCTGAACATGACTGAAAATGCTATCGCCAGGGCCATCATGCCCTGCAGGGTGCGACTGAAGTTCCTGGCTACGGCTGCAGGAATGGTCAGAAGGGCGATGACCATCACGATGCCGACGACACGCACCATGATCACGACGGTCAGGGCGATAAGGCAGAGCATGAGCAGGTCCAGCGCAACGGTTTTCAGCCCGGAAATACGCGCATACTCCTCGTCGAAGGAGATGGCAAGAAACTCCTTGCTGAAAAGCCAGACCATGAGGGCGATCATGAGGTCGAGCATCAGGATGAGCTTAAGATCCGAAGAGGGAACCGTCAGGATGTTGCCGAAAAGGTAGCTGAACAGGTTTGGCGCATAACCTGGAGTCAGGCCGATAAGGATGACGCCGATGGCCATACCTGCCGCCCAGAAGGCTCCGATGGCCGTATCTTCGGCAACCTTCGCCTTGCGAGTGAGCAGGCCGATTCCGAGGGCTGCGGCCAGGCTGAACGGAATGATTCCGACCAGCGGGTTCACACCCAGATAGTAGCCGAGTCCGATACCGCCGAAGGCCGTATGGGCGATGCCGCCGCTGATGAAACCAATCTTCCTGACGACGACGTAGGTGCCGATGATACCGCAGGCAACGCTCGACAGGATGGCCGCAAAAAGTGCGTTGCGCATGAACTCGAAGTGCAGGATGTCAGGCATGGTCGCGATGTTCTTCAGTTGAGCCGCCGTGAGGTTCGATATGCTCTACGACATCGACCGGGTAGCGGTAGAGGCTTTCGAGAGCTTTCCTGTCGAGAGTCGAGCCCTTTTCATGCATTTCAAGGGTGCAGTTCAGGCAGGCAATACGCGAAACATGGCGCGCGATGGTACCGGTATCGTGCGTGACCAATACGATCGTGTGGTGCTCCCTGAGCTTGTCGAGCAGGTCATAAATGGTGGACTTCATATCGGGATCGACGCTGGCCGTCGGCTCGTCGAGCAGCAGCAGTTCAGGTTCGCTGGCCAGCGCACGGGCGATGAGCACCCGCTGCAGCTCTCCTCCCGAGAGAGCCCCGATCCTGCGATTCCTGAGGCTGGAAAGACCGGTGATTTCCAGCGCTTCGGCCGCCTTCTCCCGGTCACTCCTGCCATACCGCTGCAGGAGCTTCCTTCTGGACAGCCGCCCCATCATTACCACCTCCCATGTGCTGATCGGAAATTCCCGATCGAAAAAAAGCCGCTGTGGCACATACCCGATCTGATGGGATGCGAATCCGGGAGGAGCACCAAACACCGTTACCGTTCCGGATGTTGGTTTTTCAAGGCCGAGAATGACTCTCAGCAGGGTGGTTTTTCCGCCGCCGTTCGGACCGAGCACTGCAAGGAAATCACCCTCATGCACCGAAAGGGAGAGCCCCCGCAGCACTTTCATCCCCCCGAGTTCTACGCAGAGCTGGTCACAAAAAATTACAGGTTCGCTCATTTCATGCTCCTGACGAAAGCCGCCGTAGCCTGGCGGAGGTTCTGCTGGTAGTCACGTGAGAGCGGATCGACCATGACGGTCACTCCCCCGATGTCCCTGGCGATGGCCTCCGCCTGGGTAGTGCTGAACTGGGGAGAAACGAACACCACCCTTATCCGTTTTGCCCTCGCTTGTTCGATTACCCGCGTCATCTGCACAGGGGTCAATGTCTTGCCTTCAGCTTCAGCTGCGATCTGTTCGAGCCCGTAGTCTCTGGCATAATAGCCCCATGCCGGATGAAATACGAGGAAATGCCGCTCTTTCAGCCCCGATAACCTTGCCCGGATCTGGCCGTCGAGCGCCTGAAGCTCTTTGTCGAGCACTGCCCTGTTTGCCTCGTAATACTTTCGGTTCGCAGGATCGACGGAGGCAAGTGAGCGTTCCACATTGGCTGCGATCATCCGTGCGTTCTGAGGACTGAGCCAGAAGTGCGGATCGTCCATGCCGTGGTGATTCGACCCGGCTAAGGAAGGCTTTTCCTGTTCCTCCACCAATGTGGTCACGGGTATAAGACTTACCCCTGCGGAGGCATCGCAGACCGTAAGGGTTCTGTTGAGTTCGAGGAACCGGCGCATCCAGTCGAGCTCGAACTCGACCCCCGATCCGGCCTTGACGAACAGTACGGCCTTGCCGAGGCGCTCCATCTGCTTCGGAGTCGGCTCATAACTGTGGGGATTGCCGCCGGGAGGAACCATCACCGATACCGAGACCCTGTTTCCACCGATCCGATCGACGAAATAGGCAAGCGGCTCGATCGATGCGACGACCTGAAGCTTCCGGGAGGTGGGCGTGCGAGAGCATCCCTGAAGATTGATCAGGAAGAGCAACAGCAAAAAACAGTTCAGGATGCGAGAGGAAAAAAAGGGAGAGATCACCTTACTGCCAGGCCCAGTATCCATTCCTGAGTTCCCGTTTAGTTTGAATAAAGATATGGCATGTATGAAATGAAACGATATACCATAAAAAAAGAGGGGAGAACAGGAGGAAAACCAAAATGCGAACAACAGATGCTTTGAACGGGCTCCCGCGGCATGCAGAAGCCCGTCCGGCATCTCTCCGGAATCAGTGGAGACGGTTCAGGGCGCTGACGATCGCCTTGATGGAAGCAAGGCTGATGTTGGAATCGATGCCCGATCCGCAGGCAAGATGTCCTTCGGAACTGGAGACCCTGATATAGGCGATGGCCAGTGCGTCGGAACTGTGGCCGATGGCATGTTCGGCATACTCGTCGACATGGAAATCGAGGCCTGTATGGCTTGCCATGCCACGGACGAAAGCATCGAGCGGCCCATTGCCCTTGGCCTTGAAGGTAAACTCGCCTTCCGGCCCAGTCATCGAACAGCTGATAATCGTCGCAACCTCATCGTTGGCTTCCGGATCCTCGTCTTCCCAGCTGATATTGCATTTCTTGAGCATGTATGGCGTCTTGACGCCGATGTACTCTTTCTGGAAAAGATCGTGGATCTGTTCGGGAGAGAGCTCTTCGCCAGTCCTGTCGGTGACTTCCTGAACGGCCACGCCGAAATCGGGCTGCATCCATTTCGGGATCTGGATACCGTACTCCTTGTCGAGCACGTAGGCGATGCCGCCCTTGCCGGACTGGCTGTTTATCCGGACGATGGCCTCATAAGTGCACCCGACGTCCTGAGGGTCGATTGGCAGGTAAGGTACGTTCCAGATCCCTTCGGTCGACAGTTTATGTGCTTTCATCCCCTTGCTGATGGCATCCTGGTGTGAACCGGAAAATGCCGTGTAGACCAATTCGCCGGAATATGGGTGACGTGCATGGATGTCCATGCGGGTGCATCGGCGATAAATCTCTCGTATGGCAGGCAGATCAGAAAAATCGAGCTTCGGATCGACACCTTGTGTCAGGAGGTTCAGGGCCATTGTCACGACATCCATGTTGCCACACCGTTCGCCGTTGCCGAACAGCGCGCCTTCCACGCGATCCGCACCCGCCATGACAGCCAG
>Ga0326729_1000093_pt1 | contig 25010 bp, 22 predicted proteins | sample MHFSIPfraction_2_FD_207744 | JGI IMG/M metagenome (GOLD analysis project Ga0326729, IMG submission 207744) | Lab enriched peat soil microbial communities from Michigan Hollow, Ithaca, NY, United States - MHF6AY SIP fraction | ecosystem: Environmental > Terrestrial > Soil > Wetlands > Peat...
ACACGCGGCTCGACGCCATGGGCTTCTCCCCGCTCGGCGGTGTCGTGGAGGGGATGGACGTGGTGGACCGGATTTACGCAGGATACGGCGAGCAGCCCGACCAGGGACGGATCGAGATGCAGGGCAACGCCTACCTTCGCAGCCAGTTCCCGCAGCTCGATTCGATCGCGCACGCGACCATCGTGACCCCGTAACACGGCGTCCGCTCCGTGACCGCCGCCCCCGCAGCCCTCCATCTGCTGCTGGCGCTCGCCATCCCGCAAGCCGCGGTCCCGGGGGACTCCCTCGTCTCCGACCGCGTCACCGGTGCCCTCGGTGCTCGCCTCGACACGACGCTCGCCCGCTATGCCCAGTACGGCTTCTGGGGCAGCGTGCTGGTGGTGCGCGACCAACGCATCGTGCTGCTCAAGGGATACGGCCTGGCGGACGCGACGCGCGGCATCCGCAACACGGCTGCCACGCGCTTCGAGATGAATTCCATCACGAAGACGTTCACCGGGGCGGCCATCCTGCAGCTCGCAGCCGCCGGGCGCCTGTCGCCGGCCGACCCCGTGGAGCGCCACCTGGGGCCGTTTCCTCCGGCCAAACGCGACGCGACGATCGAGCAGCTCGCCACGCATACGTCGGGGCTCATCCAGGAGGGCAGCGATCTCGCCGGGGACAGCCGCGAGGCGTTCGTGCAGAGCGTGAAGCGCACGCCCCGGGAGTCCGCGCCCGGAGCGCGGTACCGCTATTCCAATGCCGGGTTTTCCCTGCTCGCCGCGATCGTGGAGATTGCCGGGCGGGAGCGCTACGAAGACTATGTCCGCCGCCATCTCTTCGCGCCGGCCGGGATGCACACGGCGTGCTTCCGCCCCGAGGTGCGTCCGGACGATACGCTGTCGGCGCACGGGTATGTGGGCTCGCCCGCCGGGCTGCTCCCCGGGCCGCCCAACCCCTACGTGTGGGGAACGATCGGCGCGGGCGGCGTATGGTCCACGGTCGGCGACTTGTATCGCTGGCTCGCGGCCATCGAGGAGGGACGGATCCTCCGGGATTCGGAGCGGCGGCTCCTCTTCACACCGCGCCCCGGCGAAGCGTACGGATGGCACGTGGAAACGAATGCGGCGGGGCGGCTGCAGATCGACAAGGGCGGCGGCTCGGACGATTTCGCGAGCCAGCTGCTGTACTATCCGCGCGAGCGGGTGGTGATCGTCTGGGCATCCAACAATCTGCGCCAGCGGTGGCGGCGGGCGCTCAACGGCTCTCTGCAGGCGATCATGTTCGGCGATTCCGCCACCCCCCTGCCCCCGCCCGTCGCCGAAGTCCCGGACAGCGTCCTCGCGTCCTACGCCGGTCACTACGTCGTGGGCGGCGACTCGCTGGAGCTGCGCGCCGCCCTAGAATACCTGTATGCCCGCGACAACCGGTTGGGGCTCCCAGCGGATGTCTTGTTCTTTCCGAATGGGGATGGGGAATTCACGGGGTTCGATCCACAGCGCGGAGCTCTGACCCGGCTCCGGTTCGACACCACCCGACTCGAGATCGAGCTGGCCGACGGGCGTCGGATCACGGCCGCACGGTAAGCGCCCCCCTCAGTCGAACGTCCCGCGACGAGCTCCCGATCAGCACGCGGACCGTTCCCGGCTCCACGACCCAGCGGAGAGTGCGATCGAGGAAACGCAGCTGCTCGGGGCCGAGTCGAAAAGCCACCTCTTGCTCCTCCCCCGGTGCCAGCGGCACGCGCTGAAATCCCTCGAGCTGCAGCACCGGGCGGGCCACCGAGGCCAGCTCGTCGTGAAGGTAGAGCTGCACGACCTCGTCACCCGCGACACCGCCGACGTTCTTCACCCGGCACCGCACGATCGTGCCGTCGCCCGGACCGATCGTGTCCGGCTCGATCGCGAGCCCGGAGTACGCGAACGTCGTGTAGGACAGCCCGAACCCGAACGGGAACAGCGGCTGCCCGGTGAGATCGAGGTAGTCGTCCCCCCGGCCCGTGGGCTTGTGGTCGTACACGAGCGGCAGCTGTCCCTCCGCGATCGGGAAGGTGATCGGGAGCCGACCGCCGGGATCGGCGTCGCCGAACAGCACATCGGCGACCGCCTGGCCGCCCGCTTCCCCCGGATACCAGACCTCCAACACGCCGGCGACGCAGTCGAGCCACGGCATCGTGACGGCGCTGCCGCCCACCAGGACCACGATGACCGGCGTCCCGGTGGCCGCCACCGCCCGGATCAACTCCTCCTGGTGCCCCGGCAGGCCGAGGAACGCCCGGTCCCGGAACTCCCCCTCTTCGATGCCCGCGACGACGATGGCCGCCGCGCTGGCGCGCGCCAGGCGAACCGCACTGTCGACCTGCGCCTGCCAGGGGTCGCGCACCCCCGCATCCCACACCAGCCGCACGTGCGCATTGCCGGTCGTCTCGAAGAACTCGAGCCGCACGACGTGGGTACTCCCTCCGGAGAGCGACACCTCCGCCAGATGCGTGCCCGCCGAGCGCTTCTGCCAATCGTCGATGATCAGGCTGTCGTCCAGGAACAGACGAAACCCGTCCGTCCCCTGCACCCCCAGCCGGCGGGCGCCTCCCTCGGGCACGAGGAGGCTGCCCAACCAGCGCACCGAATACCAGTCGCGGCTGAGGCCCGGGCCCGGCGACGCGAGCGTCCATGCGAAATCCACGCGATCGTCGCGGCGCACGAACCGGGGCGTGCCCTCCAACGCGATGTTGTCGAAGTACTGCGCCTCGAGGCCCGGGACACTCCGGCCGGCGGAGTCGCTGCGTAACGCGGCCGGTGGAACCGTGGTCAGCTCCCGCGGCACGCGGCCTGGCCCCGGCGTGAAGTGCACCGCTCCCGCGGGGAGCTTCGCGCGGATCCCGTCCAGGATCGAGACGACATGGTTGCCGGGTCCGCTGTAGCCGCCCAGTCGCGCCTCTACAGCATCGGTGCCGATCACGGCGACGGAACGCAGCGTATCGCGCAACGGCAGCACGCCCCGCGTGTTCTGGAGCAGCACGATCGCCTCACGCGCCGCCTCGAGGGCCAGGGTGCGGTGCGCCGCGTGGCCGTTCCAGAACGCGGCGCTGTCGGGCGATACATAGGGGTGTTCGAAGAGGCCGAGTGCCAGTTTCACGCGCAGCACCCGCACCACGGCCGAATCGATCACGGCAGCGGCGATCATGCCGCGCCGGAAGGCGTCCCAGTACGGGCGATACTGCTCGTAGGAGGACTGGAAGACGACATCGAGACCCGAGTCGAAGGCGTGCTGCGCGGCCGTGACGGTGGACGCCTCGGTCATGTGGAGCACCGTGGCCCCGCCGGTCGCCGCGGCGTCCGAGATCACGAAGCCGGAGAACCCCCAGCGCGTCTTGAGGATCTCGGTGAGGAGCCAGTGATTCTGAGTGACAGGATCCCCGTCCACCGAGTTGTACGCCGTCATCACGGAGCGGGCGCCGGCCTGGCGGATGGCCGACTCGAACGGTGGGAAGTACGTCTCCGTGAGCAGCCGCTCGTCGTCGTCGATGGGATAGCTGTCCCGCCCTCCGTCGCCCACGTTCGCAATGAAGTGTTTGGGCGTAGCCACGACACCGGCGCGCTCGAACGCCCCGACGAAGGCGCGGCCCATGGCGGACGCGAGCACCGGATCCTCTCCGTAGGTCTCTTCGACCCGGCCCCAGCGCACGTCGCGCGCCAGGTTCAGAACGGGCGAGAGTACCTGGCGGACTCCGCGGCTCCTCGCCTCCCGGGCGATCGCCCCGGCCACTCGCGCCACGAGCGCCGTATCCCACGTGGCCGCCAGGGCGATGGCCTGCGGGAACGCGCTCGCTCCCGGCTGCACCAGCCCGTGCACGGCTTCATCGAACGGAATGATCGGGATGCCGAGCCGGGTGCGCTCCACGAAGTGGCGCTGGATCGCGTTGATCCGTGCCGCCTGCGCGCGGGCGGCATCGGGCGTCGAATCCGGCGCCGTGACTTGGAGCCCGAAGATCCCGTGGGAATAGTCGTGCGCCGGGTCCTCCAGGTCGCCCGGGATCATGAACAGCTGCCAGAACTTCTCTTCCGGCGTCATGCGGCGCAGCAAGGCCTGGGCACGCTCCGCCTCACGCACGTTCGCCTGCGCCGCGGCGGGGCGAGACACCACGAGCAGCAAGAAGGCCGAACAAACCGGACTGAGGCGCATGGGAGCAACTTACCGGGCTATCTTGGTTCGATCCACCACCCGGACAGCACCATGCATAATCCGATCGCCCCCGTGGTTCTCGCCATGCTCGTCCTGGTCCCTCGCGTCGCGCCGGCACAGCAGTCGTCCGACACCAGCATCACGCTGCAGGGGTTCATGCAAGAGAATGGCGCCGAGTCGGACTGGGCGATCGTCACGCCCGTATCCGTCGCCGCGCTCGGCGCCCGCACGTTCGTGATCTCGCTCAGCCGCGCCAGCGGTCGCTGGAGCCGGTTCGCCTCCCGTTACGTCGAGGCGGGCGGGCGCCTTACCCGAACCGGGACGGGAGGCCTGGTCCTGGATGTGCAGCGCATGAAGGAAGTCGAGCCGCCGGGCACGAGTCATGCCACCTATGACCGCGGCATGACCCAGCACGCAAGTATTGCGTTGTCGGTCGTCCCCAACCGGATTTCGTGGACCGACTCCGCCGGCCACACGACGGGCGCCAACCCGGCCATCCTGTACGTGATCAAAAACGAGCGCTCGGCGCCGATCTACATCGTGCTCGGAACCAACGACCTGATCTGCCTCACCGTGCAAGGCCCGACGTCCACCTGGGACACCACGACGATGGCGCCCACCCCCAACTACCACCGGTTCGTGATCCAGCACGGGGGAGAATTCCGCCAGGCGTTGCAGCTCCCGGAAGAAGCCGCCCCCCGCCGCGGGCGCTACCTGGCGCGCATCGGCATCTGCCAGCTCGACGACTACGACATCGCGACCGAGTTCGAGGTCCTGTAGATGAGCCTGACACCAGCCACCCGCGCCATCACCCTCGGGGCCGCCGTGCTCGTGGTGATGCTCGTCCTTACGGCGGTGACCACCTCGTGGTGGAACCGACACGCCCCGGCCCTGGTGGAGGCCGACCGGGCGGCCCTGGCCGAAGGCCAGCGCTTCGGCCAGACGGCCACAGCCGCGCAATGCGTGGACGGCGTGCTGCAACGGTGGACGGCGGGCGAACGGTCGCGTGGGGCGATCCTCGCGCAACGGTACTTCCTGCAGGGCTGTCTGACCGCGAGTCCCGCCGCGACGGAGCTCTGCCCGCGCCTGGGGACGGGCGACGCCCAGCGCGGCACGGCTTGGCTCGTCCGGTTGTGCGCCGCGCGTCACGGCGACCAGAGCTGCCCGGTGTTGCTCCAGCCGCTCGCGGAGTACTGTGTCGGGCGCAGCCCCCCGTGAACCGATCGACTCGCGGTGATCCGGGGCGGAGGCTAGGTTGGGGAATCTCCCTGGAGGCACTATGACGGGCACGAATTTGATCTGGTTCCTGGTGATCGGCCTCGTGGCTGGATTCCTCGCCGGCAAGATCATGCAGGGCGCGGGCTATGGGTTGATCGGCGACCTGGTGATCGGCGTCGTCGGCGCGTTCCTGGGAGGCTGGATCTTCGGTCTGCTCCACATTGCGGCCGGCGGGCTCATTGGACTGCTCGTCATGGCGTTCGTGGGCGCCGTGGTGCTGATCTGGCTGTTGCGGCTCCTCAAACGGGCCTGACACCGGTCCCTCGCTCGATCCCGTCCAAGGGCCCTCCGAACCGGAGGGCCCTGTGGCTCGTCGCGCTGCTCGCATCGCCGCTCGGCGCCGCGGCGCAGCGTCCCCCCGTACCAGATTCCGTCGATCGGTTCGTCGTCGCCGAGATGCGACGCCAGCGCATTCCCGGCCTTGCGCTGGCCGTGGTGTCGCACGGCCGTGTCATCAAGGCCCGGGGCTACGGCTTCGCCAACGTCGAGCTACGCGTGCCGGCGACCGACTCGACCGTTTTCCAGTCGGGGTCCGTGGGCAAGCAGTTCACGGCGGCCGGCGTGTTGCTGCTGGTCGAGAATGGCAAGTTGGGACTCGACGACGCCATCACGAAGTACCTTCCCGAGGGAGACACGGTCTGGCGTGGCATCACCGTGCGCTACCTGCTCACGCATACCTCCGGCATCCACGAGTACGAGGAGGACGCGGATTCGAGTCTGGTGGACATGCGCCACGACTACACGGAGGACGACCTGGTGCGCGTGGCGGCACGCCACGCCCTCGATTTCGCTCCGGGGACGCGCTGGAGCTATAGCAACACCGGGTACATGCTGCTGGGCGTCATCATTCACCGGGTTTCCGGAACGTTCTACGGCGATCTGCTGAGCGAGCGAGTCTTCAAGCCGCTCGGCATGGGGACGGCCCGCGTCATCAGTGAGGCCGACATCGTCCACAACCGGGCGAGTGGGTACCGCCTGGTGGATGGACAGCTCAAGAATCAGGAATGGGTAGCGCCGTCACTCAACACGACGGCCGATGGCGCCCTGTACCTGACGGTGCGGGATCTCGCGGCGTGGGACCGCGGACTCACCGAGGGGCGGATCCTCTCGTCCAAGAGCCGGACCGCGATGTGGACGCCGGCCCGGTTGACCGGCGACGGGAGCGTGGACTACGGCTTCGGGTGGCGGGTCGCGCCGTATCGCGGACATCGCGCCATCGGCCATACGGGCTCGTGGCAGGGGTTCAAGGCGGCGATCCAGCGCTTCCCGGATGACAGCCTCACCGTGATCGTGCTCGCCAATCTGGCCGAGGCGCGGCCCCTCGCGATCGGATACGGGGTGGCAGGCGTGTACAGGCGTGGCCTCGTCCCGCCGCACGCCTTACCGGCTGCTAGGGATTCCTTGCTGGCGGGGAGATTGGTGGCGTTCCTCGGAAGCCTCGCCGGCCCCACCGACAGCGGCGCTCCTGCGGCTCGCGGCTACCGTGAGACGCTGCTGCCGCAGGATGGCCGGAGCCTGGCCGGCCTGCTGGCCAAACATCCGGCCACGACCTTCCATGGATGCGACGACGTCGCCCGGCTGGAAGTGGAGCGGCACGGGGTCCGCGTGGCGCGCTCCTGCTATCTGTCGATCGCCGGCACGGACGGCCCCACGCTCGTGACCTTCTGGCTCGGGGCCAAGGGCGAGGTGGCCGACGTGTCGGACTACGGCTACTGACGCGGGGACTCAGACGCCCGGCCGGAGCACCGCCAGGACGATGATCGCGATCAGTCCGGACTTCTGGACGATGTGAAACAGGGTCAACCGTCGCAGTGCCGCCGCGACTCCGGGGTCGTTCGACCCTCCAGCCGCGAGCGCCTTCTGCAGTGAAGCCCCCGCCGGACGCGCGATGATCGGTCCGGCGAGGACGAGCACGAAGAAGAGCCCGAGCTTCACCATGAGCCAGGTGTGGCCCCAGTCCGCCCACTGCCGCTCGACCAGGAGTCCCACCCCCGTCAGCGCCATGAGACCCGCCCCCAGCTGTGCCGTCAGGGCGAAGCGCATCATCGTCCCGGCCAGGGCCGAGGCCTCGGCCGCGGACCGGCGCACCGCGTCGTTCACCGCGGTCTGCAGCACCATTGCGCCTACGCCACCGCCGGCGAGAATCGTCAGGCAGACGAGATGCAGCGCCAGCGTAACGCCCATGAAGGTCCACGTCACGGCGTCGGGCCTCCGAGGTTGGCCAGGGCGAAGGCGTATTCGTCCGCGATCTCGGCGATGACGCGGTCCGTCGGGCGGTAGCCGTGGCTGCCCGAGGTCTCCACCCGGATGAGCGTCGGATGGGAACAGCCCTGCGCCGCCTGGAGCGTGGCCGCGAACTTGAACGAGTGCCCGGGCACCACGCGATCGTCGTGGTCGGCGGTCGTGACCAGCGTCGCGGGGTAGCAGGTCCCCGCTTTCAGGTTGTGCAACGGCGAATAGGCCAGCAGATACCCGACGTCGCTCGAGTCATCGGCGGAGCCGTATTCGACCGCCCAATACTTGCCGCCGGTAAACCGCTGATAGCGCATCATGTCCATGACGCCGACCGCGGGCAGCGCTACGCCGAACAGCTCGGGGCGCTGTGTCATGGCGGCGCCCACCAGGAGGCCGCCGTTCGAGCCGCCCTGGATCGCGAGCGTGCGCGGCGTGGCGTACCCTTCGCTCACCAGGAATTCCGCCGCGGCGAGGAAGTCGTCGAACACCGTCTGCTTCTTCTCCAGCATGCCGGCGTGATGCCACGCTTCGCCGTATTCCCCGCCGCCACGCAGGTTGGCCACCGCGTACACCCCGCCCAGCTCGAGCCACGCCGCGACGGCCGGCGAGTAGAAGGGTGTCAAGCTGATGTCGAAACCGCCGTAGCCGTACAGCAGCGTGGGGTGACTGCCGTCCTTGGCGATGCCTTTGCGTGCCGTGATGAAGATCGGCACCCGTGTGCCGTCCTTCGACTGGTAGAATGTGGCGCGGGTCTCGTAGCGTGAGGGATCGAACGGCGTCGTCACCGGCTGAAACGGCTCGAGTTTCCCCGCCCCCAGGTCGTAGCGGTACACCGTGGGGGGGCGGAGGTAGGAGCTGAAGGAAAAGAAGAAATCGTTGCCGTCGGTGCGGCCGGAGAGGCCGGCGGCGCTCCCGACGTCGGAGAGCGGCACGTCCCCGTGCGGCGCGCCGGCGAGGTCATACAGGCGGATGCGACTCTGGACGTCCACCAGGTACCCCAGGACGAGCCGGTCCCCCACGATCAGGGAGGCGCTCAACACGTCCGGCCCCTCGGGAACGATGGTGCGCCAATGCGTCCGGTCGCTGTCGCCCACGGCGGCCGCGACGATGCGGCCGCGGGGCGCCATCCAGTTGGTGAACAGATACAACGTGTCGCGCACGACGCCGAGCGGGTTGTAGTCGGCGTCCTCGGCGAGCGTGACCGGACGCAGCGGAGCCGCGAGGTCCGGGTGGCGCGGGTCCTTCAGGTCGGCCAGCCAGACCCGGTTGTTCGAGGTGCCGCTCGCGGAGGTCACGAACAACCAGCGTCCATCGTCCGAGGTCCCACCGCCCACGAAGGCGGTGGAGTCGTCGGCGCGCTCGAACACCATGCGGTCAGCGGCCGCGCCGACGGTGTGGTACCACAGCTGGTGGTGGGTGTTGGCGTCGCGCAGACTGGCGTGTTCGGCCGAGCTGCGGAAACGCGAGTAGTAGAACCCCTTGCTGTCCTGCGTCCATGACATCCCCGTGAACTTCACGTGGGCGACGACGTCGGGCAGATCCCGACCGCTGACGAGGTCGCGCAGGTGAATGTCCTGCAGGTCCGAGCCGCCCGCCGCCGTCGTGTAGCCCAGGGTCCGTCCGTCGGGCGACACCGACCATTGTGCCACGGCGGTCGAGCCGTCGGGGAAGAGCGCGTTGGGATCGAGCACCGCGACCGGCTCGGCCCCTGCCGCGCTCGCGCGGAACAGGACCGATTGCCGCTGTAGCCCCGAATTCTTGCGGAACCAGAGCTGGCCCGCTTCCCGCACGGGGACGCTCACCTTCGGATAGTTCCACAGCGCGGTGAGACGGGCGCGAATCGAGTCGCGCTGCGGCAGCCGCGAGAGGTAGCCGAAGGTGAGCGCGTTCTCGGCATCCACCCAGCTCTTGGTCGCCGGGGCGTCGAGATCCTCGAGCCAGCGATACGGATCCGCCACGTGGTGGCCGAAATAGTCGTCCGCGACGTCGCCCTTGGGGGCGGGCGGATACTGCAGCTGCTGGGCGGCGACCGGCACGGCGACGAGCAGCGCCAGGGCGAGCACGAGATCTCGGGAGCACATGCGCATGGGGCAACTCCTATCGGCGTGAACGCAGCGGTGGCTACAAGTCTGGCGGCAATCGGCCGTGGCGGCAACTCGGGTGGGACGCGTCAGGTCGTCGGGTGGTACACACCCCAGACCGCGCGCAACACGTCGCTGGTCTCCCCGACGGTCGCGCGGGCCCGCACCGCGGCGAGAATCCGCGGCATGAGCGGGGCCTCCGCCGTCTTCGCCGCTTCTCGAAGATCCGCCAGGGCACGTTGGACCGCGACCGCATCGCGCCGCGCCCGCGCCTCGACCACGCGACGGCGCTGTCCCTCGGCGAGAGCCTGGTAATCGGGCTGCACGACCGTCGGTACCCCCGTGCCGTCGTCGAAGCGGTTCACCCCCACGACCACCTGCTCCCCCGACTCCACCTTGCGCTGCTGGTCGTACGCGCTCCGGGCAATGGCCTCCTGAAAGTACCCGCGCTCGATGGCGCGCGCCGCGCCGCCGAGCGTCTCCACCTGCTCGATGAGCGCCGTCGCCTCACGCTCCAGGTCGTCGGTGAGTCGCTCGACGTACCAGCTCCCGCCCACGGGATCCACGACGTCGGGGACGCCCGTCTCGTGCGCCAATACCTGCTGCGTGCGCAGCGCCAGCGTGGCACTGGCCTGCGTCGGCAGGGCCAGCGCCTCGTCGTAGGAGTTCGTGTGCAACGACTGGGTGCCGCCCAGCACCGCCGCCAGCGCCTGGATCGCCACGCGCACCACGTTGTTCACCGGCTGCTGGGCGGTGAGCGTCGCGCCCCCGGTCTGCGTGTGAAATCGCAGCCGACATGCCTCTTCACCGGCCTTGAACCGCTCCCGCATGAGGCGCGCCCACAGGCGGCGCGCGGCGCGGAATTTCGCGACCTCTTCGAACAGGTCGGTATAGCCCGCGAAGAAGAACGACAGACGCGGCGCGAAGCGGTTCACATCGAGCCCGGCGGCCACCGCCCGGCGCACGTATTCGAGGCCGTCGGCGAAGGTGAAGGCCAGCTCCTGCACCGCCGTCGCACCCGCTTCGCGGATGTGGTAGCCTGAGATCGAAATGGGATTGAACTTCATGGTTTCGTCGGACACGAAGCGGAAGACGTCGACGATCAACCGCAGCGATGGCTCGGGGGGATAGATGTAGGTGCCGCGCGCGATGAATTCCTTCAGGATGTCGTTCTGGATGGTCCCCTGAAGCGCCTTCGGGGGGACACCCTGCTCTTCCCCCACCACGATATACATCGCGAGCAGAATGGCGGCCGTCGCGTTGATCGTCATCGAGGTGGAGACCTTGTCCAGCGGGATCTCGTGAAACAGCCGCTCGAGATCGTCCACCGTATCGATCGCCACACCGGCGCGCCCGACTTCCCCTTCGGCCATCGCGTGGTCCGAATCGTACCCCATCTGGGTCGGCAAATCGAACGCGACCGACAGGCCCGTCTGGCCCGCCGCCAGCAGATGCCGGAATCGCGCGTTGGTTTCTTCGGCGGTGCCGAAGCCCGCGTACTGGCGCATGGTCCAGAGGCGCCCCCGGTACATCGTGGGGTGGACGCCGCGGGTGAAGGGGAATTGTCCCGGCTCGCCGAGCTGCTGGGCCGGATCCGCCGGCCAGTCGTTCGGACCGTAGACCGGGCGCCGCTCGCTCACGTGCGCGCCGGCTCCGCGGAGAGGATCTCGGTGGCGAGCTCCACGTCGTGGCGGCTGCCGATCACGAGCGGCACGCGCTGGTGCAGCGTCTTCGGCATGATGTCGAGAATCGGCCGGCGGCCATCGGTGGCCAGACCACCAGCCTGCTCCGCGATCAGCGCGAGCGGCGCGGCCTCGTAGAGCAGGCGGAGCTTGCCCTGCGGATTCTTGGTGTCGGCCGGATAGAGGAAGATCCCACCCGACACCAGGTTGCGGTGAAAGTCGGCCACCAGCGATCCGATGTACCGCGCGTTCTTCGCCCTGGCTCCCGACTTGAACGCGGCCACGACCTTGTGCACCGGATCCGACCAGCGGTCCCAATAGCTCTCGTTGACGCTGTAATACCGGCCGACCTCGGGCGTGCGGAAATTCGCGTGCGACAACAGGAACTCGCCGATCGAGGGCTCGAGGGTGAAGCCGTGCACCCCCTTGCCGGTCGTGTAGACGAGCATCGTGCTCGAACCGTACAGGATGTACCCTGCGGCGACCTGCGTCCGTCCCGGCTGCAGGCAGTCCGCCAGCGTCCCCGGCCCCCCTTCGGGGGTGATGCGGCGGTGAATCGAGAAGATCGTCCCGATCGAGACGTTCACATCGATGTTGCTCGAGCCGTCGAGCGGGTCGTACAACAGAACGTACTTCCCCACCGGCAGGCCTGCGGGGACGGGCACCGGCTCTTCGTCTTCCTCGGAGGCGAGCACGCAGGTCCGCCCCGTGTGCTGCACACTGTTGCGCACCGTCTCGTTGGCGAACACGTCGAGCTTCTGCTGCAGCTCGCCCTGGATGTTCATCGTGCCCTGCTCGCCGAGGATGTCGGAGAGGCCGGCTCGGCGCACGTTGCGGGAGATGATCTTGGCGGCGAGACAGACATCGTACAGTAGGTTCGACAGCTCGCCGGTCGCTTCCGGGAACTGCCGCTCCTGCTCGATGATGAACCGCTCAATGGTGACGACGGAAGTCGATGAGTGCACGGTGGCCGTCGGTGGTGAAGGTGATGGTGCCCAGCTGATCGGTCCGCAGCGTCGTCACATGATGTTGCAGGAGTCGGGCCACCACCTCCGGCGCCGGGTGGCCGTACGTATTGTGCGCTCCCACGCTGATCACCGCTTCGGCGGGGCTCAGCTCGCTCAACCATGCGTCGGACGTCGCCGACCGGCTGCCGTGGTGTCCCACCTTCAGGAGGTCGACGTGCCCCACGCGACCCGTCAACCGGGCTTCCACGGGGAGTCCCGCGTCGCCTGCGAACAGCAGCCGCGTCGCGCCATAGGAAACGAGCAGCACGACGCTCTCCTCATTCAGGTCGTCCTGCTGCGCGACCCAGGCGCTGTCGGGGCTCAGGACCTGGAACGTCACCCCATCCAACTCGACCCGATCGCCGGTGCGCGCCGGGTGCCACGTGGCACCGTCCCGCTCCACGTCGGCGAGAAACTCCAGGTAGGTGGGCCGGCTCACGGGCTTCCCGGGCTCCAGCACGATTTTGGGGGGCAGCGCCTCGATCACGGCCGGCAGCCCGCCCATGTGATCGTCGTGCCCATGCGTCAGGACCACCAGCGACAGGGCGCCGGCGCCCAGTCGCCGGAGAAACGGCAACACCACCCGCCGACCGGCATCTCCCTCCGGCGTCCGCGGCCCGCCGTCGATCAACACCCAGTGTCCGGCGGGGGTGCGCAGCGCCGCGGCGTCGCCCTGGCCGACGTCGAGAAAATGTACGGTGAGAACGCCGTCGCTGTCACTGGGCGCTCGAGCGACGACGGAGCCCCAGGCGAGCGCCGCCGCGGCGAAGCCCATCCGCGCGGCGATGAGCCACAGACGGCGCGGCGAATTCCACAGCCACCACGCCACCGCCAGTACCCCAACCCAGATGAGGGCCGCGGGCCACCCCGGAATCGCGATGACGTGCCCGCCCGGGACGCGCGCCGCCACGCCGGCCACGAGGTCGAGCAGGGCCAGCACGAATCCCGACCCCGCGGCGAGCAGCGCGGCGAGGGACGGCACCAGGCCCGCGAGCGCCAGCGCCACCATCACACCGGGGACCGCGACGGCGCCCAGCGGAATGGCGAGCAGATTCGCCACCACACCGATCGGCGCGACCGTGCCGAAGACGAACGCGGTAATCGGCGCGGTCACGAGCGTCGCCGCCACTGCAGGCGCGACGAGTCGCACGAGCGGCGGACCGGTGACCGCCCGCCCGGCCCAAATGACGGCCGCGATGGCCGATACCGAGAGCCACGCCCCGACCGAGCGGATGGCCCACGGATCGCTCACGAGCACGATGAGCGCCGCCAGCGCCACCGTGCCGCGCGGGGCCACGACCCGTTGGCGCCAGCGTGCCACGCCGTCCACCGCGAGCATCACGCCCGCGCGCATCGCGGGCGCGGGGAAGCCGATCATCCAGCAGTAGGCGAACACCGCGAGGGCGGAGCAGACGAGTCGCGCCCGCGGCGGGATGCCGGCCAGGCGCAACAGCAGCACGAGCCAGGCCGCGAAGAAGCCGACGTGCAATCCCGAGATGGACAGGATGTGAGACAGACCCGAGCGGGCATAGCGCTCGCGCAGATCGGAATCGAGATCGGCCGTCCGCCCGATGACGAGGGCATCGACGAGCGGGGCGCGACCTCCGAACAGTGACCGGCTGCGCGCCGAGATCCGATCCCGCAGGCCGCCGCGTCCGCGCCGTGTGCCGTCCAGCAGGCGAGCGGACCGCACGCGCAACAGGCCGCGCTCGGCGTCCCCCAGATACGGCCCCGCCACGAGCCAGGTCGTGCCACCCGCCGCCCGCTTCGCCGCCGGCCAGCGCAGCATGACGGAACCGCCGCACGGACCGCCCTCCACCTGCGCTTCGACGATACCACCGTCGTCGGCAACCGGATCCAGGAGCCGCACGATCCCGGCGCGCGTGCCTCGTCCCCCCTCCCCCGACCCCCGTCCCCAGATTCCGGCGCACCCCGCGTCGCGGCGCGCGACGGCCGCCGCGCCCCACAACAAGCCGGCGAGTGCCGCCAGTCCCAACGCCCCGGCGACCGGAGCCCGTTTCGCCACGAGGATCGCGCCCGCCAGCACCGGCACTCCAACACCCCACGTCCCTGCATCCCACGCCCCGCCAAACGCCGCGAGGCCGGCCCACAGGCCGGCCCCGAAGCAGATCGCGATCCACAGGAGCGGCGGGCGCACCGCCGCCTCACTGCCTCAGGGCAGCGTGATGGGTTTCGCTCCGCAGCGCGGCGCCAGCGCCACGCGGCGGAAGCCCTCGATGAGGATGACGGTGAACTTCGCCGACTCCTGGTCGGTGCCCATCGTGAGGCCGGTGAGGATCTCCCCGGCCCGCGTGGACACGTAGTGCGGCGACAACCGGTTCAGCGCGTACACCAGTACGTCGCCGCGACAAGTGTCGCAGCCGCAGAAGTCGGCGTACTGCGGCCGCAGCCGCTCGTACTCCCTCTGGGTCGCTTCCATGGTGACGTTCGTTACCCCACGAGGGCAGCCTCCTGTTCCGCCGGCCACGCGGTGAACGTGGAACCGGTCGTGCCGGTGAGCCGCACCCGCCGGTAGGTCCCGATCCACGCATCGGGACCGTCGACGAGCGCCACCTTGTTGGTGCGCGAACGGGTCTGCAACAGCCCGCCGCGCTTCGCGCGACCTTCGACCAGCACTTCCAGCGTGGAGCCGACCAGCGCCATGTTGGTCCGGCGCGCCAGCGCCCGCACCAGGGCGATGAGCCGCTCGAGGCGATCGCCCGCCACCGTGTCCGGCACATGATCCTTGAGCCGGACGGCGGGCGTGTCCTCTCGCAGCGAATATTTGAACGTGTACGCGTCGTCGAACCCCACGCGCTCCACCAGCGAGAGGGTCTCGGCGAAGTCGTCCTCGGTCTCCCCGGGAAAGCCCACGATGATGTCGGTCGTGAGCGCGATCCCCGGCACGGCCGCGCGCAGCGCGTCCACCACCTCGAGATAGCGCTCGCGGGTGTAGCGCCGCAGCATGCGCTTGAGGACGCGGGAGCTGCCGCTCTGGGCCGGCAGGTGGACGTGCTCGCACACGGCCGGGGTCTCCTGCATGGCGGCGAGCACGCGCCCGGTGAAATCCGTGGGGTACGGCGAGGTGAACCGCACGCGGCGGATACCCGGGACCGACCCGACGGCCCGCAGCAGGTCGGCGAAATCGTGTGTCCCGTCGTGGTAGCTGTTGACCGTCTGGCCAAGGAGCGTGACCTCGGAGGTCCCCTGGGCGGCGAGACGCCCGATCTCGCCCACCACGTCCTCCAACGTGCGGCTGCGCTCCGGCCCACGCGTCATCGGAACCACGCAGAAGGTGCACCGATAATCGCACCCCCGTTGCACCGTCACGAACGCCGAGACGGCGTCGCCGCGCAGCGGCGGGACATCCTCGTAGTGCTCCCAGCTCCGGAAGGTGACGTCGGCGGCGCGCTCGCCGCCCGCCGCCCGTGCGATCAGCTCGGGGAGCGCGCGATAGCCGTCAGGGCCGACCACCAGGTCTACCTGCGGCACCCGCTCCAGCAGCTTGGGGCCGAGGCGCTGGGCCATGCAGCCCACGACGCCCAGCACGCCACCGGGACGCTTGTAGCGTTTCAGCTCGCCCATTCGACCCAGCACCCGCTGCTCGGCGTGGTCGCGCACCGCACAGGTATTGACCAGCAACACGTCGGCGGCCGCGGGGTCGTCGGTGCGGACGTACCCCTCCCGGCCCAGCGCCCCGAGCATCAGCTCGGAGTCCGAGACGTTCATCTGGCAGCCGTAGGTTTCGATGTAGATGCGCGGCACGGTCAGTCCACGGTCACGTCCAGCCGGGGACGTCCGTCCCAAGCCTGGCTCGAAAGATAGACCGAGAGATAGTCCTCCGTCAGCACGTCCACGCGGCCGTTCACGCGCCCGCACACCACGCCGTCGGCTCGGCCGCCGCGGCGTGCGGCCCGGTGGGCCGCCGCCTTCGCGTCACCCAGCGCGCGCAGCTCCCGGGCCCGCTCCCGCCCCGTGGCTTCGGGTACCCGATCGCTCATACGGGCCGCCGGCGCGTCCGGACGGACGCTGAAGGGGAACACGTGCAGGTACGTGAACGGCAGGGCGTCGATCAGTGCCAGTGTGGCACGATGATCGGCGTCGTTCTCTCCGGGAAACGCCGCGATCACGTCGGCTCCCAGGCCGAACACCGGCAGCCGCTCGGCGAGCCATTCGATGCGGGCCCGGTAGGTGGCCGCCGTGTACCAGTGCCGTCCCATGCGCTTGAGCAGCCGGTCGGCGCCCGATTGCAGCGGTGCGTGCAGGTGCGCCGCTACCTGCCGCGGCGCCTCGATCAGCAGTCGGGCGATCCGGTCGTCCACCTCGGTCGCTTCGATCGAGGAGAGTCGGAACCGCACCTGCGGCACAGCCTCGACCAGCGACTCCAGCAGCCCGCCTAGCGACGACCCTTCCCCCGTCCCCCGTCCCCCTTCCCAGTCTTGCCCATACGTGCCGATGTGGACTCCGGTGAGGACGAGCTCCGCATGATGCTCCGCCAATGCCTTCGCTTCGGCGACGATTTCCGGGATCGGCCGCGACCGGTTGGCGCCGCGCGCCAGCGTCGTCGCGCAGAAGGTGCAATGCTCGTCGCAGCCGTCCTGGATCTTGAGCCAGCCGCGCGCCCCGGCGTTGAACCGCCGGAGCACGGGATCCACACGCACTTCGGGCAGGCCGGCCGCGCGCAACACCGGCACCGGATCGGCACCGCCCACCACCGCCCGGACACCGGGCAACGCGGCCAGCGCGCCCTCATCCAGGGCCGCCGCGCATCCCATCACGATCGCATCGCGGCCCGCGCGCGCCTGGCGGCGCACGTAGCGGCGCAGCTTCGCCTCGCTCTCGTGCGTGACGGTGCAGGAGTTGATGACGGCGAGATCGGCGGCCTCGGCCGCGTCCACGACCGTCACGCCCGCGTCGGCGAACGCCTGGCGGACGCGCTCGGTGTCGTACTGATTCGCCTTGCAGCCGAACGTGTGGAAGTAGACGTTCACGGCCGGACGGCGACGCTGAGCAGCGCGGTCCAGCCCGTCTCGGTCAGCCCGGCCCCGGTGCGCCGCAGCCGCTCCAGGGTGACGTCGATGATCCCGCGCGCCCCGGCGAAGGTACGTCCGGTTCCGAACGCGAAGGCGAATTCGCGCGGCGTCTGGCCTCCCGGACCGAACGGGAGGTCGCCGCCCCGGACACCGACCCGCAGCGGGATGGCGCGGCCGAATTCGGCGCCGGCCGACCAGCTGGTGGTGTTGTACGCGTTGGAATCGGCCGCGGTGGCCCACGAGCGTCGCAGCAGCGACACCGCCAGCGACGCCTCGGGGGCCGGCTGCCAGAGCAGCGCCCCTCCCACGGTCGTGGGGAGATCGTTCCGGGCCACGACCGTGCCGTTCTCCTCGCCGCGCAGGTGGCTGTCGGAGCGATACAGCGCCGCGACCTGCAAGTGATTCCCCACCGCCAGGATCGCGCTCGCCGAGAGGCCGGACCCGCGGAAGGCGACCTCCCCCGCCTGGGACGCCTGCCCGTAGGTGGAGGTGTCCGAGAAGCTCCGGGTGAACTGGAACCGGCTCGATCCCGCCAGAAGATGCAGTCCGGCGCCGAGGGCGAGGTGGCCGAATCGCCGCGCCGCCACGAACCGCATGTCGGTCACGCCCCCGTCCGCCGACAGGTCGTCGCTGATCGCCTGTGAGCTGCCGCCCAGCGTGATCGTATCGTTGATGACGACGTGATAGCTGCGATCGAGGTAGGTGGAGAAGGCGGCGGCCAGCACGATGTGGCTCCAGGCCGGGCCGCCGATCTGGAACAGCGGAAACCGGGAGCTGCGCCGGGAGCCGCTCAGCCCGCCGAGATCGTCCGTCAGATACGACGCGGCACCGGTCGCGGTCGCGGTCAGCCGTCCCAGCCCGCTGACCGATGCATCCGTGAGTACCGAGAAGGGATCGAACGCCGCGAACGCGCCGCCGGTGGCGCGGGCGCGCGCGCTCTCGAACCGGCCTGGCATCCCCAGCCCCTGGATCCCGAGCGGGGAATCCTGCGCGCGCAACGAGACGGCAGCGCCCACGACCAACGCCAGCGCTAGCGGGTACGCTCGCCGAAAGGTCATCAGGGGGCTCCGAACTTCAGGCGCGGCACGAACGTCAGGAGAATGGACGGCCGGAACGCGGGCGTACGCGATGAGAAGAACCGCACCGCGTTGAACGTCTCCCCTTCGAAGCCGCGCAGCGTCACGGTGTCGGCGCGGTCGATGGCGAGCAGGGTCAGATACAGCGCCGTGGGCGCGGTGGTATCCGCCTGCCACAGCCGGAAGAGCTTGGTGATTTCCATGCGAACCGTGTCGCCCGGCTGGCCGACGAACGGCGTGGAGTTGACGAAGAACGTGTCCGGGACGTCCAGGGCGTACGGAGACTTCGCCCCGAGGTCGGTCGCGATGCGCCGGGCCTGGAGGAAGACCGAATCGGGCGTCGTCACCGCCGCGGCGCCAGTGGGCACGAGTAAGAGGGTCGCCCGGATGATCTGGCTCGAATCGCGCAACACGCGCGGCAGCGCGACGCGCATCAGCGCGCGAGTGGAAGGCACGCCGCCGACCGTCAGATTCGCATCGAGGGCGACCGGCGCGAGATCGGAGACGAATCCGTCGAACCGCGGGGACTGGAGGATGGTCTTCGGGTTCCGCAGGGTGTCGGGCTGCACGATCGTCCCAGCGGAATCCACCCGATAGAACCACGTCACCTGGGCGCGTTCGCCGGACTCCAGCGAGCCCAGCGCGATACTCGCCAGACTGTCCGCGCTGATGCGCACCCCGATGGCGAGCCGGCCGCTGTCGGCCTGACTGAACACGGACTGGTCGAACTTCACGCGCACCGTGAGGGACTGCCGCACCGAGTCGACCGCGCTCAACGGCAGGATGGTGTCGCCCGTGACGGAGTCACGATGATCCGGCGCCGCCAGCAGACTGTCGACGTTCACCGTGCGCAACGGCGCGGCGGCGAACGCCGGAGCCAGCCCGGCGAACGTCGAGGTGCTGTCGATGCCGAGCGGCAGGCGGTAGAAAGACAGGGTGAGGTTCCGGAGCGCCGCAAATCGCCGCAGCACAATGACTGTGAGCTTCATCGAGTCGACCACGATCGGACCTGTGGCGGTATCCGATGTAGCGCTATCGATGAACGCGCGGATCGAGATTGGCAGCGTCTCGAAGATCGGGCGGCTGTCGACGCCCGGTGGCGCGGACGCCACCAGTGCCCCCGCGCGGTGCGCCTCGACGTAGCCCTGGAACGACGAGTCCCGCTCGATCGCCGTGGCGAGCAGCGACTCGACCGTGGTGAGCCGGCCCCCGGGACAGTATGCGGGACACTGCGCCGGTGAGGTGGGATCCTGGAAGCACGCGAGCGCGGCGAGCGCGAGCACGGCGAGCACACCGGCGCCCCGCCCCAGGTGACGCGGGCTCACGCGAGCGCCTCCCGGGTGAAGGCCTCGGGCAGCAGATCGCGCAACGTCCAGCGCCGCTCGCTCTTCGGCCCCGCCGTGATGATTTCCAGATCCAGCCCGAATTCCGCCAGCAGCTGCCGACAGGCGCCGCACGGTGTGGCCGGCGGCTCGACCGCGCTCGCCACCGCTATGCGGACCAGCTTCAGCTTCCCCGCCGCCACCGCCGCGCCTACGGCCATTCGCTCGGCGCAGATCGTGAGACCGTAGGAGGCGTTCTCGACATTGCAGCCCACGTGCATGCTGCCGTCGTCGGCCTCGATTGCCGCGCCAACGTGGAAATGACTGTAGGGGGCGTAGGCGTTCGCCATGACCGCGCGGGCGCGGCGCACCAGCTCGGCGCTCACGCCCAGACGTCCCCCAGAAACGAGCGGCCCGCCGCGAGCGGCGGCACACCGAAGTACTCCGCCACCGTCGCGCCCAGGTCGGCGAAGGTCGCGCGCTCTCCCAGGCTCACGGGACGGACGCGCTTCCCCAGCACCAGTACCGGCACCGCCTCGCGCGAGTGATCCGTGGACGGTGTCGTCGGATCGTTGCCATGGTCCGCGGTGAAGATGATCAGGTCGTCCTCCCGTACCCGTGCTTCGAGGCGTGGCATCCAGGCATCCAGCTCCAAGAGACCCTCATGAAACCCCGGGACGTCGTTCCGGTGCCCCCAGGTCTGATCGAACTCGATCACGTTGACGAACACGAACCCCGTCTCCAGCGTGTCGAGCGCCTGCTCGATCAGCCGATACGCGTCCCCGTTGGTGGGCGTGTGCTCGCTCGTGATATTCCGGCCCGCGAACAGGTCGTCCACCTTGCCGATCCCCACCCGCGCGACGTTCGCCGCCGCCAGCCGGTCGAGCAGGGTCGTCCCGACCGGCTCGATCGAGAAGTCCTTGCGCAGCGCCGATCGCCAGTAGGCTCCCGGCGGACCGTTGAACGGCCGCGCGATCACCCGGCTCACCGCGTGGTCGCCCATGAACAGCTCGCGCGCCACGGCGCACGCCCGGTACAGCTCCTCCAGCGGGACCGTCGCCTCGTGTGACGCGACCTGAAAGACCGAGTCCGCCGAAGTGTAGATGATCCACTTCCCGGTACGCTGGTGCTCTTCGCCCAGCTCGGCGATGATCCCCGTACCGGACGCCGCCTTGTTCCCGAGCCATCCCCGGCCGGTGCGCCGGGAGAACTCCTCCAGCAGGCCCACCGGAAACCCCTGCGGATACGTGCGGAACGGCCGCTCCAGCAGCACGCCGCAAATCTCCCAGTGCCCCGTCGTGCTGTCCTTGCCGTGACCCCGCGGCAGCGCCACGCCGTGCGCGGCGCCCGCCGTGGCCGGCCGGCTCATCCCCCGGAGCGGGCGGCACAGCCCCAACCCCAGTCGCTCCAGATTCGGCAGCCGCAGGCCGCCCACCGCCTGGGCCACATTACCCAACGTGTCCGACCCCTCGTCGCCGTAGGCGCTCTGATCGGGCGCGGCCCCGATCCCGAGCCCATCGAGCACGATGATCGCTGCGCGCTTCAGCGCAGCGTCCTTTAGGGCGGCGCGTTTCATTCGTACAACCGCGGCGGGCGGGTCCCCAGTCCGGTGAGCAGCCCGCGCGGCTGCACCCCGCTCGCCATCGACAGCTCGCCCAGCGTCAGCGTCTGGCCATCGACCGACCCGAGGAGGGTGGCCACGTCGCCCGCTTGCACCGCCAGATCCCCACAATCCACCATGATCAGGTCCATCGTCACGGTCCCGACGATCGGACGGCGCGTCCCGGCGAGCAGCACCATCCCGTGTCCGTCCGGCCCGAGCGACGGCGGCACGCCGTCGGCGTAGCCGATGCCGAGCGTCGCGATCGTCGTGTCCCGCGGGGCCGTCCAACGCGCGTTGTAGCTCACCGTGTCGCCCGCCCGCACGCGCCGTACGCTCGCCACCCGTGCCCGGATGCTCACCACCGGGCGTCCCGGGGCGACGGCGCCACCCGGCGTGCCGCCGTACAGGAACACCCCCGGCCGAACCAAGTCGAGCGCCGCCGCCGGCTCGGTGAGCGCGGCCGCGCTGTTGGCGACGTGGCGCAGCCGCGGCGGGCGCGGCAACCGGGCGAGCGCTGCGCGATAGCGCTCCAGCTGCCGCTGCATCGATCCGTCGGCGCACTCCGACGAGTGAAACTGGGTGAAGGCACCCTCGAAGCGCGGCGTATCCACGAGTCGCGCCACACGCTCCATCTCGTCCCACCGCACTCCGCCCCGCGCCATCCCGGTGTCGATCTCGAGGTGGAACGGCGCGTCGCCGCCGCCCGCGAGCCAGGACTCCAGCGCGCCCGTCGACTCGAACACCGGCGTGAGACCCGCGGCGTGATATTCCGGGAATCGCGCCGCCGTCGACGCGAGGAGCACGAGGATGGGTCGGGTGATTCCCGCGGCGCGCAGCTCCACGCCTTCCTCCACCGTCGCCACTCCGTATCCCCAGGGATCCACGGCCTCCAGCGCCCTGGAGACGGCAACGGCTCCCAGCCCGTACGCGTTTGCTTTCACGATCGGGAGGAGCCGCGTGCCCGCCGTGCGCGCCACCGTGCGGGCGTTCTCCACCACAGCCGCGAGGCTCACCTCGACCCACGCGCGGCTGCGCGGCGCGATCATTGACTCCATCTGAAGAGCGGGTATCATACCCCGCCCGGAGGCTAAATGCAAGGCGATTCAGCGCTTGGACGCGTGTTGGCGCTCGTGCGGGAGCTGCGGAAACGGTCTCCCTGGAACGGCGCCCAGACCCCGCACACCCTGCGGCCCTACCTGGTCGAGGAGGTGTTGGAGCTCGATCACGCCATCGCGAGCGGTGATCCGCTGCAGCTGCGCGAGGAGCTGGGTGACATGCTGCTGCACCTCTCCTTCCAGATCGTGCTGGCGGAGGAGCGGAGCCAGTTCGACGCCGAAGCGGTGGTGCGCGCCCTGGAGCAGAAGATGCGGCGGCGGCACGCGCAGCTGTTCGGGGACCAGACGGCGGGCCCGGCGAACGAGTCCTGGGAGCGGCGCAAACGTCGCGACTCGGGCGCGAGCGGACGCAGCGCGTTCGCCGGGGTGCCGCCACATCTCCCCCCCCTCCTGATGGCGTTGCGGCTGCAGGAGCGGGCCGCGGGCGTCGGCTTCGACTGGCCCGACGAGAAAGGCCCGCAAGCCAAGGTGCGCGAGGAGATGGCCGAGCTGGAGCAGGTAGCCCCGGGCACCGACCGGGAGCGCATGGCGATGGAGCTGGGGGATCTCTTCTTCGCCGCGGTGAATCTGTCCCGCAAGCTGGGCATCGATCCGAACCAGGCGCTCGAGATCGCCAACCTGAAGTTTCGCGCCCGTTTCGAAGCGGTGGAGCGCATGGCCCGGGAGCGGGGCGTCGAAGTGGGTGAAGCGACGCTGGACGAGCTCGATACGTTGTGGGAAGAAGTGAAACAGGGAGGGTGAAGCGGTTTCAGATCGTTTCGAAGCGTCCCACCAACGCCTCCCGCACCGTCAACTCCTCGCAGTAGCGGTCCAGCGCGTCGTACTCCGAGCGCCACTGGTCCCGGAAGCCTTCGAACGCCTCGAGGGAAGTCCAGCGATCGATCGTCAGGTAGCCCCGGCCCGCCGCGTGACGCAGCAAGTCGCTCCCCTGGTAGTGGGGGCTGCGCGTGAACAACCGGGACCAATCGCCGTCGCTGGCGTACACCCGCTCGAATTCCGGCTCGCGGCCCGGCTGCGCCTCGAACGCCCAGACGATCAGGAACATCGGGGCCGACTCAGGGCCACAGCTTGTACAGGGTCCGCGGGAAGGCGATCGCCTCGCGGATGTGCGGGACCCCGCAGATCCACGCCACCGTCCGCTCTACCCCCAGGCCGAACCCGGAGTGGACGAAGGTGCCGTATTTCCGCAGATCCAGGTACCACCCGTAGGCCTCCAGCGGGAGCCCTTCCTCCGTAATGCGCCGGACCAGCTTGTCATAGTCGTCCTCGCGCTGGCTGCCCCCGATGATTTCCCCGTACCCCTCCGGCGCCAACATGTCGTTGTTGAGCACGGTCCGGGGGTCGGCCGGGTTCTCTTTCATATAGAAGGCCTTGACCGCCCGCGGGTAATTGTAGACCATGACAGGCCGGTCGTACTGCTTGGCCAGGAGGGTCTCGTCGTCGCCGCCCAGGTCGCGCCCCCACTCCATGGTGGCGCCCAGGCTCCTGAGCTTTTCCACGGCGTCGGTGTAGGAAATGCGGTGAAACGGGGGCGTGCAGCGCTCCAGTGGCGCGGTGTCGCGCTCCAGCTCCGCCAGCTCCGGTTTCCGGCGCTCGAGGCAGCGGCCCACGACGTAGGCGACGAATTGCTCCTGCAGCTTCATGTTGTCGTCGGAATCGTTCCAGGCGACCTCCGGCTCGACCATCCAGAATTCGGTCAGGTGGCGCCGGGTCTTGGACTTCTCGGCCCGGAACGTGGGCCCGAAGCAATAGACTTTGCCCAGAGCCGCCGCGGCGGCCTCGACGTAGAGCTGGCCGGTCTGGGCGAGGAAGGCTTTCCCCAGATCGAAGTACTCGGTAGCGAACAGCGTTCCCGCGTGCTCGCCGATCGACCCGGTGAGGATCGGCGTGTCCACCAGTACGAAGCCGCGCTCGTAGAAGAAGTCGCGGATCGCCTGGATGACCTCGTGGCGGATGCGGGCGATGGCGACCTGCCGCCGGCTCCGCAGCCACAGGTGGCGGTGCTCGAACAGGAACGCGGTGCCGTGCTCTTTGGGAGTGATCGGGAACTCGTGGCTCGCGCCCAGAATCTTCAGATCCGTCGCGGTGAGCTCCACCCCGCCGGGGGCCCGCGCATCGGCGCGGACCGTCCCCGTGACCTCGACGGAGGTTTCCTGGGTCAGCTGGCCCAGCGTTCCCCAGACCGACTCGGGAACGTCTTTCTTGGAGAGCACGACTTGCAGATAACCGGTGCCGTCCCGCAGCGTGACGAACGCGATCTTTCCGGAGGAGCGCGTCGTCATCACCCACCCGCACACGCCGACCGTCCGTCCCGCGAGCGCGGCGAGCGCGTCGATGCGTTGGGTTTCCGGCATAGGCGCGGCATACTAGTGGCGGCCGTGTGGGCTGTCAACGCGATCGCCTGCGTCCCGGTCACT
>Ga0326729_1000095_pt1 | contig 24848 bp, 17 predicted proteins | sample MHFSIPfraction_2_FD_207744 | JGI IMG/M metagenome (GOLD analysis project Ga0326729, IMG submission 207744) | Lab enriched peat soil microbial communities from Michigan Hollow, Ithaca, NY, United States - MHF6AY SIP fraction | ecosystem: Environmental > Terrestrial > Soil > Wetlands > Peat...
CCCGGGTCGACGGCGGCCCGGCCCAGGGCATCGGCATCAAGAAGCAGCGCGGCGCCAACGCCGTGGCCGTGGCCCAACAGGTGCGCGCGACGCTCGACGCCTACATGAAGACCCTGCCGAACGACATGACGGTCGGCATCACCAACGACAGCACCGAGTTCATCCGCCAATCGGTCAACGAGATCCAGTTCGAGCTTCTGCTCTCGGTCGTCCTGACGGCCTTCGTCTGCTGGCTCTTCCTGGGGTCGCTATCGAGCACGCTGAACGTCATCCTGGCCATTCCGATGTCGCTCCTCGGCACGGTGGCCATCATTTATTTCCTGGGATTCACCTTCAACACCTTCACGTTGTTGGCCTTGGCCTTGGCCGTCGGCATCGTCGTCGATGACGCCATCATGGTCATGGAGAACATCTTCCGTCACCGCGAGAGCGGCAAGGCCCTCAAGCCGGCGGCCCTCGAAGGGACGAAGGAGATCGCCTTCGCCGCCCTGGCCGCGACCCTGGCCGTCGTGGCCATCTTCATCCCGGTCGTGTTCATGAAGGGCATCATCGGGCGGTATTTCCTGCAGTTCGGCATCACCCTCTGCCTGTGCGTCCTGCTGTCCTACATCGAGGCCGTCACCCTGGCCCCGGCCCGCTGCTCCCAGTTCCTCAAAACGACCCGGGAAGGCCGGAACAAGATCGGCCTGGCCGTCGACCGGGAGTTCCGCCGGCTCGAAAATCTCTACGCCCGGGTCCTTCGCGGCGGCCTGCGCAAGCCGGGACTGATCCTCGTTCTGGCCGCGGTGCTGTTCGCCGCGGCCATTGCCGTCTTCATGATTCTGCCGAGCGAGTTCGTACCGTCGCAGGACCAGAGCCGGGTCATGGTCCGCCTGATGACCGCCGTCGGCTCCGATATCACCGAGACAGACGCTCTGGTCGTCAGGGCCGAGGACAAGGTCCGCAGCCACCCTGAAGTCTCCCAGATCTTCAGCTTCGTCGGCGGCGGCAGTAGCATCAACTCCGGCATGCTCTACGTCACGCTGGTCCCGCCTAGAGAGCGCAAGCTGGACCAGGCCGGCCTGTCGACCGTCATCCGCCGGGAGCTCAACGCCATTCCCGGCATCCGGGCCGTCATCCAGGATACGTCGCAGCAGGGCTTCACGGCCCAGCGCGGCTTCCCGGTCGAGTTCTCGGTGCGCGGCTCCGATTGGAACCAGCTCGTGCCGCTCAGCCAGAAGGTCATGAACGATCTGTCGGCCAGCGGCATCGTCGTCGACATGGACTCCGATTACCGCGTCGGCATGCCGGAGCTGCGGGTCAGCCCGGACCGGGCCGTCTGCGCCGATATCGGCGTTTCCGTCGATGAGGTCGCCACGACCATCAACGCCCTCGTCGGCGGCATCCGTGTCGGCAAGTACAGCACCGGCGGCCGCCGGCTGGACGTCCGGCTCAAGCTCATGGCCGGACAGCGGTCGCGGCCCGAGGACATCTCGCGGCTGCGGGCCCGGGCCCGGAACGGCGAGCTCGTGCCTCTGTCGTCGCTCGTCGTCTTCGAAGAGCAGGCGGCCCTCCAGGCCATCACCCGGCGCGATCGCGAGCGGGCGATCTCGATCTACGCGAACGTCGCCCCGGGCCACTCCCAGTCCGAGGCCCTGCGCGTCGTCGAGGGTCTGGGCAAGACCCTGCCGGTCGGCTACCGGGTCGTCCTCGGCGGATCGAGCGTGGCTTTCCGCGATTCGATGAGCAGCCTTCTCTTCGCGATGTTCCTGGGCATCGCCATCGCCTATATGATCCTGGCCTCGCAGTTCAACTCGTTCAAGGACCCGGTGACGATCATCACCATCCTGCCGCTGTCGATCGCCGGCGCGGCCTTCGCTCTGCTCGTCACCCGGCAGTCGCTCAACATCTTCAGCATGATCGGCCTCTTGCTCCTGATGGGCATCGTCAAGAAGAACTCCATCATCCTGGTCGATTACGCCAACGCGTTCCGGAACAAGGGATTCGGGGCCAAGGAAGCCATGGAGAAGGCCGGGCCTATCCGGCTGAGGCCGATCCTGATGACGGCCACGGCGACCATGATGGCGGCCATCCCGCCGGCCCTGGGCATCGGTTCGGGTTCCGAGATCCGGATGCCCATGGCCATCGCCGTCATCGGCGGCCTGGTGCTGTCGACGGCCCTGAGCCTGATCGTCGTCCCGGCGTTCTACGTATTGGCAGACAAGCTGGCCAAAAAGAAGAAGACGGCTGAAATTCCCGAGGCCCGGAAAGCCGAGGCCTAGCTAGATTTTTTTGTCGGACGCGCCGGGCTTGGTCAGCGGGATGCCCTTCGCACAGAGCGGGCAGACGTCCGGGTCATAGGCCTCGACCTTGAGCGGCAGAAGACTCCCCACGGCCTTGCCCTCGATGGTGACGGCGCCGGCGCTCCGGTCGACGAGGACGTAGATCCCGGCGGCCGGGACCTGGTGCTCCCGCAGGCAGGCCAGGACTTCCTGAATGGACCCGCCCGTGGTCAGAATGTCCTCGACGATGACAGCGCGCGAGCCGTCAAGCCCGGAAAAACCCGATCGGATGGTCATCTTTTCGTCGGCCCGCTGGGTGAAGGCGAACTTCTTGCCGAGCTTGAGCGCGGCCAGGAAGCCGATGGCGATGGCGCCGTAAGCGGGGGAGACGACATAGTCGAAGTCGGGGACTTCGCGCCGGATCTTGGCGACGAGCAGGTCGACGATCTTCTCAAGGGCCGCCGGTTTCTCGATGAGCCGGATCTTCTCGAAATACCATTCCGAATGCTTGCCCGAGGTCAGCTTGAAATGTCCATGAAGAAGCGCGTCGCTGTCCCTGAACAGGGCCAGGACGGTTTCGTTTCCAGCGAGCTCGCTCATCTCGGCTCTCCTTTTTGTCTTTTCATGACGCCCTTGCTGTAGCACGTGAACTCCTGCCCCGGGGGTGCGAGGTCGAAGGTCTGTTCAAAGGAATCGGGATCGAGGACCCTGTAGGTCAAGCGGGCCCGGAAGCCGGCGGGGACGTTCTCGATGGCTTCCGAGACGAACACGAACGACTTGGGATCCGGCGCTTGGTCTTGAAGAACGTACTGATTGACGAATCCCTCGACGTGGAACGAGCGCAGGACGAAGGCCTTCCGGGCCTTGTCGTAGCTGAAAACGCCCCAATCCTCGTGGACTTCGCCCGCAGGATTCTTGGCCTGGGGATCGAAAACCGCCTTGTTGCGGACCTGAAGATAGGTTCCCCGGAGGATGAACGCGAACGTCTCCTCTCCGGTCCCCGTGCCCGGGGTCCCCTCGCCGCCGCCCCTCCAGCTCCCGACGAAGAATCTGAAGGGAGCCCACACGTCGGGAGCGGCGGGTTGTTGCGCGAATGCGGCCGGCGCGGCGAGTATCGAAGTCAACAGGACCAGTGCCAAGATCGGCCAATCGATCGATCGCTTCATTCCGGCCCTCCTTGGGAGCGAAAGGAACCTCTCTCTTATAGACGATTGCGGGGCGGGGGGCAAGAGGCGGGCGATGCGGATGGCGATCAAAAAGAAGTTGCAGAAACCCGGATTTCCTCTGTATAGTGTCGGTAATTGGGCAATTGGTATTGTGTCCCCGATTTAAGAATGGACAACACATTCCGCGATGACCGGGTCTGCTTCGTCTGTGGGGAGAAGAACCCTGCCGGCATGAAGCTTCGCCTCAGGACCGACCCGGCGCTCGGGGAATCCGCCGCCGAGGTGACCTTCGCCGGTCACTTCCAAGGGTGGGCGGGCATCGTTCACGGCGGCCTCGTGGCGACCGTCCTCGACGAGGCGATGATCTACGCGGCCGGGGCGAAAGGCCTCAAGTGCGTCACCGGCGAGGTCACCGTGCGCTTCGTCAAGCCGGCCTCGACCGGCGTCGTCTATTCGCTCAAAGGCCGTTTTGTCGAGGACCAGGGGCGCATCGTCCTTGCCGAGAGCGTCCTCCTCGACGGCGAGGGCCAAGAGATCGCCAGAGCCACGGGGAAGCTGTTCAAGATCAAAGCCTAGCTCGGGCGCCGCTCAGGGCGGTGGCCCGGCCCCTAAAAGAAAAAGAACCGGACGGCGACGAAGAGCAGGAACAGGCCATAGAGAAGCTTGACCGTCCGGCTCGGCAGGCTGATCGTGATGAGGGCGCCGAAGATGGTGCCCATGAAAAGCCCGCCCGCGATCCAGGCCGCCGCCCCGAGATCGAGATTCCCCGCCCGCTGGTAGTAAAGGACTCCGGGGACGCCGAAGGGGAACATGATGGCCCCGAGCGACGTGGCGATGGCCCGCTTGGCCGGGTAGTGCAAGGCCAGGGTCAGCAGGGGCACGATGATGTTGCCCCCGCCGATCCCGAACATGCCGGCCATGACCCCGGCCAGAAGGCCGATCCCGATGAGCGGCCAAGGCGACGGGTGGGGAGCGTCCTCCGGCTCAGGACTGGCCGCGACTTCCTGTCCCCGCCACTTCCGAAAGCGGCGCACCGGGTCGATGAAGTTCCAGCCGACGTAGAGGCAGAACACGGCGAAGAACTTGCGCATGAGATCGACCGGGAGCGTGTTGGCCAGCCAGGCCCCGGCGACGACCGACGTGAGCAGCCCCGCGGCGATGAACGCCGAGGCCCTCAGATCGATGACCTTGGCCCGGTAATAGGCGATGACGCCCAGGATGCCGACCGGCAGCAGAATGGCGGCGAGCGAGGTCCCCGTCGCCTTGACCAGCGGAAAGCCGGCCAGAAGGATGAGCGCCGGGACGATGATGATGCCGCCGCCGATCCCGAACAGTCCGGCGAAAACCCCCGCCGCCACGCCGACCAGGATGAGCCACGGCCCGTTCATCCCCGCGATTATAATCGAAACGTTCCGGCTGTGGTATATTAAATATTCGGAGGTTCCATGAGAACGACGTTCGACATCTCCGTCAGGACCATCCGCGTCCTCTCGATCGCCTTCGCCCTGGCACTTGCCCTCTCCGGCTGCCGCGCCAAGGGCCCCGTGCGGGCCGCGTCCCCCTCCCTCGACTACCCGATCCGTCCCGTCCCCTTCACCCAGGTCGATCTCACGGACTCCTTCTGGGCGCCCCGCCTCGAGACCAACCGGACGGTCTCCGTTCCGTACGCCCTGCGCATGATCGAAGAGACCGGCCGCGTCGACAACTTCCGCAAGGCCGCCCGCCTGATGGCCGGTCCCACCAAAGGCCGCCGCTTCAACGACTCCGACGTTTACAAGGCCATGGAGGCCGCCGCCTACACCCTCCGCCTCCACCCCGACGCCGCCCTCGAAAAGACCCTCGACGACCTGATCGCCCTCATCGCCCAAGCCCAGGAACCGGACGGCTACCTGTACACGACCCGCACGGCCGACCCGGCCCATCCCGCCGCCGGCTCAGGGCCCGAGCGCTGGTCGAACCTGCGCATCAGCCACGAGCTCTACAACGTCGGCCACATGGACGAAGCGGCCGTGGCCCATTTCCAGGCAACGGGGAAACGCACTTTCCTGGCCATCGCCGAGAAGAACGCCGCGCTCCTCCTCCGGACCTTCGGCACCGGCCCCGGCCAGCGCCGCGGCTTCCCCGGCCACCAGGAGATCGAGATCGGCCTGTCCAAGCTCTACCGCGTGACCGGCAACCGCGATTATCTCGACCTGGCCAAGTTCTTCCTCGACGAGCGCGGCCATTATTTCGGCGGCGAGAAGCACGCCCCGGGCGATCCCTTCGCCGTCTACGATTCCGACGAGTACCTGCAGAACCACAAGCCGGTCCTCGAGCAGGACCAGGCCGTCGGCCACGCCGTCCGGGCCATGTACATGTATTCGGGGATGGCCGACGTCGCCGCCCTCGGCGGCTATCCGGAATATGTCACGGCCATCGACCGGCTCTGGCTCGACGTGGCCGGGCGAAAGCAGTATCTGACCGGAGGCGTCGGCGCCCGCGGCGGGTCCGAGGCGTTCGGCAACGCCTACGAGCTGCCCAACGCCGAGGCCTACACCGAAACGTGCGCGGCCATCGGCAACGCCCTCTGGAATTTCCGCCTCTTTCTTCTCCACGGCGAATCGAAGTACATGGACGTCTTCGAACGCGTCCTCTACAACGGCCTGCTTTCCGGCGTTGCCCTGAGCGGCGACCGCTTCTTCTATCAGAACCCGCTCGAGTCCGGCGGCGGCTACGCGCGCAGCCCCTGGTTCGAGGTCGCCTGCTGTCCGCCGAACATGACCCGCTTCCTGCCTTCGCTCCCGGGTTACGTCTACGCGACGAAGGAGGACGTCGTCTTCGTCAATCTCTTTATCGCCGGGACCGGAAAGATCCCGCTCCCCGGCGGCCCCCTCGTCCTGACCCAGGAGACGCGCTATCCCTGGGACGGCGCCGTCAAGCTGTCGGTCGCTCCAGGGGCGTCCGGGCCCTTCGAGCTCGCGCTGCGCATCCCCGGCTGGGCCCGGGGCGAAGCCATGCCCACGGACCTTTATAAGTTCCTCGACGAGACTGAGGAGCAGCCCGTCTTGACAGTCAACGGAAAGGCCGTCGCCCTCGATGTCCGCGACGGCTACGCCCGCGTCCGCCGCGGCTGGAAGGCCGGCGACACGGTCGAGCTCACTCTGCCGATGCCCGTCCGCAGGATCCTCGCGAACGAAGCGGTGACCGCGGACAAGGGGCGGGCGGCCCTCCAGCGCGGCCCCGTCGTCTACGCGGTCGAAGGCGTTGACAATGACAACCGCGTCTTCGACCTGGTGCTTCCCGATGCCGCGGCGCTCGGGGTCGAGTTCCGGCCGGACCTTCTCAACGGCGTCGCGGCCATCTCCGGGTCGGCGGTCGTCCTCTCCAAGGGGGCTGCCGGCAAGGCCGTCGAGACCGCCCGGCCATTCCTGGCCGTGCCGTATTACGCTTGGGCCAATCGCGGCCCCGGCCAGATGCTTGTCTGGCTGCCCCGCACGGCGGCCGCTGTGAGACCCGCCAAAAAGCTCGACATGACCGTCGATTAAGGAACGATCAGGCGGGGCCCTCGAACGGGAGTTGCCATGAAAGCCAAGCCGCCGGGAACGATCGAAGGCCTCTTTGAAGGCCGCCCGGCCTCCCTTGCGCTCTTCAATGTCGTGCGAAAGTACGTCGAATCGCTCGGCCCGGTCAAGGTCGAGGCGACAAGAGCCCAGGTCTCGTTCGGGGCGAAGACCAAGTTCGCTTGGGTCTGGCTGCCTCAACTCTGGGTCAGGAAACGTTCCGAGACGAGCATCTCCCTGACCTTTGACCTGGGCCATCGCATCGACGATCCGCGCATCGCGTCCGCCGTGGAGCCGCTCCCCGGCCGCTTCAGCCATTACGTCGTTATCGAACGGGCCTCCGACCTCGACGCGAAAGTCCGCGCCTGGCTGCGTGAAGCCTATGAGTTCGGGACTATCGACCGAAGGCCGGGGCGGCTCAACCCGATCCCCGGAGGCCCCCAAAAGTAACCTCCGGCCCTCCCCCTGTCAATCGCGGCCCCGACCGGTCCCGGATCCCCTTTCTTTAGCCAATTGCGGCGCGCTTCGGCTATAATCGGACCGTGACCCCCAAGGAGAATGAGCCATGACCCCGAAGCGCCTGCCTCCCCCGGGCCTGATCCCCCTCCTGTTCGGCTTGACCGCCCTGGCCCTCCTCGCCCCCCGTCCTGCCGCCGCCGCGGACATGGCCCTCGACAACGGCCGCATCAGGGCCGAGTTCAACGACCACGGGCTCGTCTCAATCGGCGCGCCCAAGACAGGCCGCCTGGTCACCTTCTCCGCCGACCCGTCGTCCGTGACCATCGACGGCACGGCCGTCTTCATCGGCGGCCTGGGGCCGGCCGAGATCGAGATGACGCCCGTGAGGGTGGCCTATCGCTACGCCCGCGACCCCTATACTTTCGACGTCGTCTATGAGCTCAAGCCGGCGTGGGACTTCTTGACCAAGCAGATCATCGTCACGTCCGCCCGATCGAGCGTTTTCCGCGTTCACAGCGTCAGGCCGCTCGAGACGACCCTCGGCCGGCCCGTCATCGAGGAGCTGAAGCTCAAGGACGGCTCTTTCGGGGCCGTTTGCCGTTTCGCCGCCGCGGATGCCGCCGCGGGTCCCGCGTGGAGCGTTTTCTTCCTGCTCCAGAACCCGTTCATGGCCTGGACGCGAGACGGCTCGGCCGTCTCCGCCTCATATACCGCTGACATGGACTGGAACCGGGATTACGGGGCTTTCGCCTCCGATCGCCTTTGTATCGGTCTCACCGAGCTCTCGGGCACGCGCTTCCCGGCCAAGGCGGTGCCCGAGTGGAAGTTCGTCCCCGACACCGACAAGCTTCTCGCCGGATCCCCGTCGATCGACGTCAACGAAGCGAACGCCCTGGTCGACTGCGTCCGCTCGTTCCTTCTCTATTATCCCGGCCGGAGCGTCCGCGTCCACATCCCCTGGTGCGAGAACGATTACCAGATCGACGTCGGCACGCCCGAAGGCGTCGAGGAATACAAGCGGATCATGGATCGGGCCTCCGAGCTCGGCGTCACGCACCTCCTCTACACGCCGGCCAACAGCTCGCTCTCGCGCCTCGAAGACAACGCCGACTCCTGGGGCTGGGAGAACGTCCTCTGGTTCGGCCTCGGCCAGAAGCTCCGCAAAGGGGAGTGGGACCCGCGCCGCGACGACGTGCCGGCCGGTCCCAAGGCGATGATCGACTACGCCGCCTCGAAGAACCTCAAGCTCATGGCTTACGCCTACCCGTCGCTGCCGTTCCTCCAGAATCCCGAGTGGACCGCCTGGGCCGGCGCCGGCGCCGCGAAGTCCGGCGCCGACACGGGCCTGCACTCCTTCCAGGACTGGTGGCTGGACAAGCTCCTGTCGTTCATGAAGACGACGGGCGCGGCCGGGTATTCCTTCGACCATTGGTGGATCGCCCAGGATAATGCCTCGAGCAAGTACGCCCAGTGGTACGGCTGCCGGCGCATCCTCGAGGGCCTGCGGCGCGAAGCGTTCGACGCCGTCATCGACGGCCGCCAGCAGTACCAGGGCTTCGGTCCCTGGACCTGGCTGGCCGGGACCTATCCGCACCCGACTCTGACCGACGAGCAGCCGGAGAGCTTCAAGGCCTTTCCCGACCTCCACACGGACCGTGTCTCGGCCAACCGCCAGCGCTTCGCCGCCTGGACCTACCGGGTCGAGCGCTTCACCCCGCCCGAGATCATGCCCGGCTTCATCACCCACCAGTCGGAGCGCAACGACGATAAGGACGTCATGCGCCGGGATCGTTTCCGCCCCCGCGATTGGGATGTCCTCGGCTGGAGGTATTCGCTCCTCTCCTCGATCGGCACGGCCCCCTTCAACCACGTCGTCAATTTCCTCCCCGCCCGCGATCCCGAGGAGTTCGCGGCCTTCACGGACGAAGACAAGGCCTGGTTCCGGAAGTGGCTCGATTGGACCGACGAGAACGCCCGCTTCCTTCACGCCCTGCGTCCCATCATCGGGCCGCCCGCGGCCGGCCGCGTCGACGGCACGGCGGCCATCGTCGAGGACCGGGGCATCGTCTTCCTCTTCAATCCCAATCCCGGCGTCCGGCAAGCCCGCTTCAAGCTCGATCCCTCGATCGGCCTGGTCAAGGGCGACCGGCTCATGATCAAGCAGCTCTATCCGGAGGACGGCCGGCTCGTCGGCTCGCCCGAAGGGCTGTGGAGCTTCGGCGGCGAAGTCATCCTGGCCCTGCCCGGACGCGAGGCCGCGGTCTATGAGGTCTTCCCGGCTCCCGCCGAGATCACCGAGCCCATCCTCTTCAACGTCCGGGGCGCCGCGGCCCTCAGCGGCTCGCGCCTCGTCCTGACCGATGTCATCGCCGAAACGGGCACGACACAGCCTGTCATTGTCCGCCTTCCCGAGAAGGCGCGCGTCCGTACCCTGACCGTCAACGGAGTCGCTTACCCGTTCAAGACGGGACCGGGGCTGATCACGGCCGCTGTGCGCTTCGCCGGGCGCGCTTTCTCGAGATCCCAGAGCGCCGGTCCGGTCCCGGCCGGGTTCACGGGCGGAATCTACAAGGCCCGGATCACCGTCCCCGGCCGCGTTTTCGCCCAGCTCGCCGAGCGCAAGAAGGCCTGGCCCGTGAATTACACGGAGGACGACCTCCGCGCCCCCTGGCTCGGGCCGTGGCGGCTCCTTCTCCATATCCCGATCATCGAGGGCTCGGATGCCCTGGACGTGAGCCTGAAGATCAACGGGATGCCGGTTGATGTCCTCAAGGGCTACAACAGCGTTTACCCGCACTCGCCCGGACGGACCTTTATCGGCCACTATGCCGACCTGTCGCGCCTCCGGCCCGACATGCCCTGCGATATCGAGGTCATGCTTCCGACGCTCGAGCCGGGCAGGTTCGAGGGCGTCTTCTTCGAGAACGTCGAGACGGAATACACGCGGCGCATTCAGGCCCCGCCGGCGCCGGCCAAGAAGCCGACTGACCCGGCGGGCCTTGGTTGAGGATATCGCAGCCGGTGATCGGCGCGAAGGCGCCATCACGCGCGCCCAGAATCATCATTTCGGAGGAAAGAATGGATAAGCCCATCGGACGACAGATCCGGAACCTGAAGATCGCCCTGATGCTCGTGGCGTCGGTCAACGGCATTCTGCTCCTTGCGGTCTGCCGGACCGGAGGCCGCGTCACCCGCTTCGGCGAGATCGACGCCGAGAGGATCAACATCGTTGAAAAGGACGGAACGCTGAAGCTGGCCCTTTTCAATTCGGCGCGGCTGACGAGGGGGACGGACCAGAGAGAGGGGCAAGGGAGGATCGCCGGTATGCTCTTTTATAACGAAGACGGCTATGAATGCGGCGGCCTCGTCTACATGGGGAAGAAAACGGCGGACGGTCAGGACGCGGGGTCCGGGCTCACCCTCGATCAGTACAAGCAGGACCAGACGATCTCCCTGGAGCATAATGAGTCCGTCGATGAGCACGGCTCCCGTTACGACGACGGTCTTCACATCGTCTCGCGGCCCGACTGGACGCTCGTCAAGGACGAATATGCGTTCTATAAGATGATGGACGAGTTCAAGGGCAGTCAAGCCGAAAAGGACGCCCTCCTCTACAAGTACGCGGACGACCACAAGGTCGCGAAAAGAAGGCTATTCATCGGCAACAGAAGAGGGACGAAAGAGGGCGTCTATTATGACGAGACGGGTCTTTTTATCCGCAACAAGTACGGGAGGGACGCCATTCGCGTCTTCGTAGACAACGACAACCTCCCCCACCTCGAATTCTTCGACAAGCTCGGCCAGAAGATCATCTATGAATGGAAGCCGGCCCCCGAAAAATAGCGCCTGGGGCACCGGCTTGGTCCATTACGGAGGCCCGGCCGACTCCCGCTGATCCTACTTGCGAGGCTTGAGGGCGAGGGCGGAGGGCGTGACGGCCAATCCGCCCTTGGCCGTGCATCGGAGCTCGGCCGGGAGCATCCGGCCGGACGCAAAGGACGCGTCGATCGTCTCGTCAAGGGGAACGGGGTTTTTGTACCCGCCGAGGACGAGGTCGGCGCAGGTGAAAGCGGCGGCCGCTGCGGCGGCGTTCCGGGTGTGACAGGGGATCTCGCATAGGCCCTGGACCAGATCGCAGACCGAGCCCATGGTGTTCTGAAGGGCCACGGCCGCGGCATCGGCCGCCTGGGCAGCGCTCCCACCGGCCGCTTCGACCACCGCGGCGGCGGCCATGGCCCCGGCGGCGCCGATCTCGACCTGGCAGCCGGCGACCTCGGCGGCGAAGGTCGCCCGCCGGGCCACGATGGTCCCGACCGCGGCGGCCGCCAACAGGGACAAGACCGTCCTCTCGCCGCTGAGACGTCTCTCCTCCGCGAGCGTGACGACAACCCCCGGCAGGACACCTGCCGAGCCGCCGGTCGGAGCGGCGCAGACGATGCCACCGCTTCCGGAGACATGGAGGGCGGCCATGGCCCTGGCGGCGGCCCTCGTGGTGATCCCCCCGGCCGGGAGATCCCCACGCGCCTCGGCGCGGAAGATCCGCCCGGCTGTGGGCTTTAGGAGCTTCAAGCCGAGCCCGCGGCCGGCCAGGCCGCGGCGGACCGAGGCCCTCATGATGTCGAAACGGCGTCCCATCTCCCCGATGACTTCCGCTTCGGTGAGCCCCAGGAGCCGGGCTTCGTAGGCCAGGGCTATCCGGCCCAGCGAAAGGCCCCTTCGCCGGGCCAGTCCGACCATATCCTTCCCGGACTGGAAGAGGGCGGTCCCTTTTTGAATGAAGAACAGGGGAGCCGCAACCCAGGTCCGGCGGACTCCTTCGAGCCCGGCGAGAGCGGTCGCAGCCTCCGGTCCGAGGGGCGCCGTCCTCTGGAACGACAGCAGCACTTCGCCGTATCCGGCCAAGCCGGTGGGCCGGCCCACCGTCCGGCCGTCGGCGGCGACGATCGTCTCGACCGCCCGGGCCTTCCGGCCCTCGACGAGGACCAGGACCGCGTAGGACTTGCCGTCGAGGCGCACCGGGCGGCCGTCGAGCCGGGTCACGAAGACCATCCCGCCGCCGATCGATTGGGCGGTCGCTCGGAGGGTCCGGCCGCTCGTCCCGGCGAGTTCGATGGCCACCGTGTTCGGATGGTCGGCCCCTTCGAGTGGAGCGACGCGGAACAGCGGCCGGAGGCCCTGCCGGGGAGCGAGAGCCAGGGCCCTGGCAAATCGCCCGTCGGTGATCGGCCAGCCGAGGAGGCCCGCCGTCAAGGCCAGATCGACGCCCTGCTCACGGTAGGTCGCGGCATAGGAACCGTTCGGGTCGAAAGTGAACGCGGCCCGCGCCGGCTCCTCCCCGAGCAGGGAGCGGACGAGCCGGCCGATGTGATAGGACCCGGCCGTATGGGAGCTCGAAGGCCCGCGCATGACCGGCCCGAGGACGTCGTTGAGGATGCTGATGAACTCCATCGTCGCCCTTCAGCCCAGGACCAGGGCGGCCACCGCCAGGTCCTCGACGGCATTGCCCACGGATTTGAAAACGGTGATCTCGTCGTCCGAGCGGCGGCCCGGTTTGAGCCCGGCCAGGACCTCGCCGATCTCGGCCCGGATGTGGCTTTCGTCGATGAGGCCTTCGCGCAGGGGAATGATGATGTCGCCGGCTTCCTCGAGCGCCCCCCGTCTCTCGTCGACGAAAAGGCCGGCCCTGCGGATGGTCTCGCCCGGGACCTCGCGGACGTGAGGCTTGTAGGACCCGACGGCGTTGATGTGGAGGCCGGCCTGGAGATCCCCGTCGCGAAACACCGGTCCTGTCGACGTCGTCGCCGTCGAAACGATATCAGCCTCGCGGAGCGCCGTCCGGGAGTCGGCCGGCTCGATGTCGAGGGCGAGCGACTTCCCCATGTCTTCGGCGAAGGCGGCTGCCGCCCGCCGATCGATGTCGACGACGAAGGCCTTGCGGAGCGGCCGGACGGCCGCGATGGCCTCGAGCTGCGTCCTGCCCTGGACGCCGGCCCCGAAGATCGCCGCGACCCGGGCGTCCTTCCTGGCCAGGGCGTCCGTCGCGGCGCCTGACGCGGCGCCCGTCCGGATGGCGGTGAGATAACCCGCCTCGAGGACGGCCAGCGGCGTCCCCCGTTCCGCGTCCATGACGATGGTGACGGCCTGGGCCAGAGGCAGGCCCCGGGCCGGGTTGTCCTCACAGAGCGTGATGAGCTTGAGGCCGATCTGCTTCGGCCCGGGCAGGTAGGCGGGCATGACCAGGGCGGTCGTTCTCAATCCGCCGATCTCGAGACTCGTCCGCGGCGGGACGAGGGCCCGGCCGGTCGAGAGCGCCACGAGCGCGTCGGCGACCGCGCGGATCGCGGCCGACATCGTCACGGCGCTCCGGATCTCTTCCGTCGTGATCAGGCGGATCGGCGTCGTCGGGTTCATCGGCGTCTCCCTCCCGGCCATTCTATCAAACATTCCGGGGGATGATAATGGCCCCGGGCAGGCGGCAGTTGACTTGCGGCCCCGCGTCGCATATCTTTAGTCGCGAATGATCTCCCGCCTGAAAGGACGACGGATCATGGAGACGAAGCCGATCCTCAACATCAAGTCCCTCAAGGAACAGGTCTACGAGTATCTCCGCGACCAGATGAGGAAGGGCGAGATCCTGCCCGGATCGGCGATCGATATGGAGGAGACCTCGAAGAAGCTCGGCGTCAGCAAGACGCCCCTGCGCGACGCTCTCCTCCAGTTGGAGATGGAGGATTTCGTGACCATCCTGCCGCGGCGGATGATCGTCGTCAATACCCTCACGGTGCGAGACATCCGGAGCTATTACGAGATCATCGGGGCCCTCGAGAGCATCGCCCTCCTGAAGGCCTTCGACGGCCTCGCGCCGTCCGATGTCGACCGCATGCAGGCGCTCAACGACGGCATGCGCGAGGCCTTGGCCGCCAACGATTTCGATCTCTACTATGACCGGAACCTGGCCTTCCATAGCACGTTCCTCAACCTCTGCGGCAACGACAGTCTGGTCAAGATCGTCAATAACCTCAAGAAGCGGCTCTATGACTTCCCCCGGCTCAAGGGGTTCGTCAAGGAGTGGGAGGAGACCTCGACCGTCGAGCACCAGGCCTTGATCGACCTCATACGCCAGGGCCGGGCGCAGGACGCGGCCAACCAGATCCGCGACGTTCATTGGTCCTTCGGCGTCCAGGAAGCGTTCGTCCGCAAGTACTATCCGGGCATCGAGGGAGCCGCCGAATAGCCCGGACGTGAGGGCTCCAACGCTCGTCTCAGGTCGGTCGATCCGGCGGCGACCGCCGCTTCCCCGGCCCCTTCTGGCCGCCCTTCTAACTCCGATCATCGGGGCGGTCCTCTCTTCCGCCGTCACGGCCGCGCCCGGGGCGAGCGAGGACCCGGCCATGATCGTTTGGGCGGCCCGCCCCGCAGAAAAATGGGAGAACGCCCACCCGGTCGGGAACGGCCGTCTCGGAGCGATGGTCTTCGGCAAGACGGACGAGGAGAGGATCCAGCTCAACGAAGAGACCTATTGGACGGGCGGTCCCTACACGACGACCGTCAAGGGCGGGGCGGCGTTCCTTCCCGAGGTCCAACGGCTTGTGTTCGAAGGCCGGTTCAAAGAGGCCCACATCCTCTTCGGCCGCCGGCTCATGGGTTACCCGGTCGAACAGCAGAAGTACCAGTCGCTCGGCAACCTCGTGCTTCGGTTCCTGGCAGGTGACGCGCCGAAGACGTATCGGCATGAGCTCGACCTCGATACGGCCGTCGATACGACCTCCTATTCTCTGGGCGGGGTCCGCTACACGCGCCAGGTCTTTGTCAGCCCCGTTGACCAGGTCCTCGTGATCCGGCTCACAGCGGATGCGCCGGGCCGGATCTCCTTCAGGGCCCAGCTGAGAGGCGAGAGGAACGAGGCCCACTCGAACTATGCCACCGATTATTTTCGCATGGACGGTCTCCCGCCCGACGGGCTGGTCGTCCGGGGGAAGTCCGCCGATTACATGGGGATCGCAGGCCGGCTGCGCTACGAGGCCCGGCTCAAGGTCCTTCCCGAAGGCGGCACGATGGCCGTCGACGAGGACGAGCTGGTCGTCACCGGGGCCGACGCCGCGACCCTTCTCGTCGCCGCGGCCACGAACTTCGTCTCCTACAAGGACGTCTCCGGCGACCCCGCCGGCCGCGTCGAGGCCGCCCTGGGCGGCGCGGCGGCGAAGCCCTTCGGTGTCCTCCTCGATGCTCACCTTCGCGAGCACCGGCGGCTCTTCCGGCGCGTCGAGATCGAGCTGCCGTCCGGTCCGACGTCGGACCTGCCGACCGCGGAGCGCATCAAGGCCTTCGACGGGACGAACGATCCCGCCCTGGCCGGTCTCGTCCTCCAGTTCGGCCGCTACCTCCTGATCTCCTCGTCCCGGCCGGGGACCCAGCCGGCCAACCTCCAGGGCATCTGGAACGACAAGATGAACCCCCCCTGGGATGCCAAGTACACGACGAACATCAACACGGAGATGAACTATTGGCCGGCCGAGGTCGGGAACCTTGCCGAGTGCGCCGAGCCCCTCTTTCGGATGATCCGAGAGCTCACCGACCAGGGGACCGACGTGGCCCGCGAGCACTACGGCGCCCGGGGCTGGGTCTTCCATCAGAATACGGACATCTGGCGCGTGGCCGCGCCCATGGACGGACCGAGCTGGGGGACGTTCACGACCGGAGGCGCGTGGCTCGCGACGCATCTCTGGGAGCATTATCTTTTCAGCGGCGACAAGGCGTTCCTGAAAGAATATTATCCCGTCCTGAGAGGAAGCGCCGAGTTCTTCCTTGATTTTCTCGTCACCCACCCGGCCTATGGCTGGCTGGTGACCAATCCTTCGACCTCGCCGGAGAACTTCCCGGCCGTGCCGGGCCAGAAGCCGTTCTTCGACGAGCTGACGACCTTCATGACCACGACTTCGATCTGCGCCGGCTCGACCATCGACATGCGCATCCTCGACACCCTTTTCGGCCAGGTCGCCGAGGCGGCCCAGATCCTGGGCGTCGACGCGGAGTTCCGTTCAAAGGTGCTTGAGGCGCGGGCCAAGCTCGCCCCGATGCGCATCGGCCGCCGCGGCAATCTCCAGGAGTGGCTCGAGGATTGGGACGAGACTGAAAAGAGCCATCGCCACATCTCGGGGCTCTGGGGCCTCTTCCCGGGCCACGAGATCTCGGCCCGCCAGACGGGCGGGGCGGCCCAAGCGGCCCGGGTCGTCCTGGAGCAGCGCGGACTTCCGGGCAACGGCTGGTCGTCGGCCTGGAAGGCGGCCTGCTGGGCCCGCCTCGGCGATGCGGCCCAGGCCATGGAGAACCTCCGCTTCGCCATGAACACCTACACGACAGCGAGCCTGTTCTCGATCTGCAGCGGCGCCCTCCAGGTCGACGGCGCCCTCGGCCTGTCCGCGGCCATATCGGAGACGTTGCTCCAATCGCAGGCCGGCGAGATCGACTTCCTGCCCGCCCTGCCCTCCTCATGGCGCACCGGGGAGGTCCGCGGGCTGCGCGCCCGAGGCGGATTCGAGGTCGGCCTGATATGGGGGAACGGCAGACTCTCGCGGGCGACCATCCTCTCCACCATCGGCGGAACCTGCCGCGTCCGGATCCCGTTCCCCATGTCCGTCATGTCGTTGCGTGAGATGATCAGGCCGTCTTCTCCCGACGCCGGGCTCATCGAATTCAAGACCGAGCCCGGCCGCACCTATGTCCTGACGCCTCAATGAACCAACACCCAGGGAGGACCACTGCCATGACCCGACGCCTGAAGACCCTCGTCCTCTTCGCCATCCTCCTGGCTGGGGCCTCCGCCTCGGCCGCGCCGGCCCAGGACCAGGCCGTCCCGGCCAAGCCGTTCGACCCTTTCCTGACCGTCGAGCGCATCTTCGCCTCCCGCGACTTCGCCGCCGAGCGCTTCGGCCCGGCCCGCTGGATGAGCGACGGCGCGTCCTACACGACGCTCGAGCCGAGCGCCGAAGCCAAGGGCGGCCGCGACCTCGTCCTCTATGCCGCCGCCTCGGGGAAGCGCGCTGTTCTCGTTTCCGCGGCCAAGCTCGTCCCGGCCGGCGCCGACGGCCCTCTCGCCGTCGAGGATTACGCCTGGTCCCCCGACGGCAAGGCGCTCATGGTCTTCACCAACTCGAAGCGCGTCTGGCGCCAGAACACGCGCGGCGACTTCTGGACCTACGAATTGGCCACCGGCCGCCTCCGCCAGCTCGGCCTGGATTTTGAGGCTTCGAGCCTGATGTTCGCCAAGCTCTCGCCCGACGGCCGCAAGGCCGCCTATGTCGTCAAGAACAACATTTACGCCGAAGACCTGGCCACGGGACGGGTCGTCCAGCTGACCTTCGACGGCGGTCCGGACCTCATCAACGGCACGTCCGATTGGGTCAACGAGGAGGAGTTCAGCATCCGTGACGGCTTCCGCTGGAGCCCGGACAGCGCCTCGATCGCTTTCTGGCAGTTCGACACGACGCGCGTACCGGTCTTCACCGTGATCAATAACACCGACAGCCTCTACCCGGTGACGACGAGCTTCAAGCATCCCAAGCCCGGCCAGCCGAACTCGGCCGTCCGGGTCGGCGCGGTCCCGGCCGCGGGCGGGCCCGTCGTCTGGATGAGGACGCCGGGCGATCCGTCGAACACGTACATCGCCCGGCTCGAGTGGGCCGGCAACTCGCGTGAGGTCGTCCTGCAGCATCTCAACCGCCTGCAGAACACGCTCAGCGTCCTTATCGGAGACGCCTCGACGGGCGCGGTCCGGACGATATTCATGGATACCGATAAGGCCTGGGTCGAGATCATGGACGATTTCGTTTGGCTCGACGGCGGCAAGAGCCTGCTTTGGCTCAGCGAGCGCGACGGCTGGCAGCACGCCTACGCGGTCGGCCGCGACGGGGGCGAGGCCAAGCTCTTGACGCCAGGCGACTACGACGTCATGAGCGTCGACGCCGTCGACGAGAAGGGCGGCTGGCTTTACGTCACAGCCTCGCCCGACGACGCGACGAAAAGGTTCCTTTATCGCGTCCGGACGGACGGAAAGAGCAAGCCGGAGCTCGTCGGGCCCGCCGGGCAGGGAGGCGTCCACCGGTTCGACATTTCCCCCACGGCCCGCTGGGCCTTCCACTCGTTTTCGACCCTCGACGAGCCCCCGCTGACCGAGCTGGTGCGGCTGCCTCAGGGCGACGTCGTCCGGCCGCTGGCGGCCAACAAGGAGCTCCGGGCCAAGGTCGGGGCCCTGTCCCGGAAACGGGCCGAGTTCTTCAAGCTCGCGATCGGCGACGGCGTCCAGGTCGACGGCTGGCGCATCCTGCCGCCCGACTTCGACCCGTCCAGGAAATATCCCCTGCTCGTCTACGTCTACGGCGAGCCGGCCGGCCAGACCGTCCAGGACGGCTGGGGCGGCAGCGGCTATCTCTGGCACCTGATGCTGGCCCAACGGGGCTATATCGTCGCCAGCTTCGACAACCGCGGCACACCGGCGCCCCGCGGCCGCGCCTGGCGCAAATCGATCTATCGGCAGATCGGCATCCTGGCGTCGGCCGATCAGGCGGCGGCGGTCCGGGCGGCGGTCTCCGCGTGGCCTTTCGTCGACGCCGAGCGCGTCGGTGTTTGGGGCTGGAGCGGCGGCGGGTCGATGACCCTCAACGCCATGTTCCGCTATCCCGGCCTCTACAAGGCCGGGCTTTCGGTGGCTTCGGTGCCCGACCAACGCCTCTACGACTCGATCTATCAGGAGCGCTACATGGGGCTGCCCGACGATAATGCCGAGGGCTACAAGAACGGCTCGCCCATCACGTTCGCCAAGGACCTGAAAGGACAGCTGCTCATCGTCCATGGCACAGGGGACGACAACGTCCATTACCAGGGCTTCGAGCTCCTGGTTAACGCGCTCGTGGCCGCGAATAGGCAATTCCGGATGATGGCCTATCCGAACCGTTCGCATGGCATCTACGAAGGACAGGGGACGACGCTCCACCTTTACACGATGTTCACCCGATTCTTCGAGGAGAACCTGCCGCCGGGCGGGCGGATGCGTTAGGCCGGACCGGAGGGCGGGGGAGAGCGGGTCAGACTCGCAGAAAGACCCTCTTTTTGTAGAGGAAATAGAGGACCAGCCACTCGACGACGATCGCCCCCGCTTCGAGGACGAGGACGCCGGACGCTCCCGCAAGCCGGGCCAGCCCGCCGAACCAGAACTTGCTCGTGAAATCGAAGTCGACCATTCGCGTGCCCAAGTAGATGGTGATCGAGTTCAGGCCGATGATCCGGAAGGCGAACGACCATTTCTGGAGCTTCCAGACGTCGATGACGAGATAAAACAAGGCCAGCAGGATGAACGACAGGCCGGCCGCGTAGATGTCGAAGGTCGCCGTCCAGGCTTTCTTGATGAGGGGATAGAAGCCCCCGAGGACATGGCCGAGGATCGACAGGCCAATCCCGGCCGCAGCGAGGATGATGGTCTTGCGATAAGCGGCGAGCTTCCGGGACTTGAGGACCAGGCCGGCCAGCGCGCCCATCAGCGTCACCGACGTGGCCGAGAGGATGCACAGGATCCCCTCCGGGTCGAAGATCTTGTCGTAGAGCCGTCCCGGCAGAAGCAGCCGGTCGACCCAGCCGTTGATCGAGCCCTCGGGCGTCAGCACCCCGGCCCCGATGCCCGGCACGGGCACGAGCAGCTGGATGGCCGCGTATCCGGCGAGGATGCCGGCCAGGGCGATCAGACGGCCCCGCAGGCTGCGGACCTTGAGCATGATGAGCGCGGCGAAGAGGTAGGCCAGGCCGATCTGCCCCAGGACGCTGGCGTAGCGCTGGGTGGCGAACTGGAGGTCGGTCAAGTGGTTATAGACGAATCCCAAAAAAACGAGGAGCAGGGCCCGCTTGACGAGCTTGAGGTAGATCGGCCGCTTGTCGGCGGCGGTCTCGGCCTTGACCAGGAGCGAGAACGGGATGGCCACGCCCGAGATGAACATGAACAGCGGGAAGATGAGGTCGTAGAAATGGAAGCCGGCCCACTCGGCGTGCTCGAGCTGCGCCGCCCACCCGCGGGCCCAGCCCCAGTTCGTCAGCTCGGCCAGGGACCGGAAGAAGGCGTCGCCGCCGATGATCCAGAACATGTCGAAGCCCCGCAGGGCGTCGAGCGAGAGGAGCCGTGGTCTCGCCGGGACTAACGCTTCCATTGATCCCTCCCGATCATTGAAGTCGGGACCGTCCCCTTAGGGGGACTGTTCCTTTTTGAGATTGAAAAGAAGCCGGACGGAGCACGCTGCGCGGCTGTCTTCGTGCGCATAGAACGAAGCGTCGATCGAGCCGAGGGGCGTCAGGGCGATACCGAGCGTCTTGCCGTCGATCAAGCGCTGGAGGACGGGGATGGGGATGGTCAGATAGGTCTTGCCGCCGTCGCCGGCCGTCACGGGCCAATCGATGATCATCTGCGGGTCGAGGACGAGATCGCGCGGCGCGCCCCGCGAGAGACCCGTCCACGTGGATGTCCGCTCGTCCCAGGCCGGTTCCCCGCCGATCGTCTCGACGACCCTGAGGAGGCCGAAGTCGGGGCGCTCGTCCGTCGACAGCTCGAGAGAGCGGGTGGTCAGCTCGAGGAGGCCCGGCCCGGCGACCTTCCGTCCCGCGAGCGGGCCGAAGTCCCAGCGGAGAAGGGCGATGCGAGTCCCGCCGGCCGAGATGATGGCGGCCCTGCCGCCGGCGTCCGAGATCGTCCAATCGTTGAGATTGACGCCGGGCTCGGCGAGATCGACGGTCATGTCGGCCGCGACAAGCACCTTGTGCGCGAATGACGCCGGATCAGCCACAGGCGGATGATAGGGGATGGGCGGGCCCAGGTCGGGCCCGGTCTTCGCGGCCTCGACGACGTCGACCTTGAGATAATCGACGTCGACGCGATAGCGGCCGAGGCCCCAATCCATGAGGGCCATCTGGGCGTTGACGGTGTCGCCCGGCCCGGCCTTGAACCCCCGGGTGGTCATGCTGATCGTGTACCACGTCCCGGCCCGGGCCAGATCGTACTCCATGAGGTGGCTGTGGAAATCCGTTGTCTTTTGGGTGTTGAGATGGAGGTTGACGCGGCGCGGGGCGTGGTCGGCCCGGATGCGGGCCTCGATCCGGAGCTCGTGCCCCGGCTTTTCGAGGAGGCCGAGGTCGAGCGAGCCGGAGACGCGCCGGATGATGAAGGCCCACCAGACGCCACGCCGGTCCTTGGTCGCGTCGACGCTTATGGTGGCGAAACCGGGTCCCTGGACGAAGTCCATGACCGCGTTGCCCTCTCCGGTGACGCAGCCCCAGCCCTTCGCCCCAGTCGGGTCTTTGAGCAGGGCCGGGCCGTCGAAATCCTCTCGGAACTGGGCGGCGAGCGGCGCGGCCAACCCCGCCGCGACGCAGAGAACGATCCCCGTACGGGCGAGGAGCGGGAGTGTCTTCACGAGCGGCGGCTCAGAGCTTGTAACCGATCTTGCGCAGGAAGCCCTTGCGCCACTCGATGCCGTCGGGTCCCTCGATCCCCTTGGTCCGGACGCCGTCGACGACCCCGAGGATCGCCCGGCCCTTGTCCGTTTCGGCCACGATGACCTCGGCCGGGTTGGCCGTGGCGCAATAGATGCCGCAGACCTCGGGCACGGCCTTGATGGCGTTGAGGATGTTCACCGGGAATCCCCCGGTCATAAAGATCAGGAAGCAGTGCCCGGCCCCCAGGGCCATGGTGTTCTTTGTGGCGATCTCGACCAGCGCCTCGTCGTTGCCGGTGTGGCGGACGAGCGCCAACCCCGACGATTCGCAGAAGGCAATGCCGAACTTCATCTGAGGCGCCGTCGTGACGATGGCCTCGTGGAGGTCCTCGACCGTTTTGATGAAGTGGGCCTGGCCGAGGATGAAGTTCATGTCCTCGGGCTTTGCGATGGGAACGACCTTGATGTCCATAGGTCCCTCCTCGTTCGGTTTGGCCTCATTATAAGGACTCGCCCCGGCCATATCAACGGTTTCCAGGGGAGGGCCGCCGGCGTTGACAGCGGTCCGCCCGGGTGTTATCGTTTTTTTCGCGTGTCCCATTCAAAGGCTGGCGCTCTCAAAAAGGCGATCGCCCCGCTCGTCCTGGGCGCGGTCTTCGTCCTGCCCGCCGTTGCCGGCCCCGGCGCGGCCCCTTCCGGGGGTGCGCCGCGGCGGCTCAATCTGCTGCTTGTCACCGTCGACACCCTGAGGGCCGACCGGGTCGGCGCCCTCAACCCCAAGAGCTCCCTGACGCCCAACATGGACCGGTTGGCCGCCCGCAGCGTCATTTTCACCCGGGCGTTCACCCACACGCCCATGACCCTGCCTTCGCACACGAACATCCTGTTGGGCGCGACGCCCTCGTACCACGGCGTCCACGATAATGCCGATTTCATGGTCCGCGGAGAATTCCTGACTTTGGCCGAACACCTCCGGGCCCGGGATTATGCCACCGGCGCCTTCGTTGGCGGCTTCCCGTTGGACTCGTACTTCGGCCTCGATCAGGGATTCACGGTCTACGACGACGCCTTCCGCAGACGGGAGGGACGGATCGACGACGGGACCGCCGACCTCGGGGAGCGGCCGGCCGCGGAGGTCTGGAGGGTCGCGCGGGAATGGCTGAAGGCGCAGACGCCGCCATGGTTTCTCTGGATCCATTTTTACGATCCCCACGAACCCTACGATCCTCCGGAGCCCTATCGGACCAGGTTCGCTCGCAACCCTTACGACGGCGAGGTCGCCTATGCGGACGCGGTGCTGGGCGACGTCCTCGATGCGCTCCGGGATCTGGGCGTCGAAGAGACGACGGCCGTCGTTTTCACGGGCGATCACGGGGAATCGCTCGGCGAGCACAACGAGGACACCCACGGGTTCCTGGCCTACAACGCGACGATGTGGATCCCGCTCTTTGTCCGGGCGCCGGGGATCGCGCCCCGCGTCGTCGCCCAGAACGTCTCTCATATCGATATCTTCCCCACGGTCTGCGACCTCCTCGGGATCGAGCGCCCGGGCCGCCTGCAGGGGGCGTCGCTCCTTCCGCTCATGCGGGGGAAGAAGATCCCCGAGCGTCCGGTCTATTTCGAGGCCCTCAGCCCGTACTACACCATGGGCTGGGCGCCGCTTCGCGGCTTCATCGACGGGCCGAAGAAATTCATCGATTCTCCGGTCCCGGAGCTCTACGATCTCGGCCAGGACTTCGGCGAGACCCGCAACAAGGCCGGGGAGACCGATGTCGCGGCCCTGAGGAAGACCCTCGACGCGATCGTCCGGAGCCAGACTTCGGAGGAAGGCGCCAAGGCCGAGCGCGCGGCCGACCCCGCCGCGCTCGAGAAGCTGAGGAGCCTGGGCTATCTCGGCGGACTGCCCGGACCGCGGAAAGCCTCCTTCGGTCCCGAAGATTCCGTGGCCTTGCTTCTGCCTTACCAGAACAGGGCCGCCAAGGCCATGGAGCTCTTTCGTCAGGGCAAGACCGTCGAGGCCGTCGCCGCCTTAAGGGAAGTCCTGGCAGCCCGCAAGAATATCAGCGCGGCCTATGTCGACCTCGCGACCATCTATCGAAAAGACGGCAAGCTCGACGAAGCCATTGCCGTGCTGCGCAGCGGCGTCGAGGCCATGCCCGAAAACTATGAGATCCATTTCCAGGACATCGTCTGCCTTTACGAAGCCGGCCGGTTCGACGAGGCCCTGGCCGCCATCGAAACGCGAGATTTCCCCCAGGCCGAGTTCGATCCCGTGATCTGGAATTACGTCGGTCTGGCGAAATGGAAGACGGGGGATATCCCGGGCGCCCTGGCCGGCTTCGACAAATCGCTGGCCATCGACAGCGAGCTTCCCTTCACCTACCATAACCGGGGGACCGTCCGTTTTGACATCTTTCAGCGGACCGGGGGGCCCGAATCCTACGAGAGGGCCCTGGCCGACTTTGAGAAGGCCGTCGGGCTCGACCCGACCTACAGCCCCGCCTACCTCAGCCTGGGGGTGGCTTACTTCCAGGCCGGGCGCTTCGCCCCGGCGATCGGCAGCTTGGAGAAAGCCTTATCCCTAGACCCGGGGCTCGACGAGGCCCACTTCTTCCTCGGCTCCGCCGAGCTCAAGATGGGCGACAAACCCTCGGCCTATCGGCATCTGACGCTGTTCAAGGCCACCCGTTCGTACGAGGCCCTCTCACCCGCGGCCAAGAAGCGCGTGGACGAGGCCATCCTCGCGTCGAAGCCCGGACGATGAAGACGGTTAGCGATTCATCTCTTAATTCCGGGTAATCCCTCTCGAGGCGGCGATGGATATCGCCACGAAGCCCCCGTGAGGGAAGGGGGACCCGCCGGAGGCGGGGGAAACCGTTTACGGAGGTTTCCGGGGCGCGGGGAAGCGAGGGGCGATATCCTGAGCACAGCCGGAGAGAGGGATTTCCCTAAGTG